>Ga0070685_10000302_pt1 | contig 31231 bp, 32 predicted proteins | sample KBSS13LmetaG_FD_65651 | JGI IMG/M metagenome (GOLD analysis project Ga0070685, IMG submission 65651) | Switchgrass rhizosphere microbial communities from Kellogg Biological Station, Michigan, USA - KBS S1-3L metaG | ecosystem: Host-associated > Plants > Roots > Rhizosphere ...
GGTGCAGGACTCCTGGACCATGATCGCCTACCACACGGGCGAGTTCTTCGGGGTGGCGCCCACCGGGCAGCTCATCACGCTCACGGGCGCGGACTGGTTCCACGTGGAGGAGGGCAGGATCGTGGAGATCTGGCACGAGCAGGATGTCTTCGGCGTGCTGATGGAGCTCCGCGGCATCCTGCCGTAGGCGCCCGCCGCACCTCACCAGGCACACAGGAGACGCGCCATGCCGGCCGCAGAGAGCGCCGCAGGCAACCACGGGATCGCCCGCCGCTTCGTGGAGGAGGTATGGGGCCGGGGCGACCGCGACGCCGCGCGCGAGATCGTGCACCCGAACGTGACCCACCTGCGCCGGCGACGCGGCGAGCCGTTCGGGATCGAGGGCCTCTTCCAGGGGCTCAGCATGTACGACCAGGCCTTCCCCGACCGCCGCTTCGTGCAGGACGACGTGGTGGTGCAGGGGAAGCGCGTGGCCGACCGCTGGACCATGACCGCCGTGCACTCGGGCGAGCTGCTGGGGAACCCGCCCACCGGCAACCTGGTGCGCCTCACCGGGATGAACCGGTACGTGATCGAGGGGGGGCAGATCGTGGAGGTCTCGCACGACGAGGACATCTACGGCCTGATGCTCCAGCTCGGCGGCCTACCCGGCGGCGACGGCCCCCCGCGCTGACCCGCGACGAACCGCCGCGCCGCCGGACCGGCCCTGCCGCGCCGGCGGCACACCGAGGAGACGATTCGCATGGCAGCCAACGACTACGACGCAGACAACCGCGAGATCGCCCGCCGCTTCGTGGAGGAGGTCTGGGGGCGGGGCGACTTCGACGTGGCGCGGGAGATCGTGCACCCGCACGTGATCCACTTCCGCCAGCGGCGCGGTGAGCCGTTCGGGATCGAGGGGCTGTTCCAGGGGCTGCGCATGTACGGCGCGGCCTTCCCCCGGCGCCGCTTCACGCAGGACGACGTGGTGGTGGAGGGCGACCGGGTGGCCGACCGCTGGACCATGACCGCCGTGCACTCGGGCGAGCTCCTGGGCAACCCCCCCACCGGCCGGCAGGTGCGGCTCACCGGGATGAACCGGTACGTGATCGAGGAGGGGAAGATCGTGGAGGTCTCGCACGACGAGGACATCTACGGCCTGATGCTCCAGCTCGGCGGCCTCCCCGCGCCACCCCCGGCGCAGGCGGGGGGATGGCCTCCGCCCAGCGCGCGGCGCTACGAGCTCCCGGGGCCGCAGGTGGAGCCGGACGCGGGCTTCTGGAGCGTGGCCGGCTGCGCCGTCCCCCGCACGCCGCGCGTGGCGGAGCTGGTGGAGCGCACCGACGACCCCGGCAGCCCCTGGTACTTCCCGCCCTACCCGGACGAGGCGGGCACCCGGCGCGAGATCGAGGAGCTGCTGGAGCTGGCGTCGCTGCGCGACGACCCCGGGGCGCTGGTGGGCGGCGAGGGCGAGCGGCGGCGGCTGGCCGTCAGCCCCTTCCTGCAGCTCCGCCCGCAGCCGGTCGGGGCCGTGTACGACCTGGAGCGCGGGCCGGACGAGCCGGTGATCCGCACCGGGCGCGAGCTGGCCCGCTGGTTCGAGAGCGAAACGCCGGGGCTGGGGCACCGCCACGCGCTGAACGCCCTGATCCGCGACGCCAACTGGAGCCCGGCCCGGCAGACGCGGGTGTGGATGGCGCTCGACGCCGCCATCCACGGCGCCATGCTGGCGGCCTGGCACTACAAGTGGCTCACCGACCGCAGCGGCGTGGGCTACCGCCCGCGCCCGGCCGAGGTCGACTACCGGGTGAGCGTGCTGTTCAACCGCGCCGTGAACGCCACGGGCACGGGCGACGGCGCGCGGCGGCTGCAGCCGCTCCCCTCGCCGGGGACGCCGCGCCATCCCTCGTACCCGTCGGGGCACAGCACCGTGGGCGGCGCGGGGAGCGAGATCCTGTCGTACTTCTTCCCCGACTACACGGCCGAGTTCGACCAGCTCGCCGACAACGCCGGGATGGCCCGGCTGTGGGCCGGGATCCACTACCGCTCGGACCACCGGGCGGGGGTGCAGCTGGGGCGGGCGGTGGCGCGGCTGGTGATCGAGCAGCTGGAGGCCGGGTGCATCCCCGCCGTGCCCCACGCCGACGTTACGCCGCCCACCCGGCAGGAGCTGGTGGACCGGGCCGACGCGCTGCGCCGCTGCTGCGCGGGCCGCGCCGGCGCGGGGGGGGCCGGCGGGGAGGCCCGCGCCTCCTCGTCGTCGCGCGCCGGGCTCGAGCAGGCCCGCGGCCCGCAGGAGGGGGCGCCCGCTCCCGGCGCCTCGTCGGGGCAGGCGCAGTCGGACGCCCGCGGCCCCCAGGAGGGCGCGCCCGGCGCCGCCTCGCGCGAGGCGGCGGCCGAGCAGGGGCGCGGCCCGCAGGAAGGCGCGGGCGGCGGCTACCCCGCGCCGCCGGAGCGGTAAGGACGCTGACCAGAGCCGGGGAGGGGGCGGGCCGGCCCCCTCCCCGCCAGCACGGCCGCGCCGGCGCGCGGGGGGCGCCCCCCCGGCGCGGGCGCGGCCCCCGAGCAGCCAAGGAGGGAGCTCCATGCCCAGGATGCAGCCGCGGGGCGAGAACACCCCCGCCGTGCGCGAGCGGAACAAGGCCGTGGTACGCCGGATGATCGAGGCGTTCAACACCGGCGACACCGACATCATCGACGAGGTGCAGGCGCCCGACTACTTCGAGAGCATTCCCTTCCCCCCCGGGGCCCACGGGCGCGAGGGGCTGAAGCAGCAGATCCGGCAGCTCCACGCGGCGTTCGCGGAGCTGCACTTCGAGGAGCTGTCGTGCGTGGCCGAGGGCGACATCGTGATCCTGCGGCACCGCATGACGGGCGTCCACCGCGAGACCTTTCTGGGCGCCCCGCCCACCGGGCGCCGCATCTCCTATCCCGGGATCGAGATCAACCGGGTGCGCGACGGCCTGATCGTGGAGCACGTGGGCGGCGCCGACGTGCTGGAGTTCCTGGACGCGCTGGGGGTGCTCGACGCCGGGCTGCTGCAGCACCCGGGGCTGGCCCGGCTGCGCGCCCACATCGCCGAGCGGCTGGTGAACCCGCTGGTCCCCCCCTCGGAGCGCGGCGACGCGCCGGCCCCCCGGGAGGCGACGGACGCGGCGGCCGAAGCGGCGCCCCCCGCGCCGCGGCCGCGCAGGGTGGCCGTCCCCGCCTGAGCGGCGGCGGGCGCGGCACGCCATGGAGCTCCAGGTCAACGGCGCGCGGCGCCGGGTGCGCGCCGGCGCCGGGAGGAGCCTCCTCCACCTCCTGCGCGAGGAGCTGGGGCTCACCGGCGCCAAGCCGGGGTGCGGCGAAGGGGCATGCGGCGCCTGCACGGTGCTGCTGGACGGCCGCGCGGCGCGCGCGTGCGTGGTGCCGGCGGACGCGGCGGCGGGACGGCGGGTGACCACCATAGAGGGGCTGGCGCGCGGCGGCCGCCTCCACCCGCTGCAGGAGGCCTTCCTGGCGGAGGACGCCCTGCAGTGCGGGTACTGCACCCCCGGCATGATCCTCTCGGCGGCCGCGCTGCTGGCCGCGAACCCGGACCCCACGGCCGGCGAGGTCGCCGCCTTCCTGGAGGGCAACCTCTGCCGCTGCGGCGCGCACCCGCGGATCGTCGCCGCGGTCCGCGCCGCCGCGCGGGCGATGGCGGGCGCGGGCGATGGCTGAGCGGACCCGCCCCGCCCCCGCGGCGCCGGGGGGCGCCCTCCCCGCGGGGTGCGTGGACCTCCCGCCCGCGAGCGAGGGGATCGTGGTCGCCTTCCGCGTCCCTGACGCCGGGCCGGAGCAGCCCGCGCTGGGGCCGTGGCTCCACGTCGCCGGGGACGGGAGCGTGGCGGCGCACACCGGCAAGGTCGAGGTGGGCCAGGGGATCCGCACCGCGCTCGCCCGGCTGGTGGCCGAGGAGCTGCGCATCGCACCCGCCTCCGTGCGGGTGGTGATGGGCGACACCGCCCGCACGCCCTTCGACCTGGGCACCTTCAGCAGCCTGAGCACGCGCATCGTGGGAACGCAGCTCCGCAGGGTGGCCGCCGCGGCGCGCGAGCTCCTCCTGCGGCTGACCGCGGAAGCGTGGACGGTGGATCCGGGCGCGCTGGTCGTGGCGGGCGGAAGCATCGCCCACCCACCCACGGGGCGCTCCGCCTCTTTCGGCGCGGTCGCCGCGGGGAGGGCGGTGGTGGAGACGGTCACCCGGACCGACGCCGTCACGCGGCCGGAGGACTGGACGGCCGCCGGGCGGGACGCGCCCCGGGCCGGGGGACGCGCCCTGGTCACCGGGGGCCACCGCTTCGCCTCGGACCTGGCGGTCCCGGGGATGCTGTACGGCAGGGTCCTGCGCCCGCCGTCGCTCCACGCCGTCGCGGCCGCCGTCGACACCCGGGCCGCCGCGGCGATCCCCGGGGTGACGGTGGTGCGCGACGGCGACTTCGTCGGCGCCGCGGCGCCCGACGAGGCGACGGCCGCGCGGGCGGTGGCCGCCATCCGGGCGGAGTGGCGCACCGGCGCGCCGCCGCCGCCCCCCTGGCGCCCGGACGACCTGCGGCTGCACCCGGTGGAGCTCCGCGGGCGGGGCGGCGCCTTCACGCACGCCACGGGAAGCGCGGAGGAGGGGTGGGCGGCCGCGGCCGCCACGCTGCGGCGGAGCTACGCGGTCCACTTCGTCGCCCACGCCCCGCTGGAGCCCCGCGCCGCCCTGGCCCGGTGGGACGGCGCGGGGCTCACCGTCTGGACGGCCACGCAGCGCCCCTTCGCGGTGCGCGACGAGCTGGCGGCGGCGCTGGGGGTGGCCGCGCACCGCGTCCGGGTGATCGTCCCCGACGCGGGGGGCGCCTTCGGCGGGAAGCACACCGGCGAGGCGGCGCTCGAGGCCGCGCGCCTGGCCCGGGCCGCCGGCCGCCCGGTGAAGGTCGTGTGGACGCGGGCCGAGGAGTTCACCTGGGCGTACTTCCGCCCCGCGGGGGTGACCGACGTCGCCAGCGGCGCGCGCGCGGACGGCACGCTCACCGCCTGGGAGTTCCACGTCTACAACGCCGGCGCCGACGCCATCCTCCCCCCGTACCGCATCCCCTTCCAGCGGGTGGAGTTCCACCCCGTGCGCCCGCCGCTGCGGCAGGGGGCCTACCGCGCGCTCGCCGCCACGGCCAACCACTTCGCGCGCGAGACCCACCTCGACGAGCTGGCGCGCGCGCTGGGGCTGGACCCGCTGGCGCTGCGCCGCCGCAACCTGGACGACCCCCGCCTGGGCGCGGTGCTGGACGCCGCCGCCGCGGCGTTCGGGTGGGGGGGCGCGCGCGCGCCCGCGGGGCACGGCTTCGGGATCGCCGCGGGCGCGGAGAAGGGCGGGTTCGCGGCCGCCTGCGCGGAGGTGGCGGTGGACGGCGCGGGCGGGGTGAAGGTGCTGCGCATCGTCCAGGCGTTCGAGTGCGGCGCCATCGTCCACCCCGGCCACCTGCGCGCCCAGGTGGAGGGCGCGGTGATCCAGGGGCTGGGGGGCGCGCTGTTCGAGGCGGTGGAGTTCGCCGACGGCCGGGTCCTGAACGCCGCCTTCTCGCGCTACCGGGTGCCGCGCTTCTCCGACGTGCCCCCCATCGAGGTGGTGCTGCTCGACCGCGTCGACCTCCCCTCCGCGGGGGCGGGAGAGACGCCGATCGTGTGCGTGGCCCCGGCGCTCGGCAACGCGATCTTCGACGCCACGGGCGTCAGGCTCCGCGCGCTCCCGCTCGTCCCCCGGGGGCTTCCCCCGCCGCCGCCCGCATCGCCGCCCTGAGCTCGCGCGGAACGTACAGCGCGTTCGACTGGAAGACCACGCGGCCGCCGCGGATCACGAAGGTGTCGGTGCCGAAGGGGATCAGCCCGGTGCGGAAGGTCAGGAAGGCGTACTCCCCCACCACCTGCGTCTGCAGGACCTCCATCCCCTGCATGGCCTCGGGGGGGACCACGGCCATCCGCCGCGCCGTCTGCTCGCGCGCCGCGCGGTGCCCCCGCACCACCCCCGCCGGCGACACCCAGACGAAGTCGGGGTGGTGGAAGGCCAGCACCTCGTCGTAGCTCCCCTCGCCGGCGAGCATCCGCCGCGCCGCTTCCAGGCGGCGGCCGAACACGGCCTCGGTGTGCCGGGTGGTTTCCGCCAGGTCGATGGGCATGTCGGGTCCTCCTTGGGTCGGCGGGGGACGAAGGGCGGGGTGCGCGCCCCACGAAGCCGCGGCGGCGCCCCCGCGTCTTCTCCCCGCTTGCCCGGCTGGCAATCCGGGAGAAGACGCGCCGCCCCCCGGAGGCGTTCGTACGGGGGAGGGCCGGGGGCCGGTGCGGGCCCCGGCGGCCATCCGGGAGCGCACCGCATGGGCGAGGGGACCCGCAACGCGTCCGGAGCGAGCACGTCCGCCGCGCCGCGGCGGGCGGCGCCGCGCGGTGCCGCGGGGGGGCGCTACGCCCCCTGGGAGCCGGCGGCGATCTTCCTCGACGCGGCCCGGAAGCGCCACGCCGCCCGCATGCTCCACCGGGCGGGCGTCTTTCCCCGCGCGGGCGACCGCTGCCTGGAGGTGGGGTGCGGCGCGCCGGGGTGGCTGGCGCACCTGGTCGACTGGGGGGTGCGTGAGCGCGACCTGCACGGCATCGAGCTGGAGGCCGGCCTCGTCCGCCGCGCGCGCGCGCTCCTGCCCCTGGCCGACCTGCGCCAGGGCGACGCCGCGCGGCTGCCGTGGGAAGACGGCGCGTTCCGGCTGGTGGTGGCCTCGATGGTGTTCACCGCCATTCCCGGCGCGCCGGCGCGCCGGCGCGCCGCGGACGAGGTGGCGCGGGTGCTCGAGCCGGGCGGCACGCTCCTGTGGTACGACATCCGGGTCGACAGCCCCTGGAACCGGAGCTACCGCGGGGTCACGCGCCGCGCGCTGGGCGCGCTCTTCCCCGGCTGGGCGGGGGAGGTCCGCGCGGTGTGCCTCCCCCCGCCCCTGCTGCGGGTGGTGGCGCCGCGGAGCTGGACGCTGGCGGCGGTGCTGGAGGCGGTCCCCTTCCTCCGCCCGTACCTGCTGGCGGTGCTGCGCAAACCCTTCGCGCCGGGGGCGCCGTGAACGGAGCGTCGCGCACGGGCGGGGCCCTGGCCATCGCGGCCCACCCCGACGACGAGGTGCTGGGGTGCGGGGGCGTGCTGGCGCTGCACGCGCTCGCGGGCGACCCGGTGACGGTGCTGGTGGCGTGCGAGGGCGAGCCGGGCCGGCGCGGCCCCGGCGGCGCCTACGAGAACGCGCACCTGCACCAGGCCGCGGCCCGGCTGGGGGTGGGCGACGTGCGGCACCTGCGCCTGCGCGACCAGGCGCTGGACACGCTGCGCCTGGCCGAGCTGGCGGGGCCGCTGGAGGCGGTGGTGCGCGAGGTGCGCCCGCGGGTGGTGTACTGCCAGCACGGCGGCGACGTGAACCGCGACCACCACCTCCTCTTCCAGGCGGCGCTGGTGGCCACGCGCCCCACCGAGCCCTGCATCGCCGAGGTCTACGCCTTCGAGACCGCCAGCAGCACCGAGTGGGGGTACCCGCGCAGCTTCGTCCCCGACACCTGGGTCGACATCTCGCGGACGCTGGCGGCCAAGCTCGAGGCCATGGCGTGCTACCGCAGCGAGCTGCGCGACTACCCCCACCCCCGCTCGCTGCGGGCGCTGGAGAACCGCGCGCGCGCGCTGGGCAACCAGGTGTGCCTGGACGCCGCCGAGGTGTTCATGACGGTGCGCAGGGTCTCCCGCGGCGGCCGGGCGGGACCCGACGGCGCATCCTGACTCGCAAAGGAAGCCCATGCCGCCTGCACCCGCCCCCCCCGGACCCGCGCCGCGGGCGCTGCCCGACGGGCCCGCGCCGCCGCGCCCGCTCACCGGCGCCGAGTACCTGGAGAGCCTGCGCGACGGCCGCGAGGTGTGGATCTACGGCCGGCGCGTCGACGACGTGACCGCGCACCCCGCCTTCCGCAACACCGCGCGCATGGTGGCCCGCCTGTACGACGCGCTCCACGACCCCGCGCGGCGGGACGCGCTCATCGCGCCCACCGACACGGGGAGCGGCGGGTTCACGCACCGCTTCTTCCGCGCGGCGCGGAGCGCCGGCGAGCTGGTGGCCGCGCGCGACGCCGTGGCCGCCTGGGCGCGGCTCACCTGGGGGTGGATGGGGCGCTCGCCCGACTACCAGGCGGCGTTCACCGCCACGCTGGGCGCCAACGCCGGCTTCTACGCGCCCTTCCAGGAGAACGCGCGCCGCTGGTGCCGCCAGGCGCAGGAGCGGGTGCTCTTCCTCAACCACGCCATCGTCCACCCCCCCGTCGACCGCGACCGGCCGCCGAGCGACGTGGCCGACGTGTACGTGCACGTGGAGCGGGAGACCGGCGCCGGGCTCGTGGTGAGCGGGGCCAAGGTGGTGGCCACGGGGTCGGCGCTCGCCCACCACAACCTGGTGGCCCACCACGGCGCGGTGCCCGTGCAGAAGGCCGCGTTCGCGGCGGTGTTCATGGTCCCCCCAGGCGCGCCGGGGGTGAAGCTCCTCTGCCGCGCCTCCTGCGAGTACCGAGCGGCGGCCACCGCCACCCCATGGGACGCCCCGCTCTCCAGCCGTCTGGACGAGAACGACGCCATCCTGGTCCTGGACCGCGTGCTCGTGCCGTGGGAAGACGTGCTGGTGTACGGCGACGTGGAGAAGGCGAACCGCTTCTTCCCCCGCACGGGGGCGTTCCCGCGCCTCCTCCTGCACGGCTGCACCCGGCTGGCGGTGAAGCTCGACTTCATCGCCGGGCTCCTGCTGAAGGCGGTGGAGGCCTCGGGGACGAACCGCTTCCGCGGCGTGGAGGCCAACGTGGGCGAGGTGATCGCCTGGCGGAACCTGTTCTGGGGGCTCTCCGACGCCATGGCCCACGCGCCGCAGCCGTGGCTGGAGGGGACGGTGCTCCCCGGCGCCGAGCCCGCGGCCGCGTACCAGGCGCTGGCCGGCGAGGCGTACGCGCGCGTGCGCAACCTGGTGGAGAAGACGGTGGCCAGCGGGCTGGTGTACGTGGGCTCGCACGCGGCCGACTTCCGCGCGCCCGAGTTGCGCCCGTACCTGGAGCGCTACCTCCGCGGCTCCAACGGCTACGACGCCCCCCGCCGGGTGCAGCTGATGAAGCTGCTGTGGGACGCGGTGGGGTCGGAGTTCGGGGGCCGGCACGAGCTGTACGAGATGAGCTGGTCGGGGAACGCCGAGGACGTCCGCCGCTTCGCCCTGCTGGGGGCGCTCGGCTCGGGGACGGCCGACCGGCTGAAGGCGTTCGCCGAGGGGTGCATGGCCGAGTACGACCTGGACGGGTGGACCGTCCCGGACCTGTGCGACGCCGGCGACGTCGCCGTGGTCCCGCCGCCGCCCGCGGCCGCGCGCAAGCGGGGAGAAGACGCGCCGGGCGGACCGGCTATCCTGCGGGGTGGCCCCCCCGCGCCCGGCGCCCCCGCCCGGGCCGGACGCCGCGGCGCGCGACCTACCCCGGAGCCGGAACCATGCTGAGCGGAGCGCGGCTGGTGCAGCTGGTGGTGTACGTGAGCGACCTCGGCGCGTCGCGGGCCTTCTACGAGGGCGCGCTGGGATTCCGGGTGCTGGACCAGGACGCCGATTCGGTGCACTACGCGGCCGGGCACGTGGTCCTCGCGCTGCGCCGCGCGGCCGACCACGGCGTGCGGCTGCGCGAGGGGCAGGACCGCTCCATCGACCTCACCTTCCTGGCCGACGACTTCGACGCGGTGCGCGCGGCGCTGGAGGCGCGCGGGGTGGCCCTCTCGCCCACCCTGGACTACGCGGTGGGGAAGACGGCCGACTTCTACGACCCCGACGGCCACTGGTTCTCCCTCTACCAGCCCTCCGCGGCGGCGATGGGGTGGCCCAGCGGCCGCAAGATCGCGGCGCTGAGGGGCTCGGCCGGCGCGCGCGGCGGCGCGGGCGGCGGCGCGGGGCTCGACGGCCTGGAGCTGGTCTACCTCTTCCTCTTCGTCCGCGAGCTGGAGGCCACCGAGGCGTTCTACCACGGGACGCTGGGGCTGGTGGCGGTCGAGGGCGGGCCGTGCAAGCGGGTGGCGACCAGCGCGCCGGTCGGCGTGGTGAAGTACGACGCCGGGGGCACGCTCCTCACCACGCACCACGTGGAGGGCGACCGGGCCGCGCGGCACCGGGTGACCACGCGGGGCTCGGGCGGGGTGGCGCTGGTGTTCCACGGGGCCGAGCTGGACGCGCTGGTGGACGGCCTCGCCCGCCGCGGGGTGGCGTTCGCCGGCCCGCCGGAAACGTCACCCGCCGGGCGGGTGGCGAAGTTCGCGGACCCCGCCGGGCACGTCTACCACCTGTACGAACCCTCCTCCGCGGCGCTGGCCCGCCCCTTCGGCGCGGCCCTCCGGCGCACCCTGGCCGCGCAGCTGGGCGACCCCTTCCCCATCTCCGTCCTTCCGCTCGAGGCAGCGGGTGCCGCCTGAGGCTGTGCGCGCGCCCGCCGCCCCCGCGTCCGGGTCCGCACCCGCGCCCCGGGAGACCGCCGGCGGCGCCGGGGCGGAGCTTCCCTTCACGCCCACCGCCGCGGAGCTGATCGGGCCGGAGGAGGAGCGCAACGTGCTGGAGGTGCTCCGCCGGCGCCGCCTCTGGCGCTACGAGGTGCCCTCGGACGAGTCGTTCGTGGCGCGCTTCGAGGCCGAGGCGGAGGCGCTGCTGGGGGTGCGGCACGTCCACGCCACCGTCTCGGGAACGGCGGCGCTGCAGGTGGCCCTGCTGGCGCTGGGGATCGGCCCGGGCGACGAGGTGGTGATCCCCGCCATCACCTGGGTGGGATGCGCCGACGCCGTCATCCTCTGCGGCGCCGTCCCCGTCCCCGCGGGCGTGGACGAGTGCCTGGGGCTCGACCCGGCGGACGTGGAGCGGAAGGTCACCCCGCGCACCCGGGCGCTGCTGGCGGCGAGCCTCCACGGCAACCCCTGCGACCTGGACGCCCTGGGGGAGATCGCCCGGCGCCGCGGCCTCGCGCTGCTCGAGGACGACTGCCAGGCGGCCGGCGTGTCGTACCGGGGACGCCGTTTGGGCGGCTTCGGCGACGCGGCGGTGTTCAGCACCAACTTCATGAAGCTCGTCTCCGCCGGCGACGGCGGCTTCATCGCCACCGACCGCGACGACGTCTACGCCTTTGCCGTGGCGTTCACCGGCGGCAAGGTCTTTCCTACGCGAAAGCGGCACCTGGGGCTCTCCGTGCCGCTCATCCCCTTCACCACCCTGCGGATGAACGAGCTGACCGGCGCGGTGGCGCTGGCACAGCTCCGCCGGCTGGACCGGCTCCTGGGCCGCCTGCGCGCTGCGCGGGACCGCATCTTTGCGCAGGTGGGCGAGGGGCGTTCCTTCCGCCGGGTGCGCAGCCACGACTCCGCCGGTGGCGCCGGGTGGTGCACGCCCCTCCTCTTCCCCACCGCCGCGGCGTGCCGCGCCTTCGCCGCGGCGGTGCGGGCGCGCGGCGTCCCCCATCTCCTCACCTGGCGCGACGGCTTCGCGGGCGGCGAGATCTGCCACTGCTACCCGGTGATGGCGGGCGAGCAGTTCATCCCCGGGATGGGCGCGCACTCGGCCGACCGCTTCGGCGCGATGGTGGCGAAGCGGTCGGTAGACCCGCGCTGCAACCCCTGGACGCACCCGCTGTACGGCGGCGGCGCGGACTACCCCGAGGGGTTCGCGGACGAGAGCCTGGCGCTGGTGGCGCGGATGGCCATGGTGCAGACCAACCCGCGGCTGGAGCCGGCGCACTGCGACGCGATCGCCGACGCGCTGCGCCAGGCGGACGACGAGACCGCCGCGCCGGGGCCCTGCGTGTGACCGCCCGGCGCCTCGTCGACCTGGCCGTCTCCGCGGCGGGGCTGGTCCTCCTGTCGCCGCTCCTGGTCGTCGTGGCCATCGCCATCCGCCTGGGGAGCCGCGGGCCGGTCCTCTACCGCACCGAGCGCGTGGGGTTGCACGGGGAGCTCTTCACCATGCATAAGTTCCGGACGATGTACGTGGACCAGGGGCCCGATCCCGAGCGCCTCACCCGCCCGGCCGACCCGCGCATCACCCTGCTGGGGGCGTGGCTGCGGCGGCTGAAGGTGGACGAGTTCCCCCAGCTCTGGGACGTGCTGCGGGGGAAGATGTCGCTGGTGGGGCCGCGCCCCGAGGACCCCTACTACGTCCGCGTGCACTTCACCCCCGGCGACCTGGAGACGCTGCGGGTGCCGCCGGGGCTCACCAGCCCGGCCACGCTGTACGACTACACGCACGGCGACGAGGTGCTGGCGGGCGGCGACACCGAGCGGCGGTACGTGGAGCGGCTCCTCCCCGCGCGGATGGCGCTGGAGACGATCTACCTGCGCGACGCCGGGTTCCTCTACGACCTCCGCATCCTGCTGCGCACGGCGGCCGTGATGGCGTGGGTGGCGCTCGGCCGCCGCCGCTTCCCCGAGCCGCGCGAGATGCGCGAGGTGCGCGAGGTGCGCGCGCGGGGACTCGCCGAGCGCGCCCGCGGCTCCGCCACTCATACCGAATCCGCAAGTTCAGTGGGTGAATCAAGCCCGGTCAACAGCATCTCACGCAGAGCCGCAGAGCCGCAGAGATGACCGCCAAGCATCTCTGCGGCTCCGCGGCTCTGCGTGAGAAATCGTTTCCCGGATTCGGGTGAGCCCGCAGCCGGTCGTGCACGGGCGATGCAGGGGAGGGGGAACTGCGGCGGAGTCCACGAGGGAAGTACACGCGATGATCACGGGCGACGAGGTACGCAGGCTGGCGCTCTCGCTCCCGGGGGCGGAGGAGCGGGAGACGTGGGGGCACCCCACCTTCCGGGTGCGCGACCGGATCTTCGCCACGCTGGCGCCCGACGGGTCGGCGGGCGGGGTGCGCACCACGCCGCAGGAGCAGGCGCTCCTCCTGTCGGCGGACCCGGAGAGCTTCGCAGTGGCCGACTACGTGGGCCGCTACGGCTGGGTCTCGGTGCGGCTCGCCACCGTGGACCCGGAGGTGATGCGCGGGATCGTGGTCGACGCCTGGCGGCGCACCGCCCCCAGGCGCCTGGTGAAGGAGCACGACGCCGGGCAGTGACCCGCGCGGCGCCGGGTCACCCCGCCGCGCCCCCGCCGCGGGGGGCGCGCGCGTACCGGGGCTGGTACAGCTCGGCCTCCGCGTCGCCGGCGATGCGGAAGCGCGTGGACAGCGCGTACCCCACGTCCGCCACCCCGGCGGTGAACTCCACCCCCCGGGCGCGCAGCTCCCGCATCGTCTCGTGGATGTCGTCGCAGTAGAACGAGAGCAGGACGAAGCTCCCGGCGGTGGGCGGCGCCACGGGGTCGTATCCCTCCACCGCGAAGGGGTGGACCCCCAGCTCCGCGTCGGGGAGGTCGAAGATCAGCCACCCCTCGCCCACGTCGGTGGCGGGGAGGCGCAGCCGGTCGCGGAAGAACGCGCGCATCGCGTCCGCCTGCGCCGTGAAGTAGGTGAGGTGCGCACCCTTGATCATGTCCGCGTCCTTTCCCGGGGAGTGGACGGCGGCGCGGCCGCCGCAGCCGGCCGGGAGCGATGCGAACGCAGGGCCACCGTGCGCAGGGTCCGCGCGGAGCGGACGATCGCCTCCGCCACCCGGACGTCGCCGATCGTCTCCGCGGGCGGGTTGCGGCAGAGGTCGGCGCCGCCCAGCGAGGCCAGGAACGCCCCGGCCTGCGCCTCGAAGGCGTCGCGCGCCCCCGCGAAGTCCAGCGTCTCCACCGCGCTCCCGCGGTGCACCCGCAGCCGCCCGTTCCCCATCTCGCTCGGGTACAGCTCGATGGCGCCCGTGGTCCCCACGATCCACACGCTCCACCCCTTCTCGTCCGCCGGGTCGTCGAACGGCTTCACGAACCCCGCGGTCATCGCGCAGGGGACCCCGCCCGGGAAGAGAAGGTTGGCCACGCACGTCTCCTCGGCCACAGCGCCCGGCCGGGTGCTCTTCTTCCGGCTGGCGAAGGCCGAGACGTGGGTCGGGTCGCCGAAGATCCAGCGCAGCGGGTTCACGAAGGCGTAGGTCATGTGCGCCAGCGGCATCCCCCCGCTCAGCCGCTGGCTGGCGTACCAGCTCTCCGGCGCGGCGTCCCAGAGCGCCACCGTCCGCACCGCCGCCACCCGGCCGACCTCTCCCCCCGCCACCAGCCGCCGCGTGGTCTCCCAGGCCGCCTTGTAGCGTGCCTCGAACCCCGCTTCCACCACCACCCCCCGCGCGCGCGCCAGGCGGCACACGGCGGCCGCGGCGCGCACCGAGCAGGCCAGGAAGCTGCCGACCAGCACGTGCAGCCCCTGCGACAGCGCCCATGCGGTCACCTCGTCCTGCACGGCGTTGGGGACCTCCACCAGCACGGCGTCGGGCGCCGTGTCCGCCAGCCGGCGGTAGTCGTCGAAGCAAGCGCCGCATCCCACCTCGTCGCCCAAAGCCCGTGCCGACTCCAGGCGCCGCGAGGCGATCCCGCACACGCGCGCCCCACCGGTCGCCAGGAAGGCCAGCGCCCGGCGCCGCGCCATGGACCCGGCGCCCACCACGGCGATCCGCGCGGGCACGCTCACCGGCGGTACGCTCCCACCACCTTGCGAACGGCGGCCACCACGGACTCCACGTCGGCCGGGGTCATCCCCGGAAAGAGGGGGAGCGAGAGGATCTGCGCGTACGCCGCCTCGGCCACCGGGCACTGCCCCTCGCGCGTGCCGAAGCGCTCACGGTAGAACGGGTGCAGGTGCACGGGGCGGTAGTGGACGTTCACGCCCATGCCTTCCGCCCGCAGCGCGCGAAAGATTGCCCCCCGGTCCACCCGCAGCTGCTCCAGCCGCAGCCGTACGACGTAGAGGTGCCAGGCGTGCGCGGCGCCCGGCCGGCGGGCGAGCGGCGCCACTTCGGGGATCCCGCGAAAGGCCCGGTCGTAGCAGCAGGCGATCTGCCGCCGACGCTCCACCCACCCCTCCAGCTTCTCGAGCTGGCTCTCCGCCAGCGCGCACTGCAACTCCGAGAGCCGGTAGTTGCATCCGATCCCGGTCACCTCGTAGACCCACGTCGCCGCGCGGGCGCGCTTCCGCTCGTCGACGGTGATCCCGTGGTTGCGGAAGGCACGCATGCGGGCGGCGAGCTTGGGGTCGTCCGTGGTCACCACCCCGCCCTCTCCCGCGGTGACCGCCTTCACCGGGTGCAGGCTGAACGCGCTCAGCTCCGCCAGCGTTCCCACGGCGCGCCCGCCGTCCGATCCGCCGAGCGAGTGGCAGGCATCCGCGACCACGTGCAAGCCGCGGCTCCCGGCGACCTCGGCCAGCGCGTCGTAGTCGCACGGCTGCCCGGCGTAGTCCACGGCGACGCAGGCGCGGGTGCGCGGCGTCACGGCGCGCTCGGCGGCGGCGGGGTCCAGCAGGAGGGTATCGGGGTCCACGTCGGCGAACACCGGCACCGCGCCCAGCAGCACGGCGCTGCTCGCCGTGGCCACGAAGGTCAGCGCGGGCACCACCACCTCGTCCCCCGGGCCGACGCCCAGCGCGTGCAGGGCGCAGTGCAGCGCGGCCGTCCCGCTGCTGACCGCCACCGCCTCGCGCGCGCCCACCCGCTCCGCGAACGCCCGCTCGAAGCGCTCCACCCCGGGGCCGGTGGTCAGCCAGTCGGAGCGCAACGCCCGGGCCACCGCCCGCACATCGCGCGCGTCCACGCTGTGCCGGGCGTAGGGGAGGAGGGTGTCGCGCACCGGACGCCCCCCGTCGACCGCCAGCGCGGCGCTCATCCCAGCGCCTCCACCATCGCGCGCAACTCCTCCACGCTCAGCCACCGCGGGTTGCTCTCGCTGCTGTAGCGGAAGTCCTCGGGGCAGGGCCGGCCCCCGTTGCGCAGGGAGCGGCCGTTGCCCCCGGGGCCCCCGGGCGGGGGGAGGATCACGTAGCGGTCGTCGTACTCCACGGCCTGGCGCGCGTCGTCGGGCGCGATCAGCACCTCGTGCAGCTTCTCGCCCGGGCGGATCCCCACCACCTCCATCCGGCACCCCGGGGCGACCGCCCGCGCCAGGTCCACCAGGCGCATGCTGGGGATCTTGGGGACGAACACCTCGCCCCCCTGCATCCTCTCCAGGCAGGAGAGGGTGAAGTCCACCACCTGCGGCAGGGTGATCCAGAAGCGCGTCATCCGCGGGTCGGTGATCGGCACCTCTCCCCCGGCGCGGCGCGCCAGGAAGACGGGGACCACGCTCCCGCGGCTCCCCAGCACGTTGCCGTAGCGCACCACGCTGAAGCGCGAGGCGCCGCCGTCGCGGTTGGCGGCGACCAGGAGCTTGTCGGCGCACAGCTTGGTGGCGCCGTAGAGGTTCACGGGGCTGGCCGCCTTGTCGGAGCTGAGCGCCAGCACCCGCCCCACGCCGCGGTCGAGCGCCGCGTCCACCAGGTTCGCGGTGCCCAGCACGTTCGTCTTCACCGCCTCCAGCGGGTTGGCCTCGGCGGTGGGCACGTGCTTCAGCGCGGCGGCGTGGACCACCACGTCGATCCCTTCCAGGGCGCGGTGCAGCGCGTCGCGGTCGCGCACGTCGCCGATCACGTAGCGCATGCAGGGATAGCGCGCCGGGCCGTACGCCTGCGCCATCTCGAACTGCTTCAGCTCGTCGCGGCTGAAGACCACCAGCCGCCGCGGGCGGTAGCGGGCCAGGACGGTGGCCACGAAGCACCGCCCGAAGGACCCGGTCCCCCCGGTCACCAGGACCGAGCGCTCGTCGAGCACCGGCTCGGGCGCCCGCGCCGTCATGCGGCCAGGATCTCGCCCAGCCTGGCGCCGGCGGGCCACTTGAGCACCTCGGGCCAGGGCTGGTAGAGGATGAACGGGTGCCCGGTGGGCGCCTCGAAGCGCGCCACGTCGCCGATCTGCGACTTCACGGGCGCCTGGGTGAAGCGCACGCCCTCCGCCTCGAGCCTCCGCGCCGCGGCGTGGATGTCGTCCACCAGGAACACGGGGGCGATCCCGCGCGCGTGCTCGGGGTCGAGCGCGCGCGGCGAGTACACGCGCCCGAAGTCGTCCACCACGGGGCTGCGGTGGACGTGGTGCGTGGTCAGCAGCACCCCCCCGGCGTCGTACTTGGCGATCCCCTTCTCCTCGGGGGGGCAGGCGGGGTTGCAGCAGTGCACCCGCTCCACCGGCGTCAGCCCCAGCACCCCCTCGAAGAAGGCGTCGGCCTCGGCCGAGGAGGGAACGAAGAGGAAGAGGTACACCAGCGGCTTCCCGTCCAGCCCGCCCGCCCCCGCCGGCGCCGACGCCGGGCCGATCGGCGCCGAGCCCCCCTTCCCGCACGCCGCCCACACCTCGCGCAGCTTGGCCGCGCTGGGCCAGGAGAGCGCGGTGGCCGAGGGCTCGTAGATCATCAGCCGGTGGCCGTTGGGGTCGTAGAAGTCGGTCACGCGGCCGATCTCGTAGGTGCGGCGGCGGATGAAGGAGACGCCGCGCGCCTCCAGGTCGGCGCGCGCGGCGTTCAGGTCGTCGACCAGGAACACCACGTCCGACGCGTCGTCGCGGCGGCCGGCCAGGGTCACGCCGTAGTCCGAGGCGCGAAGCAACGACAGGATCACGCGCCCCGCGTCGAGCTTCACCGAGTCTTCGTCGGCCTCGATCACCCGCAGCCCCAGCCGCCGCTCGTAGAACTCGCGCGACTCGGCGACGTCGTAGACGTACAGGATCAGGTAGCCCAGGGTGGCGCCCGTCAGCGCGGCGCCCGGCACGTCCAGCAGCGGCTGGGTCTCGGTGGTGGCCATCCCAGGATCTCCTTTCACCCGCCGGGCGGGATGTTCTGGTTGATGCGGAACACGTTCGCGGGGTCCCACGCGGCCTTGAGCGCCGCCAGCCGATCCCACGCCCGCGGGGTGTAGGCCTGGCGCACGCGGGCCGGGCCCTCGTCGCCCAGCTCGTTGACGTACACGCCGGTGGTGAAGGGGCCCACGGCGCGCCAGAGCTCGTCCGCCCAGCCGGTGTGCCGCGCGGCCCCGGTGGGACCTTCCCAGACGGCGGTGACCGCCACGTCGAAGGCTGTGCGCCGGCCGCCGAACGCGGTCTCGTCGTCGCCCACGCGCGCCACCGCGCCCCCCAGCGACGACACCATCACGATCGAGAAGGGCGACTCCACCCCGGGCCCCCGGGCCGCCAGCGCATCCACCACCGCGTCGGGCAGCGCGGGAAGGTGGCCGGAGCGGCCGTAGCTGTGGCGGCCGAACACGCCGGCGGCGTCGTACATCCGCTGCAGCCGCGCGTACGGCATGGGGGCGATGCGGTCGATCAGGGGCTCGCCCAGCTCCGCCAGCGGGGCCAGGTCGCGCCGCGCGTCTTCCGCCGCGCCCGCGTGGCAGACGGCGATCGCGGCGACGGGCGCGCCGACCAGGTGGGGCGGGACGAAGGGCGCGGGCGGCAGGAGAAGGAGGTTGCAGAGCGCGCACAGGTCGTCGGGCGCGTCCGCCATCCACCCGCGGTAGAAGCGCAGCACCTGGCCGGCGCGGGCGGCCGGGTAGAAGGCCATCCCTCCGGTCACCCGCGGGCCGACGGGGTGGACGCGGTACTCCAGCTCCGTCACGATCCCGAAGTTGCCGCCCCCGCCGCGCAGCCCCCAGAACAGCTCCGGGTTCTCCCGCTCGCTCGCGGTCACCCGCCGCCCGTCCGCGGTCACCAGGTCGGCGGAGAGCAGGTTGTCGACCGCCAGCCCGTGGCGGCGCATCAGCCAGCCGTAGCCGCCGCCCAGCGTGACGCCCGCGATCCCGGTGGAGGAGATGCGCGCGCCCGTGGTCGCCACCCCGAAGGCCTGCGTCTCGTGGTCCAGCTCGCTCCAGGTGAGCCCCGCCTGCGCACGCACGGTGCGGCGCGCCGGGTCCACGCGGACCCCCTTCAGCGGCGACAGGTCGATCACCACGCCGCCGTCGCACACGCCGTGGCCGGCCGCGGAGTGCCCGCCCCCGCGCACGGCCAGGGGAAGCCCCTCGTCGCGGGCGAAGCGGAGCGCCGCCAGCACGTCTGCCGTCCCCGCGCAGCGCACGACCGCGGCGGGGCGGCGGTCGACGCGGCCGTTGAAGACGCGGCGGACGTCGTCGTAGCCCGCGTCCCCCGGCGCCAGCACGGCGCCGCGCACCTGCCTGCGCACCCCGGCGAGCGCTCCGCCGGCGGGGACCGCCACCGCCTCGATCGCCACGCCCTCCACGACTGCCGTCACGCGAGCCCTCCGATCTGGACTGCCGCCCGTGTTCGATCGATCGAATCCGGCAAACGACTGCTCACGCAGAGCCGCGGAGCCGCAGAGATGAACGCAAGCATCTCCGCGGCTCTGCGGCTCTGCGTGAGATGCGGTTGACCGGGCTTGATCACCCGCTGGATTCTCGGATCGGCCGTACGCGTCTGGCCCTGGCACCCGCCAGGCGGCGGACTCAGGCCGGCGCGCCGACCAGCGCCTCCAGCTTGCGGCCGCCGGGCCCGTCGCGCGCCTCGTCGCTGGGCTCCCACAGGCGCAGCCCGGTGCCGCCGGGGCCCTCCAGCCGCGCGCTGCCGCCGCGGCGGTCGTAGGTGACCGTCCGCGCCGTGTGGATCCCCCGCTTCGCCAGCTGCCACACCGTGTCGCCCAGGTCGTCCACGGAGAACACGGGGGTCACGCGCCCCTCTTCGTCCGGAGCGCCCGGCTGCAGCTCCAGCACCACGCCGCCCGCGTCGAAGCGCGCGCACTCCCCGTCGTCCACCAGCAGCGGCAGGCCCAGCGCGTCGGCGTAGAACGCGCGCGCCCGGGCCAGGTCGCGGACGGCGACGACCAGCGCGACGACACGCGTGCTCCCCAGCACGGGACGGTCGTCGCGGAAGATCCGGGGCATCTGTACCGTGGACATCGCCGTCCTCCTTGGCTGGAAGCGGGCCGCGCATCGAGGGAGACGTGGTGCGCCGCCGCTCAGAGCCGGATGCGCTTGTAGTTCTCGGCGTACGCGCAGCCGGCCTGGCTGCCGATCCCCTTCATCCACCCGTAGACCCAGGCCAGCGACTCGCGCGGGTCGGCGCCGCCCACCTGGCTGCGGTGGCACTGGATGGCGGCGATCTTCCGCTCCATCACCGCGGTGGCGTCCACGAAGTGGTCGCTGTGCTCGTAGCCGGGGACCCACACCTCCTTCACCCGGTGCGGCTGCAGCCCCTCGTCCAGCAGCTCGGGGAGCGCGCGGGCGTTGGCGGCGTCGGGGAAGACGGCGGCTAGCGCGGCCTCGCCCACCGCCAGGTGGTCCGGGTGCGAGGCCTCGATGGGAATGTCGAGCGCGCGGCGCGGGAAGTGGGTGATCACCAACTCCGGGCGGAAGCGCCTGATCTCGCGGGCGATGGCCGTGCGCAGCGCCCCGTCGGCCTCCAGCCGCCCGTCGGGGAGGCGCAGGAAGACGACCTCGTCCACCCCCAGCTCGCGGGCGGCCTCGCGCTGCTCGGCCTCGCGCGCCGCGGCCACCTCCTCGCGCGGCACGCGCGGGTCGCGGCAGCCGTTGGCGCCGTCGCTGCACACCACGTAGGCCACGGCGACGCCCTGCTCCACCAGGGTGGCCACCGCCGCGCCGAAGAGGAACTCGGGGTCGTCCGGGTGCGCGGAGACCACCAGCGCGCGGGCGTACGCCGCCCCGTTGCCGTTGCCGTTCCCCATGGGCTCGCTCATCGCCCCTCCGCGCCGGTGATGGGTCGGTCCTCGCCGCGCAGCAGGGCGCGGAAGAGCGCCATCCGCGTGTCGGAGAGGGGGACGGTGAGCCGTAGCACCTCCAGCCGCGGCGCGGGGAGCGCGGGCGCGGGGGCGGGGCGCAGCGCGCGGATCCCCCGAGCCTCCAGCAGCGCCGAGGCGGCGCCGCCCGGGTCCGCCAGCGCCACCCAGGGGAGGCGCGGGTCGTTCTCCAGCACCTCGATCCCCGCCTCGCGCAGCAGGCCCACCGCGACCGGCTTCACCGCCGCCACCCGCGCGCGCAACCGGCCGAAGACGTCGCCCGCGCCCAGCAGGCGCAGCGCGGCCGCCAGCGCCAGCTCGCCCACCTGCATCGGCGGCACCAGCTCGCGCAGCCGCCGCGCGATCCCCGGCGAGGCCACCGCGAAGGCCGCGCGCATCCCCCCCAGCGAGTACGCCTTGGTGAAGCCGCGCAGCACCACCAGGTTGCGGGCGGCGTTCACCCGGGTGGCCGCGCTCCCCGCGGGGCCCAGGTAGGGCGCCGGGCTCTCGTCGATCACCACCGCCGCGCCCACGCGGGCCGCGGCGCCCGCCAAAGCCTCCACCTCGTCGAGCTGCAGGAAGCGCCCGGCGAAGTCGGGGCGGTCCAGGTGCACCAGCGCGGGGCGGACCCGCTCGACATGCCGCAGCAGCGCGTCGAGCGACGCGTCGCCGGAGAGGAGGTGGACCTCGCTCCCGCGCGCGGCGGCCCACGCCTCCAGGTCGGGGTGCACCAGCGCAGGCGCCGCCACCGGGCCGCCGTACGCCAGCCCCGCCAGGTCGTGCAGGAGCGAGGTCACGCCCGCCGCGAAGGTGAGCTGCCCGGGGTCGAGCGCGATGCCGAAAAAGCGCCCCACCCCCTCCGCGCCGCGCACGCCGCCGTAGGGGTCGTCGACGGGATAGGCGGCCACCACCCCGGCCCCGCCGTGCCCCAGCTCCGACACCAGCGCCTCCCACACCGCGTGAGGCGAGGGGTCCAGCAGCTCGGCCTCGTCGCTGGCGTAGCGCAGGTCCAGCCGCACCCCCGGCGGCGTGGACCACGCGGCCACCGCCAGCGCCGCGGGCGGGGCCGGGAGCGGCCGGGCGATGAGCTGCACCGCGTCGGTGGAGGGGTTGGCGGGGAAGTGGGCGGTGAACGCCGCGTCCGTCCGCTCCACCGCGAAACCGGAGAGCCGCGCCAGCGCCATCAGCGCGGCGGTGGAGCGCGAGCGCACCTCCAGCTCCAGCAGGCGGCGGCGCCGGGCGGCCGCGGGGGCGTCGTCGGCCGCCGGCGCCGCGGGGATCCCCGACGCCTCGCCCGGCGCGTGCCCGATCACCAGCACCCCGCCGTCGGCGATGTGGGTGCGGATGCGCCGCAGCAGCCGCCGCTGCTCCGCCTCGGAGCGCGTGGACGGCCAGTGCAGCGCCACCACCGCGTCCACCGTCTCCACCGGCCACTGCTCGGCCCCCGGCGGGTCGCCCAGCTCCCAGCGCACCTCCACGCCGGAGAGCTCGCCGGCGCGGCGCGCCTCGGCCAGCGCGCGCGGGTCGGCCTCCACGGCCGCCACCCGCCACCCGGCGGCGGCCAGGGCCAGGGAGCGCTCGCCGGTGTCGCACCCCAGCTCCAGCACGCGCCGCCCCGGGGCGTCGGCCAGCACCTCCAGGAGGTAGGGGATGGCGCGCCCGCCCGTGCCCTCCGCGCCGCGCGGCGCGGCTTCCTGCGCCAGCGTCATCGTCCGGCTCCCTTCGGCTCGGGTGACCGCCCGCCCCCGCTCAGGCCACGCACGCCGGCGCGTCCAGCGGCACCGCCAGGATCTCCTGGATCTTCCGGCCGCTGGGGGTGTCCAGCGCCGCCGGCGAGGGCTCGTACAGGAACACCAGGTGCCCGGTGGGGTCGTCCACGCGCACGATGGTCCCCACGCCGGCGTGCATCACCACCGGCTTCAGCGCCGGGCGCATCCGCGCCAGCGCCTCGGCCATCGCCGCCGCTCCGGGGGCGTGGAACACCGGCGCCACCCCCTTCATCCGCCCGCCCTCCAGCTCGGGGGGCGGGCAGAGGTGCTCCTCGAACTCCTCCTGGCTGCGCTGGGGCTCCACGTGGTGCGTGGCGATGATGATCCCGCCGCTGTCGTACTTCACCACCCCCTCCTCGTCGCCCCCGGAGGTGCGGCTGCAGGGGCCACCCTCCAGCGCCCGCAGCCCCAGCTCGTCGTGGTAGAACGCCTCCGCCACCCTGCTGCTGGGCACGAAGGTGAAGAGGTAGATCAGCTCCGCGTCGGCCAGCCCCGGCGGCTCCTCGCCCGGCGCGGCCGGCTGCGACACCCGTTGCGCGGTGCCGCCGCCGTTCTTCGCCCGTCGCGTCTCGATCACCGCGCGCAGCCGCTCGCCGCTGGGCCAGCCCAGCGCCTCCTCGGAGGGCTGGTACAGCGTCAACCAGCGCCCGTCGGGGTCGTAGAAGTCGGCGATCCCGCCGGGCTGGTACCAGTCGGTGGGCTTGAACGCCACGCCGCGCGCCGACAGGTTGGCCGTGGCCTGGCGGATGTCGTCCACCAGCCACACCACGTCAGTGGAGTGGTCCTTGACGTCGGGAAGGACGATCCCGTAGTCGGCCGCGCGGTTGAGCGCCAGGATCACCTGCCCCGCGTCGAACTTCACGCACCCCTCGTCCTCCTCGATCACCCGCAGCCCCAGCGTGCCGGTGTAGAACGCGCGCGAGACGGCCAGGTCGCGGACGTAGAGGAACACGTAGAGCACCCGTGTGTCGGCCAGCATGCGCCCCTCCCTTCGCGGTGTGTCGGGTTCAGCGGGCCAGCGCCTGCCCGCCGGCGATCTCGAGCACCTTGGGCCCGCTCTCCCACTCCAGGCATTCCCCCGACGGCGCGTACAGGCACAGCCGCTGCCCCGACGGATCGTCGAAGCGCACCGTGCCGCCGATCTCGCTGTAGCCCACGCGCGGCTGCTTGAACTCCACGCCCCACCCGGCCAGCGCGTGGTAGGTCTCGTCGATCTCGCCGGTGTGGAAGACGACCAGGTACGAATGGTGGCGCAGCCGCCCGCCGTCGGGCCCGCGCTCGCCGCGCACCAGGCGGATGGGCACGCTGCCGGTGGCGAAGCGCGCGTGGTCGCCGCCGTGCTCCAGCGGCTCCAGCTCCAGCACGCCGCCGTAGAAGTCGGCCGCCGCCTCCAGGTCGGGAACGATCAGCCGCAGCTCCTCCACCACCGTGCGCTCCAGCCCCGGCGTGGGGACGAAGGCGAAGTGCCGCCCCTCGGCGTCGGTGTACACGCCGCCGGGGTGCGGCTCCACCATCCCCGTGGCAAGCAGCCGGTCCGCGGACCAGTCCCCGGGCACGGCGAAGGCGGTGACCAGCGCGTCGGACTCGCCCGGGCGGAAGCGGCTGGGGCCGGACATGTTGTGTGAGAGGATGATCCCGCCGCCGTCGTACTTGAACACGCCGTGGCGGTGGTGCGGGAGGTGGGGCTCCACCTCGATCACCGGCACGCCGATCACCGACTCGAACAGCTCGCGCTGCTGGCGGATGCGGCTCGTCTCGTAGAAGACGTACAGCAGGGGCGCGGTGCGCAGGCTCATGTGGCCCTCCACGGCAAGGCGGTTTCGGCGCCGGCTCGGCACCGGGTCGTCCCGGCGAGGCGCGCCGGATCCATCGGCTCCAGCTCCGGCGGGGCGACACCCTCCACGATGGCGCGGGCCAGCGCCTTCCCTGCCCCGAGCGCCGGGGGAAGCCCGTGCCCGCCGAACCCCGCCGCGATCCACACCCCCGGCGTCCCCGGCCAGGCGCCCACCAGCGGCCGCCCGTCGGGGGTGGCGTCCATGATCCCCGCCCAGCGCCGGGCGACGGAGACGGGCCCCAGGTCCGGGAACGCGCCGGGGAGGAACGCCTCCAGCGCCGCCTGGATGCGCGGGTTCACCGCCGCGCGGTCGCTCCGCTCGGCTTCCGGGTCCGCCTCCCTGCATCCTCCGATCAGGACGGAGCCGTCCCCCAGCTGGCGCCAGTAGACCGTACCGTAGTCCACTGCCATGGCGGGCCCGAACAGCGGCGGCAGCGGCCGGGTCGCCAGCATCTGCCCGCGCGAGGGGGAGAGGACCGGCGCGAGCGGCGGCAGGAGCCGCGCGCCGCGCGCGTTGCAGGCCAGCACGACCCACCGGGCCCGCACCGTCCTCCGCCGCGTCCGCACCTCCCACCCCTCCCCCCGCCCCGGCGAGAGGGAGAGGACCGGCGTCCCCTCGGCGACCGTCGCGCCGTGCCGCACCGCCGCTTCGGCCAGGCCGCGGACGAAGCGCGCGGGGTGCAGCGCGCCGGCCCGCGGCATCCACCGCCCGCCGTGGAAGCGGGGAGAGATGCGGGTGCCCAGCAGCGCCCGGCACGCCGCGGGGTCCAGCACCTCCAGCGGCGCGGCGCCGGGTGGCCGCGCGGCCAGCTCGGCCCGAAAGCGCTCCAGCACCGCGGCCGACGAGGCCAGCGCCAGGTGCCCGGGCTCGTGCCACCCCGCGTCGATCCCTTCGTCGGCCATCACCCCCCGCACCAGCTCCAGCGACGCCGGGCCGCCCAGCACCAGCCCGGCGTTGCGGCCGCTGGCGCCCCACGCGGGGAGGCGGGCCTCCAGGAGCAGCACCTCCGCCCCCGCCCGCGCCAGCCAGTACGCCGCGGCCGTCCCGATCACCCCGCCGCCCACCACCGCCACCTCGGCCGAGCCCGGCAGCCGCGCGGGGCGGAGGGCGGGCGGCGCTTCGTCCAGCCACGGCGACGGCGCGCGGGTCCCACGGCGGGGCGCGGCGGCCGCCGGAGCGGCCGCCGCGTGCATCCCCATCCCACGCCGCGCCGCGGGCACGACGCCGTCAGACCGTGGCGGCCAGGGCGGGCGCCAGCTCCGGAAGCGCCTCGCGCTCGTCCACCGCCACGTGGGCGCGGTGCTGGTGCTCGTCCCAGATGTCGAAGATGTCGTCGGGCGGCGTGTTCAGGATGTCGGCGAAGATCTCGTCGTCCTTCGACACCACGATGTCGAACGCCGTCAGCTCGCCCGGCACCAGGCGGCCCACCGTCTCGCCGGTGCGCTCCAGCACCAGCTTCACCGGGCCGGTGGTGGCGTGGAAGTGCGTGCCCACGGGCGGGTAGTGGTTCACCAGCGCGGGCCCGAAGATCAGCGGCTGGTCGGGGTCGGTGAGCACCGCACCCAGCGCCGTCTGGATCTTCCACGACACCCGCCAGATGCCGATGGCCGGGAAGTCGGCGCCTCCGCTGTCCAGCGACTTCACCAGCCCGTCGTTGGGCCGCGAGAAGTTCTGCTCCACGCGGATGGGCCCCAGCGCGGCCTGGATGATCTCGCCGCCGTGCATCAGGATCTTCAGGTACATCTCGTTGCGGCCGTCGCCGTCCAGGTCCATGCGCGGGCTGCGGTGCATCAGGACGATCCCGTTCTTCACGCTCATCGGGTAGTCCTCCACCATCCCGTCGATGGTCAGCAGGCACGAGCAAACGCCCTTCAGCAGCTCCACCCCGCCGATGGGGGGGAAGTTGGTGTTGAAGCCGCGCACCACGCCGGTGAGCGTGTCCTCCTGCGTGGGCGCGCTGGAGAGGGCGGAGATGTTGGCCAGCAGCTTCTGGTAGTCGGGGTCGTTCTTCACCTCCATCTGCGCCTGCCGCGAGCGCCACTTGAACAGCTCCACCACCTTGATGGGGTCGCCGTTCGAGCCGCCGCTGCGCAGCACCTCCACCGGGTAGCCGTCGGCGAAGCCGTGCTCGCGCAGCAGCGCCCACTTGGCGCGCACCTGCCCCACCAGCGCCTCGGCCCGCGGGCCGTCGGTGAAGTAGGTTTCCAGCTGGATCAGGTTCTCGTTCCGGTACGGGTGGATCGACATCGTCACCTCCTCGTCGGTGTTCGGGAGAGCGGTGGATGGAGGAGCGGCCGCCGGGTCACGGAGGGCACGCCACCCGCTGGGCGTGCTCGAGGTCGGCCGCGTGCGGATGCAGCGACACGGTGATGCGGTCGGGCTCGCCCACCAGCCGGAGCGGCGCGTCGGGAAGGAGCCCCAGCTCCACCGCCCGCGCCTCGGGCAGCCGGACGTAGCTCCACCCCACCGTGAGCACCTCGGGGCCGCCGGCGGCGCACCCGGCGGGCGCCCGCTGGCAGGCGCACCCCTCCACCTGCAGCACCTCGCGCAGCGTTTCGGGGGACACCTGCAGCTTCTCCAGCACCAGCGAGCCGTCGTCGCCCACGGTCAGCGCCAGCTGGTCGTTGCGCTTGATCCCCGACGCCTTGCGGATCGGCGGCGGAAAGCGGATGCACCCCACGTTGCCGACGAAGGCGAAGGTGGTGGCGGGGACCGGAGGCGTCCTGGTCTGCATGCTCGATCCGCTGGCGTCGCCGGTGCCTGGAGCGGGGCGGGGGCGCTGGTGCCCGCTGCCGGTGTGTGGTGGGAGAGTAGGACGAGCGCCGGAACGCCGCTTCTCCCGAATTGCTCGCCTCCTCCGCCCGCCGCCGCCCGCACCGAACGGCACAGAAAAGAGCCGGCGGGGGAGCCTGCGCTCCCCCGCCGGGGTCGTGGTTCGGGTGGATGGCGCTCCGGCCGGGGTATCCGGCACGGTCAGACGCGGAGACGGGCGGCGCCGGCCCGGCCGCATCCCCCGGCCACGTTCGGGACGAGGTAGAGGATGTCGCCCTCGTCGAGGGCGGCGGAGAGGCCGCCCAGGTGCCGCACGTCGTCGTCGTTCAGGAACACGGCCACGAAGCTGCGCAGCCTTCCGTCGTCGCCGAAGAGGTGGAGGGCCATGGGCGGAAACCGCTCCACCAGCCGCGCCAGCGCATCGCCCACCGTGGCCCCGGTCACCGGCACCTCGGCCCTGCCCCCGGCGTAGCCCTGGAGCGGCCCCGGAAGGCGCACGCGTATGCTCATGGCTTCTCCTCTTCCGCGAACAGGTCCTCGGACAGGAAGGCGTGGCGGTCGTCGGCCAGGCGCCAGCTCCGCGCCTGCCCCGCGCCGCCAGCCGACACGGCCACGATCAGGTAGCTGTACCACGGCCAAGCGTGCGCGCGGTCGTGCTTCGAGGGTTCCGTCCGCCCGTCCGGATGCGAGTGGTAGAACCCGACCAGCGACAGCCCGCGCCGGGCAGCCTGCGCCTCCAGGGCGCGGACGTCGCCCGCGGGGATCAGGAAGCGCGCCTCCCGCGGCCCGGCCCACCGGTTCTCCGCCGGGACGGCCTGCGTCACCACGCGCCCGATCCCGCACGCGCCGACGTCCCTGCCGAGCAGCGCGCCGCAGCACTCCTCGGGGTAGGCCGCCACCGCGTGGGCACGCACCTCCGCGAGCGCGGCGGCGGCCAGGTGGAGCGCCCCCGCAACCGTCTCGAACCCCGCTGGCGACGTTCGGAGCACGTGGGCTCAGCCTGTCCGGAGCGATCGGGCGACGGACGGTCGTGCCGGCGCGGATTCGCGCAGTTCCGCGCACCGGCCGCTCTCGAGCAGCTTCGCGGGCGATGCAGACCGGCGCTTCTCCGCGATTGCCAGCTTCGGCAATCAGGAAGACGATGGACCGCGTCCCCGCCGCCAACGGTCCCGCCGGCCGAGACGTGCAGATGGCGGGATGGGGACCTGGGGGGGGGGACGCCTTCCGAAGGTGTGCCGCGTGCGAGTTGGCGTCGTGGCGTGGCGGGAGGAACGAACGGGGGTCGACCAGGTTGATGCAACGCCCCCAGCTGATGAGCGCGTCCACCCGCTTACGGCATGCTGGGCGGTGCGGCGGCGTGGCTTGCCATGGGAGAAGGCACGATGATAGACCCCGCCTGTCTCGATGCCTCAAATACGGCCCTGCCGCTCCTGCTACTGGAGCCGCAAAAGAAACTGAGGGTTGTGTGGCGTGATCCGGCCGCATAGCTTCGCAAAAGGACACCATCCGGCCGCACACTTTGAACCACGGGGGTGAACCGTGAAGAAGCTGCGTCTCGATGTCGCACAGCTGGTGGTCGAGCAGTTCAGGGTGGAGCCCCCCGGCCGCAGCGCGAGGGGAACTCTTACGGTAGTGGGTGAGACTGCTCCGTGCCGCGGCTGTCCACAGGAGCCCACCGTGCCCGACTGCGTCGAGTGACGCGCGGCTGAGAAGCTGGCCGAGCGACTGAACCACGAACGCCCGCCTCCACCTCGGGCACCCCGACCGCAAGCAGGGAAAGCGGCACACTGACAGCACCACGCGCGAGCGAGGTGCGCGCCCGCGCGGCCGCCGTGGAGTGGAGCGGCTACTGGATCGGCTGGTCGGTGCAGGGCACCGCGTCCGGCACTCGCGGCAACCCCATGCCTGAGCCGTCGACCCGTTCATGCGCGCGATCGATCTTCGCGGCGGCTCGCGGCGGGAATCAGGCAGCGAGCGGGCTCGCACGTCGGTGAGCTCTGCCAGTGCGTGCCGCGCTGCGGGAGAATCGCCCACTGCGACCTCGCCGGTGTCGAGGCAGTGGTCCCGCAGGAACTGCAGCCCCGACACGTAGTGCCCTTCGAAATAGTCCGCGAAGCTTTCCACGATCACATGTGCGCGCGATCGCCACGGCGTTCGCGGAGTGGAGATTCCTGCCGCGCGACTCCCGCCGCGAGATCCTCAAGGCCATCGCTCCGGTCTTCTCGGTGCGCCGCGTTGGCCGCAGGAGGTTCAGCGTGGTCGGTGTCCGCTTCCCGCTGCTGCTTATTGGTGGTGACAGCTACCCGTGCTGCAGCGCGTCGATCCCCATCGTCGCGGCCTCGGTGAAGGTGACCGCGCACAGGTGCGCGCTCACGTGCAGCCCGCGGCGGTGCGCCGCGTCGATCACCCAGCGGAGCACGTTGCTGGGCCCGCTCAGTACCTTGAACCAGGTCGCGCCCTTCCCCGCCCACTCGGCCACCACTCGCTCCGCCACTTCGGCCGAATCGATGCCGCGGAACGGGCCCGTGCGCGCCCTCCCACCCCGCAGGTAGGGTCCGCCGATGAGCAGGCGCGGGCCGGGCATCTCTCCCACGCCGACCTTCCGCTTGAGCTCCACCTCCTGGTCGGGAAGCTGGCTGCCAGCCGTCATCGCCGTGGTGACGCCCATCGCGAGGTAGAGGTACGCGCTCGCGTCCATCGGCGCCGTCTGCCGTATCCCGCCGAAGTAGGTGTGCTCGTGCAGCCCCACCAGGCCGGGAATCACCGTGTGCCCGGCGAGGTCCAGCACCCGCGCGCCCCGCGGCACCGGCGTGGACGCGCTCGGGCCAACGTCCTCGATGCGCGCGTCTCGGAAGACCACCGTCTGGTCGTCGCGCGCGGGCGCGCCGGTGCCGTCCACCAGCCGCACGTGCGTGAGCGCCACGACGGGCGCGTCGACGGCGACGAACGGCCGCACGGCGGCGGAGATCGCCGGCCGCTCCTGCGCGGCCAGCGGGGCGGCCGCCAGCAGGGCGAGCGTGAGGGGGAGGCAGAATCGCATGATGTTCAGTCCGGAGAGGGCGTTACCATCTCAGTGCTCGGCGAGCGCGAGCCTCGCGGGACTCGCCATCCGTCCCGACTCGTGTAAGAATGATACAGCCTCGAGGCGTCGACGCACACGCGTCGATGCAGGAGGATTCGACGGATCGCCTCAGTTGCTCCATCCACCCCACAAAGGCAGGAGGCACCATGAAGGCGTACGTCATCACCACCGGGGTGGTGTTCGCCCTGCTCACGGTCGCGCACCTGGCGCGGATGCTCACCGAGCAGGGCTTCTCGGCGGCGCCCGAGTACTGGGCGATCACCGCGCTCGCGGCGGCGCTCTCCGCCTGGGCGTGGTACGTCCTCTGGCGCGCGAAGCGGACGTGACGCGAACGCGGTTCGTTCGCTCCCCGCAGTTCCATCCCGGAGTTCGGCCTCCCTCCCGCCGCGAGCGCTCGTGAGCCCCTTCGAGTACGTCCTGCCGATGGTGTCCATCCTCATCGGGCTCGCGCTCGGCGACCTGTCGCTCAGCCTGCACCGCCTGCTCCGGGCCCGGCGCCGCATCGAGTGGGACTGGCTTCCGCTCGCCGCGGCGCTGCTCGTGGTGCTCCTCATCCTCCAGTTCTGGTGGGCGTTCTACGGGATCGGGCGCGCCGAGGTGTGGACGCGGTACTGGGGCTTCCTGATCCTCGCCGCGGCGCTTATCAGCATGTTCCTGCTGGCCTCGGCCGCGCTCCCGGACGCGGTGCCCGACGACGGGCTGGACCTCTCCGCCTACTACGAGGAGAACCGCCGGTACTTCTGGATCCTGTTCGCGCTGTTCACCATGCTGGCCTTCGTGCTGGACTACTTCGGCGCCTCCGACCCGGAGATACCGTCGGGCCCGCTGCGGGCGATCCCCACGCTGGGCCTCGCGGCGCTGCTCTTCTCCCTCGCCTTCGTGAGAAAGCGCGCGTACCATGCGACCGTGGTGCTCCTCCTGCTGGCCTTCTTGGGCTGGCAGTGGTCTCAGCTGCGGCTCACGTGAGATCGGCGTCCGATCTCCCGCCCTCGCGACCACGGCCGTGGCAGACGCGACGCTCGTCACCTTCCACCCTGCGGTGCTATCCTACGAACCG
>Ga0070685_10000303_pt1 | contig 30956 bp, 45 predicted proteins | sample KBSS13LmetaG_FD_65651 | JGI IMG/M metagenome (GOLD analysis project Ga0070685, IMG submission 65651) | Switchgrass rhizosphere microbial communities from Kellogg Biological Station, Michigan, USA - KBS S1-3L metaG | ecosystem: Host-associated > Plants > Roots > Rhizosphere ...
GCAAGCTCGTAGAGGACTGTGATAGAGTTATTTCCCAAATTGGGAAGTAATCTTCCTTCTCCAAATTTTTCTGCTACTTGGATGAAGCGAAATGCAGAACTTTTGCTCATGCCAAATTCTTTTTCTATCCATGACAGGAAAAGCCCTCTTTTATGGTTATTGTCATCTCTGAGCTTGGCCTTTACCTCAGATCTCCCCAGACCTCTCTCAATGGTTTTGCGGTTGCTTTTGTGTAGAGTGTGCTAAAGTGTTCGCGTTCTTCCGAGGTGAAGAGGTCAAGGTGAAACACGAGCGTGTAGGGCCGTTTTTTTGGTGTGATGATCTCACTCAGGTGATGTATCCGCCTGATCTTGTTTTGCATGCTCATCGTTTCACCTCATTTCTGACTAACCCCTGCTTATATGCATCAATCAATACACGGGCTTTCGCTTCGATCTCTGCATGCTCTTCTTCCGTGTGAGCCCGATAGGAGATGAGCAGGAACCCTGGTTCTCTCACGGTGAGTTTCGGATTGTCGGCAGGATCGACCTCTTCTCCGTCGATATAGGGATAGTAAACGATAACGAGTCTATCTACCGGTTGAGGTGTTGGCGAGATCCGTTCTTTGAGCGTATTGACGCGCCTGGTGAGTGCCTGATAATGGGTTTTCATTGATATCCATCCTCTCTGAGTTGCCTCTTTATTTCATCAAGGAACAGGGATGCTTCCTCATCACCGTGTAAATGAAGGATGCGCCGTTCTTCCCCAGGTGGCAACGGTCGCATTTTCTCTTCAGGTGTTTCATAGATGATCTGCTCGTCATCGTTATAGCGAATAATTTTGAATGGGAGAAGCCCGGCTTTTTTCGCTGCCTCTTGTTCTTGCTGTAATCTGATGACAGTTTCAACCTGAGAGAGACGCGTGTGTAACGCCTTATTCGTCATAGCTGAGAAACCTCACATTATATTCCTGCTCATCACGAGCGATAACATCCGACAGGAACGAGTCGAACGCTTCCATTTCAGTGATCTCTTCAGGTGTGGGATTATAGGGGGTTGCTCGTTCCTCTTCAGTCATGGATGCATCGAGCAGGGACAGGAGCTCATCACGAGCACCGGTACAATCAAAGAGAAGCGGGCGCGGATCGAGTAATGACGAGAGTTTTTCTATGCGGCGACTGAGGTTCGTTAATGTGCTCATGGCTCGCTCCCATCATCATCAGGTCCCAGATTGATATAGACGCAGGGTGGAAGTCCTAACCTGCGACCCAGTTGTCGCATTTCTGCATTCTGTTCTTCACATCCTGGATAGTCTGATCCATCATCCATGAGAAAGAGTGAGGGAAGCCTGGTCTCCTTTGGTGGCGGATTTAATACGAGGGTGATCCGGTCAATTCTTTTCATGAGTGGGTTTCTACTCATCGATGGCGCTCCTGTACGATCTCCTCTAGAGCAGCAATTTTCTGTTCCATTTCATTCATCTCATGGGATTTTATGGCCTGCTCTAACCAGAGTTGGGCCGCTCGCAATTGGACGGCCGGTGGTGTTTCATCGCTGGTCATATGTTTATGTAGTGTCTCCATTGCAGTGCCGATGCCAGACTGTAGCATGTCGAGCGCGTTGGTAAACCGGTCCTGCTTTGCTTGCTGATATGCCTGCTGAAAATGGTCCAGTTTGAGCCAGCGTCGAGCCGTTTTATCAGGAAGGTCAATTTCACGAGCTGCGGCTGCTATCGATGGTTGAGTGAGCAGAGACGTGATGAAGTCTTCTTGTTTAGGAGTTAATTTCTCCTCAGTCTGGTCATTTCTGGTCATTTCTGGTCACAGCCCTCTCTGCCTATATCCGTTGTGGATGGTATAGCAGTGTTTGAAGTAGCGGTCTATGTACATGACATTCCTCTATGCCCAGCGTTTCAGTCGGTCGCGTTCATCCCGGTCCCAGTTGATACGATCCATCATTCTCCAGTATGCCCGATATGCGCCGCTTGCGTCCTTATACCCCAGTGTGGCTGCAATGGTCGCCCATGTACAGTTACCCATGATTCTGAGCCTGACCACTTCCAACGCTTTGAGCTTGGCGGCAACACGACGCGGGCTATAGAGACTCTCACCCCGACCTCTACCACGTGGCGGCCAGGTATAGCGGGTGTAGGTATGGCCGGGTAGTGGTGTTGCATCCATGAGCGTACCGTCTGGAACATCTGGACACCCTTTCGAGAGAATTGTATTACGCCATGAGTGTGGCGGCGCGGTCTTTTTGCGTCCCATAAAGCGATATCCCATCATATTTGCTTTGAGCTTATATCGTGGCACTGGTTCCACTCCTCAATAGTACATATTTTGACACGCCATACACGACACTGGGACTTGTCCGGTAACTGGGACCTGTAACCAGATCCTGCCGGTGCTTCGTTGTCGTGACTGAACGATGAAACGAAACACGTCACGGGCTTCATCAATATGATGACACGTTTCTATGCAGATGCCTGATCCGGAGGTGCGTTTCTCTGGGCTATCGAACTTCCTGCAATATCGAAGCGGTTATATAAAACAATGTTCTCTAATCGTACAGAGCGGATCGCGTTTTTTCGACGTTTCGCCATCTTGCAGATATAATCCGGTCGGATCGGGCGTCCTAATTTCTGTTGCAGAATCTGAGCCCCTTCTTTTGCACTGCAATAGTCGTGAACATCTTCTTTTTTCTTCATCCTGATTGTCCCTTCTCACGATCCCTTCTTGATCGTGGATTCTCCTTGTGTAGTATAACAGTTAACAGTGGCGTAAACAAGCCAGCAACAGGAAAACGAAAAGATAGCTTGAATACGCTATAAAACGCTTGTTTTTATGGCTTAACTAAGCTATAATACGTCTATATAGCGACTGTAAATGACGATTTACAGTAAGTAAAATTGAAAGAAAAACCATGATGCAATTACAGACAATCCCTCAAGATGAGGCGTTCAACTTTCCCACCGTCAGCGATATTCCAGCTATACAGAAGTTGGCAATGGTGACGGCCTGGTCGTGTAAGTCTCTGGGCTATGAAACCATCGCCGATGCAATCCCTCTGATCATGAAATCAGTCAGAGCTGATACTTCCCGGCGCGTCTATCTGCAAGACATTCAACAGTTTGCAGCCTGGCTCCATGATGCTGATCGATCTATCCCTGCTCTCAAGTATGAGGACATGCTTGATTATTATGTCTATCTGGAGACCACGCGCTATGCAAAGCCTGACGGTTCCCTGCATAAATACTCCAGAGCGACGATTAACCGCATGTTTGCGGTCAGCAGCAAAGTCTTGCAGGCGCATGTCAGACGCGACATCCTGGCCGCGAACCCCTGTAAAGAGGTCGAGACAAAAGCAGGCAACGATGAGACCACTCACACGGTCCTGACCAAAGAGCAGGCAGCAGCACTGCTGGCCGCGATTGATACCAGCACTATACGCGGCAAGATGAATTATGCGATGGTCTCCCTTATGTTGCGCTCTGGCCTGCGCCGGGAAGAATGCCGTAATCTGAATATCGGAGACATTCATATGATGATGGGTCATTATGTCGCCGACATTCAGGAAGCAAAAGGCGGGAGCCGTCAGCAGGTGAAGATCGCGCCCGATGTCTGGCGTCGAATAAAGGCATACATGGATGCTTTGCAGGAAAAGTACCCGCGCCATGATGCCCAGCTCGACGCGCCGCTCTTTATCGCGTTCAGAAAAGGCGATCATCCGACACTACGACCAGACCTGACCGGGAAGAAGATTGAGCAGCGTATCGATGTGAAAGCGATAGAGTCCCTGGTGAAAGATTTAGGGGTGAAGATCGGCGTCGACATTACGCCTCATGGCTTGCGTGCAACGTTTATCACGCTGGCTATGGAGAATGAGGCAACACTTGAGCAGACGCAATATGCAGCACGCCATAAAGACCCGCGCACCACTGAGCGATACCGCAAGCGTAAATTCAATCTGGATAACAACGCCGTCGATAAACTCTCATTCCTGGCATCTGATGAATAATAATAGCGTGTAGTGGTAAAATAAAACAATATTGTTGTTTCTGGGCACTACAGAAAGAGACCATATGTTTATTCGATGTAAAGAAAGCTCTCAATGGTTAAATGTGGTGATTGTGCAGTCAGTGAGACGAAACGGGAAACCACGTCAGGATATTATTGGATCTATCAAAGTTCGTCAAGATGCTGATGAAAAGATCGCCCTTCTTTGGAATACTTTTGAGGATTATCTAACTGAGCTTGATTTATCTCCAGATACCCGCAAAGAGGTCATAGACTCATTAGGTCGTAAATTTACGCGACCTAATGAGGAGGAACTTACTCGCCGTCGAGAGTTGAGCGCGGCGAAGCAATCAATGCAAGATAAGCTTTTGCGTCAATTAATGGGGGATGATTGGCAAAAGAACGTAGTGCCAGATAACCCGCCCACGTTGGGGAATGATGACACTACAGCAGATGAAAACTCACCTTTATTCATTAAATGGAAGGTTTCACAGCCTGTACCCAAATATGGGACACCTGCGAAATATACCGCGTATCTGATAAAAAGAAGCAGTCAGAAGCAGGAATTTAGTATAAAGCTGAACTCTGAAGAGATAGAGGCTGATCTACTGAAGAAAGCCAGACTCTACAAGGGTGAACTGCATGTGCAATGGGCCTGGAAGTCGTTCTGGTATGATGTTCATAGGCATCTTATTCTTGCACATGTGGATATTGAGACATATAAAACTACCATACGTTTACTCTCAAAATGGGTTATATGTCCAGATCCTGATGAGTTACTGGCAATAGTCGAAGGTCATCTTTATAGCGAGATGAACCATGTTGATAATAGAGAAAAAGAGCTAACTCGATCAATTGAAAATAACCTGAAGAAGCGGCAAAAACTATATGAGGTATATTCTAAAAGCCCTGAATATCTCAATGTCAATCATATAACTCCTCATTATGTGTAGTGTCATTGTTTGTAGTATGGTGCAACAGTTAGGCACTACAAAGCGGGAGGATGGAAGTGAACACCACAGAGCAGGCGATTAACAAACGTGAGCGTAAAATAGCAGCACTGACCAGGCGACGTGATACAATCGAGACGTGCCTGGTCGAACGTCGCGGAAATAATTTCCGCGACGTCAGAACAAACTTTCGCGGAAGATACATCTGGCCGTTACGTTTAGATCGACGTTGCGCGGTCTCCGCAAAGAAGTGCAGGCGCTGGTGAGCAAACAGCAAGACATTAATGATCATATTGCCGAGATCCAGCGAACGATAGCAGGGCTGGCTGCTCTACCTGGTGATAAATCGTAACAGTTTCGTTACAATAATCTGACCGCGTTACGAAAGACAATGAGAAGGATGGAACCTATGAGTAAGAAACATCGAAAAGCACACCAGAAGATAAAATATCCCTTCTTGCTACTCAACTTCTGGATAAAGCATACTGATCATGGTGTGTGTCAGGGATGTGGCGAGCCTGCCCTATTCAGCATTGCCTACTATTATGATGTCGAGCGCCTGCTACAAGCTTCCCCCGGAGAGCAACAGCGTCTAGCTGATCAGATGGCACTTCAAGAAGCGAACGAACAAAACTGTAACCGACATGTGGTCTATGTTCGCTCGTTCAATTGTGAGACCTGTACAACGAGGATCATCCTTGATTATGTGGGAGATGCGGTTTACACAACGTTACTTGATGGACAATCTTCTCTCACTGCATTACCGGGCTCTATCGTGATGGGTGAAGCGATCCTGTCAGCTCAAGGACCGAGTACCACCTTTGCAACGCTAGCCAGTGCAAACACGCAGACTGAACTGGTCGACCAGATGCGCAAGACGAGCAATTATGATCTGGTATCCGCCTGATGTTAGATATTGCCGTACTGGGCGCGGAGTTGTTCTCCCAGTTCGACGGCGATCTGTTGCGTGAGTTGTGTCACGTTTGATGCATCCAGGTTTTGAGGTTGGATGTTAAAGGTATTATTGTAGGTGATCGTGTAGGTCCCGCCTCCACTGCTACCACCGGACTGGTTCTGATTGGCGAACCCGCTAAATGAGTTCGGAAAGATCGACGACCCGGCAGGAACATACATCATCTCAGGACCTTTTTCTCCAACGATTGCCCAGTGCCCGACCGCGCTGTTCAAGATACCTTCGGCATGGCCCGGCAATCCATGAAATCCCAGACCACTTAGAGCGCCACCGATTGCGTTATTGATGGCAGATCCGACTCCTCCTGCCGCGCCCTGTATTCCCGAAATGACCGATCCGATAATATTCGATCCCCAGCTCAGAGCATCGGAAGCCAGTCCAGAGAACCAGTTTGATATATTGGAATACAATCCAGACAGTGCCCCAGAAATCGATCCCCATGCGCCACGAAAAACGCCTGAGACCCCATTCCACGCGGTTTGAGCGAGTCCACCCATTCGGGACAGTTGTCCCTGGAACCAGCTCAGGATATTGGCGACAATCCCACTAATGGTTGCGCTTACGCTGTTAAAGATAGATGAGGCTAACCCTATCAATCTATTCCATTGCCCAGAGACATAGGCAACCGCACTATTCCATTGTCCCTGTATCCAGGAGATGATTGCTGCGATAACAGCACGAATTGTGCCTGACACCTGGTTAAAAATGGAACCAGCAAACCCGGTCAGACGAGACCATTGTGACGACACAAAATTGACGCCATTAGACCAGGTGGACTGGACCCAGGAAACGATTGCCGAGATTACTGAACATATAGTGCTAGAAACAGAATTAAAAGTAGAAGATGCAAATCCAGTTAAACGGGACCATAATCCTGCCACCGTTGAGACTAAATTATTCCAGGTGGAGATCATCCAGGTACCCAGAGCCAGCATCCACGCTTGGATATTGTCAACGAGATTTTTGAAATAGTAGTTGTGGTTATAGAGCCATGAAAAGGTCTGAACTACCCCATTGACCGTATTCGTCCAGATCGTTTTGAGCGCAGTTCCTGAATTTTGAAAAAAGGAATTGACCCCAGACCATCCATTTTGTGCTCCAGTTTTGGCGTCAGAAAATTTTTGTTGGAACCACCCACCGACATTCGAAAAAGTGTTCTGGATATCATGGTATCTATCGGTAAACCACCCACCGATATTTCCAAAGGCTGAGGTCACCCCGTTTTTCGCATTGGTAAATTGTTGTGAGAACCATGAACCAACTGAAGAAAAGGCACCTTGAATACTTGTCCAGATTCCCTGGAACCATGCTCCCAGACCACCCCAGAGACCTTTGATGAAATTGAGGGTCGCTGACCACACTCCCTGCAACCATGCGCTTATGGCTCCCCAGTGCTGGATAGCTTCGATAATTCCAAACACGACAGCAGCCACTACGACGCCGATCAATATGAAGGGTGCTGCTGCTGCAAGGGTTGCGATAGCAGCAGCAGCAGCTGCAATTGCCCATGCCCCGAAGGCGGCAATAAGTGGAGGAAGTGAGACTGCTGCAAAGACCAGAATGCCAGCACCTAACCCGACAAGCACCGCTTTCAATCCATCCATTGCAAGCTGATTATTCTTAAAGAAATTGACGATGTTCGATCCGGTAGTGACCAGTGTTGTAAATGTTGTGATGAGGGTATTGATCCCATTTTGCAGGGCTCCGCTTTTGATCAACCAGTCACTGAAATTGGAAATAATGGGGGTGAGCTTGCCCATAAGTTGTGTTATAACAGGTAAGAGTGCGGAACCAACACGTATACCTAATGTCTCAAGAACCTCTTGTCCTTGTTGCATTTTAAAGTTGAAATTCTGTTGTACCTGAGCCCAACCATTGATCGAACTTCCGCCCTTTGTGACTGATCCGCTGATGTTATCGACGTTCCCCTTGAATGTTTGCAGATGCTGTCCCGTCAAATCTAGAATGCCTTGCATCTGTTTCGATCCGCCCGCAATATTTTGGAGGGCGGCGATATAGTCGGCACTACCCGGTTTAAATTTCTTGCTCAGGGCATCGGTGATCATTTGAAGTGCGCCAGGCAAGCTTTTCTGCATCTCCGAAGAGACATCTTTCGAAGAAAGCCCAATCCCTGTGAGCGCGTCTTGTGTCTGTTTACTGGGCGCTGTCAGCGCCATGATCGTTTGTCGCAAGTACGTTGCGGCGTTCGCAGCAGGAACGCCCTCCCCGGTCATGGTTGCCATGGCCGCCATCGTATCGGTCAACCCGATTTTTGCAGCAGAAGCGGTGGGTAAAATCTGGGAGAGGGAGCCAGAGAGAGCCTGCATGGTGGTCTTGCCGTTTGATACAGTAGCAATGAGGGTATTGACAGCCGTCGATGCGTTCGATGACTTAATGCCAAAGTCGGTCATGATGGTGGTCGTGGCGTTACTGACGGTTCCCAGATCGGCATTGCCCACTTTTGCGCCCATCGCCGCAGCTTTGAGCACATTGAGCCCATCAGCCCCGTGGTATCCAGCACTTTCAATCTGATACATGCCATCTGTCAGTAATTTGGTCGTTGTTCCTGTCGATGTTGCCAGATTGAGGATGCCACTGCTCACCATTCCCAAGTTTTTGGTCGATTCACCGGCTCCGGTACTCAAACTGGTAAGCTGTGACTGGAACCCACTGGCCGCTTTGACGGCAATTCCTCCCAGTGCTATAGCCGTCCCTGCTGCAGCTACTCCGACACCGAGCAGTGCGCCACTCAGACCACTTGATCCCAGCGATTTCCCAATTCCCGAAATAGAGGAGATAACCCCCTGTCCTCCGATTGCCTGTAATGTGATCCTCATGGGGATGTCGGTCATGCTCGTGTCCTTTGTGTGTCGTGTTGAAAACAAAAAAAAGACCAGAGCTCCCTGTGTAGGGTTGACTCTGGTCTCATGGGCTTGTAGCCCTATAGACTCTGATCTATGCCGTGATTTTTACGTCTCAACGGTCGTTGACTGGTGGTATTGATCTCCTTCTCTATTATACCTGTTTTTGAGCTTAAAGTATAGCATGAGGTTATGTATTGTCATCCATTCATGAATACAAGTTATGGATTGAGTAGAGAATGGCAGGGGCACTCATCAACGTCGCACTCGCTCACCTGGTCGCGATAGTCCCGAATAAAGTGATTCTGGCCAGCATAGTCGAGCGGATACCGAACAATGGACGATTTATAACGATATTCTTCTCCGGTCATAACATAATCCTCTCGATCTTCAGTAAATTTGTCAGCTTTGAGCCCATGCCTGGTCAGAAAACTATTCCAGGACGCCCACCCGGCAGGCAACGGTGCAAGTTGAGACGTTTTACTCTTGCCGGTGGTCCTGGGACCTGCTGGTCTGGTCTCCTTAACGTGTGTTTTCGTTCCAATAATTCCCGGTGAGCTCACGCTGGTCAGACTGAGCTTGTCGATCTTGGGCACGAGTTGACGAAATACGAGCTCATGCAGGGACTGGACCTCTTCATACATCCCCAGTGGTCCATTGAGTCGCTGCTGCATACTTTCAAGAATTGCCTGCTGACTATCTAAGCGTTGTTCTAATGATGCGATACGATCTTCTAATCTGGAGATCATCGCCTGGTCAACACTCTGAGCTTCTGGCTCTATTGCATCGATCTCTGCCAGATACTCAACATCTGACACATAGATATGGAAACGCCCCCGTCTATCCTTCTTGTAATGGAGCTGGTTTTCTCTCATGTAGCGTCGGATCGTGCTATCGCTCTTCTTCAATCGGGCCATTGCTTCTTGTACGGTCATGGTCGGATCATGCTTATTATGATCATGACTATGCATGGTTATGTCTCCCACCTCATAATTACTCTTACCTACATGATACTTGTATCGCATAAGCACGACGACACACAAGCTCAGTCACTTAAATAGCTATGACCGGTCATCTTTGACTAGTCATGCATAGGTGTAGCTAATCGAATATTTGTGTTAGCTGGCATTTTGGTATAAAAAAGGCTTGACAAGCGTTGTTCATATGGTTTACACTCTGGTCAATGAGTGTTGTTCATATGGTTTCAACACACACTGAAAAGAAACGAGGTCGAGATGGTGACAGAGCAAGAATTAAGGGACCTGCTCACCTCTCAGCAATGGCGTCTATCACCGATCAAGCGATACCAGACGGTTTACTACTACGCAAAGCGGCGTATTGCTGGCAAAGTTCGCACGCGGTATCTGACGACTGAGAGAAAGATTAATCAACTCACCGAAGAGGATGTACTAAAGAAGATAAATTCGTAGATATGCCGCCCGCTCTCAGAAATCTCACCTTCTGAAAGCAGGCTCATCCAAACGATAACCGAGCTATCACTTGGACTGAGGCTATTGTAATGCCTGGCTCCCAGTGTGGCAAGTATGCAATAAGGAGTCAGGATAAATGATTATCCCCGAACAGAAGCAACACTCTGCAAGCTTTACCCCCAATATCCAGCTATGCGTCTACATCATATTTGCAATCGGCGTGGCCGCCACCTGTGGTCTCGTTGTTGGAGCGATCATTGCAGTCTCTTACCTCATCAACTTAGCTATGACCGTCCTGGTTGAGAGTGTTGCGCATATCTCCCAACTCTACACGACATCGGATAGTTTCACAAAACTGTTGATCCTGTGTATCATCGGCTACTGCCTGCTCAAACTGGCAATTCGTGCGTACAAGTCTTTCAAAAAGTAGTGAGAGGTGTTGTGATGATCGAAGTTTTACAGAATAAAACCGCATTGAGCATTTCCGGCTGCATTATTCTGCTTATCTTCACCTTTGCCCTGCTCAATGCACTCATCCATAATTTCATGGTCGCTCTGACCATTGCCGCTCTTATTGGCGGTGTGACTCTGGTTGCACTGTTGATCTATGCAGCACTACAGGCTCATCGTGAACGAAGCCTTCGTATAAAACTGGAACAGGCGAACCTCAAAAAGATTGAGGCTGAGAAGTGGGCCATTGAACAACGGGTGCTGACAGAGCAGGAACAAACGCAAACTAAAGAGCAGAACCATCTCCAGATCGAACTTGAAAAGATTCGATTAGAGCAGATGCGGGCACAATTAGAACATGAGCGACTGATGGTTACAGCTCAATACAATGCATCTCAGGTGACCCTCAATGCTGGTCAGACACTCGTTCGCATTGATGAGCAGGGTGAATATCAGCCATACCATGCGCCAGCTCGTCTTGAGGGACCACGCAAAAACGACCAGAGTGAAGAGACGGCAGAACTGGTAAAGCCTACGGCTCCCAATTTCTTAGATATGTGTCACCTCATTACCACAAAACAAGCACCGCTTTGCTTTGATGTAAACGGGCCAGTGTATGGAACGGTGCTTGATCTTTTGAGTATGGCCGTCTCAGGAAAACCTGGGCGCGGCAAAACGACCGCTCTCATGTATTACGTGGCGTTCCTGCTCTGTTGTGGCGCGGAAGTCTGGATTTTTGATCCTCATGGAACAATGGGCGAACTCGCAAAATTGAATGGTCAGCGACTGTCCAATATGCCAGCGACGGCAAAGGTGGTTTACCTGGATCGGCAAGAGGATATGACAACTGCAATCCCAACACTCATGAATGAGTTAGCGGATCGTGATGAATTGTATCGACCAGCACACGAGGTCAAACATCCATTACTGGTTCTGGCCGATGAGTTACCAGTAATCTCTGAATTTGATGCTGATATTATCCAGGACTGGAAAAATACCGATAGAGACAAGCGCCCGGCTCATCCCCTGACATTCGCTCGTCTCTTCAAAAAATTTGTACTTGAGGCTCGTAAATGGCAGTGTTTCTTTATCGGTAGTGGTCAAACCTTTGACGCAGAGACATTGCCGAAGAAAATCACGGATAATCTGAACTCTCGTATTGTGTTTTTCTCCAGTGACCAACGAGCGCGTATGAGTGGACTAGAAAGCGATGCTATCAAAAACTTACTCCCAGCAATCAGACGAGCCGGACCTGGATCTATGATCCTTGACTGCTCACGTTTTGATGCACCGATCATGGGCGCTATTCCCCATATCACTGTCGATGACCTTATGCAATATCTGGGAGTGCAAACCGGGACGGGTCAAGTCGTCCCGGGGACGCTGGCAACAAGCTCATTTAGCCCAAATTTCCAAGCGTCCCACAATAACGCTACGAACGTGCTGACGATGCCCGATCTGCCAAAAACCGATAGAATTACTGGCCCGATCGGGACGCGCCCAGAAATGGACGTAGAGACGCCTGTGAACGGTGTCCCGGTAGTATCTGGGGACCGTCCCAGATTAAAGGGTGACGACAAATTGATGACACCTCAGCAAGAAGTTGAATTTCTCAAACTTTACCGCAAAAAGGGCAATATCAAAGATGTCTTCAAACTGATCGACGGCGTAAACAATCGCCACAACACACATGCGAGCTGGTTAGTTGAAAAACATGGATTGCGAGGAGATAAATAAATGAATGCTGAAATGGATATTCACACACCGGCGGGCGTCCAGGGTGTGACACCTGAACACAAGGTCGTGACAACCGGCAAGTTGCCAGAACTGGCAGACGATCAACCGCAGCAGAGTCAACCGGTCGCCACGTCGTCAAAAAAGAAGCCAGCAAAAGAACATCCGAGAGGGATCGTCGGACTCGTCAATCGCCCATGGTTACTCATTGCAGTGGCAGTGCTGCTGGGGTGTTCCTATCTGATCAAAAATCCGACTATCATCACTGACCATCTGAACACACCCTATGCTGATCTGGCCGGTCCTATTGCAGTACTCAGTATCCTGGCAGGATGGATCGTCTACAAATTCTTTCAAAGTATCGTTGCAGGATGTAAGGCCAGTTGGCAGGCGCTACTCAACGCTCGAAAAGAAGACAGCTCTGCCCAGTTCTTCTGGGCTGTGATTATCGTCTTTATGATCGTCTCGGTCTTCACATCGGGCGACTTCTTCACCAAACTTGAACAAAATTTCATTCCTGGGCTCGGCTATGCAGTTGCGTTCCTCATTGACCTGATTACTGTTCAGTCAATGCGGGCTCGTATGAACGCCGTTCGGATGCGCGATAGTAGAGGCATCTTACTCTACACGATCGGGATTGTTGTCTGTGCATTGTCGAGCACTTTTGCCAATCTCTATATTACACTGGAACATTTTCATGCGTTGCCTGATTGGATGAAAACATCCGCGCCCTGGTTTGGTATCGTGTTTCCCGGACTCATTCTCTTGCTCTCGATAACAGCAGACTACACCGTTGAGCAAACGAGCACCAAACTGGACCCAGATAAATATGAAGAGTTAGAAGAGAAACGCATAAGACTCTTAGAAGTGCAGCGCGATATGCTCAAACGGCGAACTTCCATTGAAAAAGAGATAGATGGATTAAACGGACAAGCAGACAAGAAAGCCGAAAAGGCTGCAGCAAAGAAGGCGAAAGCCGAGCGCCCGCGTGTGCCACTGATCAACTTTTCAGTGTTCGGTCAGAAAGTTGACCAGGCGCAACTAGTTTCCCAGATCACTTCACAGGTTCTCAATCAGGTGAATCCAGAGCCCGTCGATCTGACAGCGATACAGTCTGCTATCGTCTCCCAGATCATGCCATTGATCCCGGCCAGCGTGCCACAAATAGAGCCAGTCAATGTCGATGATCTGCTTACAAAAATGACACCTGCAATCTCGCAAATAGTGGCGCGAAACATTCCACCGGTTGCACCACCGGAGCCCATAAATTATGAGCAGATTGCCATCCAGATTGCACCACTTTTTGATACGCGCATGAATGCCATGAAAGCATCGATCAGTGAAGAAATTCAGTCGACCATTCCACTGATGACAGTGACTCATGCACCAATCCAGACTGAGCAGAAACAGGGAAAAGAACCGGTGCAAAAGGTGGTGCAAAAAGTGGCGCAAAAAGTGGTGCAAAAATCCACTCGCAAGACACGCCCCCTCACGGATGAGGAGCGACTTGAGGCAGAACTGCAAAAGATGCTCAGTGAAGGCGAAAAACCGACCGGAAGAAAGCTTTCAGAATCTACAGATATCAACCGGCGCAAGGTCAACGCCTGGATAAAAAATGAGCATCCTGAATACTATGTTGCACCACAAAACGGGAAACAGGAAAACTCGTCAGATGAGCGGGATGAGTATCCAGACTTGCACCACTTTCACGCAACGCCTGTACCTGCAAATAGTGGTGCAACAGATGGCGCAAATGCACCACTTGAGGAGCGACATAGCGATGAATTACCGGCCATCATTTTAGAGCCAGAACTGGTACAGGTTCAGTAAAAAGTTGGTTAGTTTCTGGTCAGTTCTCAATGGCGAGATCGACCAGGCGCAAGTCAATTTAACTGGCTTGAACAATTAGGAAAGGAAGTTTACCAATTATGACAGACAAAGAAACCTTGCAGCAGATTGCAGACGAGCAGGGACAGTCAGACGCCGTTGAGTCGGCACACATCGTCACCTTTATGGGAAACGACCATGTACATCTCGACCTTGTAGACGGCGATATCGTGATCATCAATCCAGACGGTGAGACCTTCACCACCCGCTAAAGAATGTGAGAGCCCCCAATGACAGCAATTTTCATCTTCGCTTTAACCGTCTTTTTAGCCTTTGTCGTTGCCAGCAGTTCCAGCTCCAAAACGGAGGAGAAGTCACGAGCTGCATTTAAAGCGAGACCGGTTGAGCAGCAGCAAGAAACCGATATCGACAGAGTCATCGTCGAAAACATGGTTGATACCACTCCATCTGGGGGAGCTATCGCCGTGTGTGCCCTTATTCTCATCGTAGGATCGCTCTTAATGACAAACGTCCTGACAGCAGGGCTGCACTAAAACAAGAAAGGTGAAGTTCATATGTCTATCGCACTCTTAATGATCCTGCTGGTCCTGGCCGTGGTCGCCATCCACAGCTACAGCAAGCGCAACATAGAACGCGAGGAAACACCAGATGTCAGTGAATAAGCTCAAGAAGGTGAAGAAGGCTGCTGCAAAACCAGTAAAGAAATACACCAAAGGCGAACCTATGGGACTGTTTGCAGCCATCAAAGAAGCTCGACGCCGACGCCTGCCGGTCCTGCCGAAGCGTTCAAAGTAGAAACTGATTAACTAACCAGTTAATAAAACAAGAAAGGTTATGAAAAATGCGAGAGAAATTACAGCAATCCTATCTGCCTATTGCCGACAGTTTCCATTTTCGCATTCCGTATGGCAATGAATCGGGCGATGGGCTCAACACAGAGAACTGTCGTGATTGCGATGTGTTGCCAGGGGAGATGCACGATCTAGGGTGCTGTATCGAGCGGTGTCCTGTGTGCGGGGGTCAACTCATTTCTTGTACGTGTGTGAAAGAGGATGTGTAAAGGCTAGCTTTGTGGGCTAGCCTCGGCTATGGGGCATGTTGCAGCGCAAACAGTCAGCATGTCCCAGCCACAGTATAGCATGTGGCAAGGAGTTATCATGAACCCAGAATTTATTGAACATTTTGGACCAGATTCACCCTACAATACAGAAAATATGTACAAACGGTCAGGTGGGTATTGGCTCGACGCAATCGAGATGGCTGAGAAATATAACCAGATCAGCCACAATACCATCACTCTCCTGAATGACCAGGGCGTTACCCTGGTGTTTGATCGGTACTCAGGCGACGCGACATTCACACTGGCAAATGGGGAGATACGCCAAAGCCATATGGAACGACTTGACGATGATCTGATTGCATGGGACCACAATGACCTCTATGCAGATGGATGGCAGGTCAAGCCAGCGCATGAGATCATCAATTTACAGGACCATCGGAAAGGAAACTAAACAGTGAACAACGAACACCAGAAGCAGGACCTCGACGCGATACTGGGCAAAGGCTCGGGCGAATATGAAGAAGGAGCATACATCCACTTCACTGAGAACGGCGTCAAAGGAGCTGGGACAATCATACATGTCACACCCCCACATACCACACCGACCGGTCGACACATGCCCCTGTCTTACCTGGTCGATACTGGAGAAGGGTTCCCCAAAACCATACTTCAGTCAGAAATTGATATGTAAGTAATCTGGAGAGCGCTCAACCAGCAAGGAAGCAGGGAGCACTCTCTTTTTTTGCCTTATAATCGGGCCATAGGAGGTATCACACGATGAAGGTTACACTCTATATCAAAACGAACACTGAACAGGTAGAGGGTCTTACCGACAGGGTAAAGAAGACATTCCCAGCAGCAGGCGTCAAAGTTGAGCAGATCGTCACCGATACAGAGAATATCGACTTTGCAAAGCTGGATAATCTGTCCGAGCTGCTCAACGCAAAGCCTGTACATGTGCTGCTCACCATAGACGATGCACATATAAGCCAGGCGCAGCATGAGCTTCTCAATGGGGTCGCCGTTCAATGGCGCATGACCCGGCGTGAATATCACCCGGATGAAATAGAGCTGGGATTGAAGGAGGATGAAGAATGAGCGATGAAGTACGCACTCTGGTAGCATCAACCACTGGCGGGCGCTATGCGTTAGACGATGCACAGTATGGGCGCGATCTATCCAGTGGACAACCTGTAGAGATCCTGATAAGCGGGCAATGGATATCAGGGCGAATAGAGTATGCAACGGATATCTATGCGAATGAAGGACTCCAGTTTTTAGGAGACAAACCAAAAAAGCCGGTTATAGGTGGCTACTACTTTATCGGTAGCGACGGCGGCGTGTGTGGCCTCTGTCTAGGTATGAAGGTGCGTATACCTGATTAGCAGCGATAGGCAACGTAGGGCATCGTTTTTAACAGGCGTCATATCCACAACAGGGTATGGCGCATTTTTGACTCTGTTTTCAAATCGGATTATACACGCATCGATATACGGCGATTCTGGGCGCGTTACGGCGTCTGTGTGTAGTTGGCCACTGACACGCGGTAAGGGCGTCTGTTGCCCACTACAGGGCGTCAATATGGGCGTTGTAACATGGTCGGCTCGACTATCACGTTTTTGATGACGGTAACCGTCGACAGAAAGACCACGGTCCCATCGATCATCTTGTCGGACCCGACATTATGATCATCTTGGAGAGAGATACAAATAGATCAAAGCTCCCGTTTCAAACAGCACCTTCTGATAGCAATTATCACAAATTGCTTTACTGCACATTTTCGCTAGGATCTTAGCCCACCCTCTATGCAAGACTCCACTGATTTATTGACAGCTCAGTCAATAAAGTCCAACAAAAAAGAGAAGGTGCTACGTCTCACACCTTCTCTATAATGCCTCTATTTGACGCTCAGAGCCTCAATTGACACATGACGATTGCTCTATGACTCTTCATCGGTTTCATATGAGCAAGGCTCATGACACTCCTGTGAGTGACATCCAGTACAACTACAAAGCACATAATGGCAGACCGGGCAGAACTGCAACGGGCGCGTATGGGCCTTGATCTCCTCATCGGTCGTCAAGATATGGGTGCTCTGGGGAATATAAAACTTCGGTATCTGTAAAAAGCTCATCGGGTCGCCTCCATGCTCTGATCTGCTGACTGATTCTCTTCTGCTGCTATCTCTGCATGAATACTGGCCGGGTCGACATTGAAGTATTTCACCATACATTCATCACAGATATTGTCTGTACCGTTGTCACTGGGGTTGCACCATGCGCAATGATCATCCATAGCGCACCGCCTGACTGACCGGGGGCTGCTGTCTGCGTTCTGCCTGAATCTTCTTAGCCAGTCGCAGACCACTCTCAACACAGACACACCCGCTATACCTGGCCGTGTGTAACCAACCATCGACGCCCGCCTCTGTCTTCGATGACCATAACGCCGGGTAGTCGAGCTGCTGACCGATGTTCATCAACTGATAGGAGCTATAGCACTGCCCACACCACCAGTTCCCGGTCACATCGGTAAATCCCTGAAAAAAGGCATTTACAACAAGCATGTGATCAGGGAGTACATCGCGTTTCGCCTGTTCCAGTTCCCGCCACTCTTGCAACAGACCACGCTCACGCGCTTCTTGCATGGTTAAAAGTCGCTTCTGTGACGCATCTGCAAGATTCTCGATGTCATCCAGAGATTTACCGAGCCTGCGAACGGCCAACACGAGAATCCGATTATCCGACATCGTTTGTTTTATGAACTTTCCGCCAACGTTGAAATTAAACCGACGGTGGTCAAGCGTATTGAGCCAGGGCGGCATATGCGTATGCTCAGGACTTGCCCCATTGATGAAGACGACGGTACTGCATGTTCGCTCTGGGTAGCCCAGCTCACGCCCGTAGCGTTTCTGTATGGCGAGTAATTGAGCATTATTCATGCGTACACCCCCACCGGGACAAGACCGGTCCCAATTCCCAGCGACTGGTGAGCAGCAAGGCGGGCCTGACGGCGTTTCTTATTGCGCTTGATACGCTTCTTCATCTTGGTCAGACCGTCTAATTCATCGTGGCAGGGGTAGCAGATTACTTGTAAGTTCTCTCGTCTCAGATCGTGCTTATCGCGAGGATCACCAGGCAGTCCGGTGATATAATCCGCGCCCAGATGGTGTACTGATAGGTGGTCGCTCTCTCGTCCACAGCGTTCACACCGGCCTACGATCCGGCGCAATGTCTGACTGGCCTTCTTCCAATTCTGCGGATATTTCCAGGTAGGTAACTTTGTAGTCATCGCAATAGCTCCTATTTTTGGGCATAGCAAAGCTAAGGGGGGAGCACTACAGGGATTTATTGAGGGTGATAGGAGCTTCACATGCTATACTGGAGTGGTGATATCTCCTATCGCTGGGGGTAAGCGTGGCTCAAGTTGTCCAGACCGCGCCACGCTTGCCGACAATCTAAGCTGTCAGGTAAGAACCCGACGTTTCACGTAAACGCTTTAAAGCTCGTTTATAAACAAGGTCAATGTATTGCCTGGTCACGTGCCGCTTATGTGCGATAGCAACCACGTCCAACTCTTCACGATCTGCCAGTCCAAAACGATCAAGAATAACCTCGTATTCAACAGGTGGGAGCGTTGATGACAGGAACGTCACCAGATCCTTATCTTCAACCTGGTCATAGGCCGACCGGGAAACAGTGTTAGACAAGATGGTCTCTAGAGGGTGTTCGGTATCATCAAGAGGCATATCGAGCGAAATCGCCCAAAATTCACCGATACGTTGCACCTGCTCAACGGTCTTCTGAGGGAGCTTTGACTGTCTCACAATCTCGGCGATGGTCGGTTCCCGTCCCAACTGGAGACGCAATGCGATGATCGTTCGCTTGACCTTAAAGCGTTTTTCTTGTAAGTGGTCGGGAATGTGAACAGGGTCGTTGATCCGGTGAAGATAACGAGACATTGCCTGTTTAATCCACCATATCGCATAGGTCGAGAATTTGAGGTAGGTTCCTTTCACCGGATCAACACGCATCGGGTCGAACTTATCGACGGCTACAACCAGACCAACATTCCCTTCTGCGACCAGCTCAGACACATCTACCCGATCGAACTGATGAAACGAACGAGCAATGTTTATCACCAGGCGTAAATTATGTTCGATCATGCTTTGACGGGCGAGTGTATCACCAGCAGTAACACGAACGGCGAGCTCATGCTCGTCAGCAGGCGTCAACACGTCTTTCACTCCCAGATCGGCCAGATATGCATCAAAGCCATCAACCGGATAATCATAAATCTCTCTCATGGTCAATCATCTCCTGTGTGTAGCCCGACCAGCAGGACCAGCCGGGCCTAGACACATTACTTGTTGCTTAACTTGCTGCGAAGCTTTGAGGCCGATCCCACATCACACTTAGCAAAGTTCGCCAGCTCAACCGTCCGTAAGTTCGGATCGACAGCGAGAAGACGCCGGGCACGTTCAACGCCCGTTAAATCAAAGAAACCAGGCTCTTTCATGATTGCGCTCACCTTACGCGGGGCGCGAGTGCGTGTAACAGTTTTCTTCTTTGCAGGGGCTTTAGCCGTGACTTTTCGAGGCAATGGCTCACCATCATTGTCATACAGCTCACGGGCTTTTTTGCTCATCTTGATAGGTGCGGGCATTTCTGGTTTCTCTTCAGGTATATCACTGCATGCTGCAAACTTCCTGCTCGGGTCAAAAGGCATTGAGCCGAAACGATTGAGCGCGGCCAGGGCAGAAGGTGTATGGGAAAGATGCTCACTCTTGCTTTTATGGAAGGTTCGCACGAGTTGGCGACCATCTGGCAGACGAATAACACCCTTACCAGGACCAAAGGCGCGGATACGAGCTTGAAATTGCGTAGCGGTCAGATCGCCCAGCGGTGTGAGATACTTCATGTACAAAGCCAGATCAGGATGAGCAGTTTGACGCATGAGGATATGGACACCGGATTGAGCCATGATCGTTTTTTTGATCTCACTGATACGCTGACAGAACAGGCAGGGGATGATACCACGCTTGCGCCCGCGCTCGACCAGGTTCTGAAACGTCTCAATAAGCGCACTGTAGACGACCTTATCAAGCGCCTCTGGCCGTTGTTCTGGGAGCCAGCGCGACGCCTCATCAAGAAAGACCAGGCAGGGTACACGCTCCTGTACCGGCAGGGATGTTGCATACTGGAGTAACTGATTAACCGTATGCATCATTGAGCAGGCTCCCAGTACATCGGTCGGCCAGCTCGACATATCATAGACCACCTGCAACCCGTTACGTAGCACGTCCTGACCGGTCGGGCAGTTGAGCACCGATGCTGCATAGCCGCGTGGTAACTCTTTTACTATCGGCATCCAGTCGCCTTCAAAGTCGAAGATCACCATAGGAATAGAGAACTTTCCGAACTCTTCGGCAATGCGCCTGGCAGTACTCGTTTTGCCAGCACCTTTGACGCCACACCCAAAGATACCTTCGCTCAGGATCTCGTCAACATCAATCTGGAGATCAGGAGCTAAATCCATAAGGCGGGTTACATCAACGATGGCAGGATGTTCAATTTTATCGCTTTTCAGCATTCTTACTTGTGTCATAGTGTGCTATACTCCTTAGTGAGGTTTGGTTTTCGGTAAATCAAAAACACTTCAGAATGTGTAATATAGGGCTGGCCGAGTGTGGTTACTGACCAGCCCGACCTCTTTACTGCTCTACAGCAGCCCCCGCCTTCATACGCTCGACCTCAGTTTCAGCCTGTGCGTAGGCGTCAACCATCGCTGTAAATGACCGAACCTCGACATACAGTTCTTCCCAGACACCAGGACCGTCATCACACATCGTCGAACTGCCATAGTAGGACACACGCCAGCGTATCTGCGAGTGTATTTTGCGAAACTCTACAATAGGGTGGGGATCAGTCCATACCTCAACCTCTGGGGTGATACGTACATCCGGGTAGGCGATAAGCAGTTTCAGCGTTTCAATCCGAAACATCTCTTCAGACAAATACCGACTCATGCTTGTGCTTGCATTTTCACTATTGGGCATAGTGGAACCTCTTTCTACTGAGCTTTTCTAAGAATGCTAAAAGAACGAGAGCCATTCAAACAGCCCTTCGCTGATAGGTCGACAGGTTGATCAGACGTTGGTATCTGTTCGGGCGATACAGCAGTCTGGGTCATCTCAACGTCGAGATCGATCTGGACTGCCAGGGTCGCCGGTCGCTGGCTCTGCTCTGGGTGTACCCGATGAGTCAGCAGCCAGCCCTTGACCCCGTTCGTATGGGCATGTGGGCGACTGCCAGCTCCACAACTGCACGTCCACCGGTCCGACTGCCAAGAGACAACATAAAATCGAGCTGGGTCTTTAGAGGAACGAACATAGAAGTAATGTGAGCCCTTCTCAACGGTGATACCTTCGATGGTAAAGGTGCTCTTTGCCGTGGCCGGGACCACCGCACTGATCTCCAGATGCATCGTTGAGCGTAAGAACCGGAGCTCTGTCTTTGTGGGCATACCTGAATCCTTTCTCTGTAATCTCTGAGTGTGAATGGTCACAAGAGGGCGAACCAGCGAACCAGTCCGCCCGGTGCCTGCTAGCGAAGCAGGCTAAACGCTGGAATCTGTCGGGCCTTAGCAGTGCGATCAACCTTCACAGGAGCGTTCATAATGCGATCGTAGGTCTCTTTGTCAGCAACCTGACCGTTGATCTCCAGACGACAGGCGCGGGTTGTCTGCTCTGCTATCTCAGCTTCCCAGCGCGCCCGCTCGACGTTCGCTGCTTTGATCTCATCAGCCGCAGCGAGAGCGATAACAACGTGTCGGCAGAAACCATTACGGCAGTGGATGAAAGCCTCAGCACCGGCAGGACAGGAGCAAGTGAAGCATTTATGAACGCGATCGTAGCGAACTTCATACATGACCCGGTCACCGTTCTCATCGAAGAGGTCTCTGCTGGATGCGACCTGATAGAAGTTCTCTTGCTTCTGGAAGTCATAGACCTCATGAGCTCGATCGAGCTCGTCAGGGGTAACGGTAGAAATAAGGGCCTTTGCTTTCGCGATCATTGTTGTGGTCATTGGTAAGTCTCCTTCACACTTCAGAATGTTTTTACTACCTCATTGGTATATAGGAATTATAGCATCTTAATAGACACTTTGTCAATGGTTTTTGATATGAATATTGACAACTTATAACAAACGTGCTATTATTCATTTTAGAAGTTACAAGCTATCATCTACAAAGGAGTTACGAACCATGCCTAACAAACCACGGTTAGCAAAAGCAGATAAATCAAAGTATGAGGGAAAGGAGTACCTCGACTACGAAGAAGCAGCAGATTACCTGGGTATAAAGAGGGCGACGCTGTACAACTACGTCAACGATCTGGACATTGAGACACACAAGTTTAAACGAGATCGTCGCCGCTACCTGGCAATAGCTGATGTAAAGAGGATCGAAGAGGTTAAAGAAAAGCCCTGGTTGGGTGGGATAGACAGAAAAGAGAAACGGAGTGGAGAGGAAAGAAGCATCAATCACGATGGAGTAGAGCCTGCGGCGTAGGCCCGATTGCGGTCGAGCCCTGGTAAGTTCACACCGCAATCGAACACATAGCTAGATTTATTATAACCGATTAAACAGCAAGGATGTAATACATGTTCAATAAAAAAAGGTGGGTCGAAGAAGGAAATAAAGCAAGAGTACGCACCTGCATTCTTTGCGGGAATAGCCACACTGCTTTTAACCGCATTTCTCACTCTTTGCTTTGCCCAGACTGCTCAACACCACAACTACAAAAAGAGGATCGGAGAGTAAGAAACCAAAATCAAAGAGCAAAGAGTCTCAACCTGGAAGCCTCACTTACCTTTTTAGATTGGATCAAAATTGTAGAGCATTTTAACTGGAGATGTGCTTACTGTCCGTTTGGAGAATTAGAGGTAATGGAACACCTTACCTCTCTAACTCTGGGAGGTGGTACAGAACGATTGAATGTTGTACCAGCGTGCAGGGGATGCAATTCACTTAAAGACAGAAACGTTTATTCACCTATTAAGCCAGAAAGGATACAAGAAGTGCGAAAAGAACTTTTTTTGCTGTTTACTGCGTAGCGCCTGTGGGTGTCGCTCACACGGCGACCAACCAGACCGACACCCACACATGCTACAGTGGTTTATAACGACCACTCTGAATGCAGTATACCCTCTATTGTTCAAAGAAGAAAGATGTATGCAGATACCTACATTTTACGGCGAACCCTTATCCTACTATCACCGTGTCACCTTAGAAGAAGCTCCCGAACACTTCTATACCTATTCGCCAACGGTTCCATCATTCCCTGAGAATGCAGAAACCATCGATGCATTAATAGCAGACGGATTCACTCAGGTTACGGGCAACGAGCACATATCTAGCAGCTTGTTTGTCGGGTGTCTCTCATCTCAGCTTTTTGAGGTCGTTTACACCCGCAATGGTGACCAGCTCACGCCCTGGTCGCACCAGAAAAGCATTGAGTATGTTGAAAAATACCCAGTATGCCTGATATTCAAGCAGGACGAACGCTCACCAGAAAACCAGCATATCTATAATCAACCCCATATCGCCATGCTGCAATTTCTACCGTTACCCCGTCATGGAGAATTCGGATACATCCCTGGCAAAACGAGAGACGACAACCGCGTTTACTCTCATCACGACCCAGAAGCATTAGCGGACCGGCAGGAAGATTTTAGCAAAGCGATCACCGAGCTTGCTGGTAAATCACAATGGGCAACCTTCACTCCCGTTCATCGCTATTGCGCATCCGAGCTTGAATATCTCACACGAAAAAGGGAAGTCCAGGCGAATATCCTTCACGAACATGGCGATATTCGCAAGGAAGCGCGATCCAACCTATCAAAACTAGAAAGAATGCACACAGATGTAGTATTGTTACGCGAGTCGTGGCTACGGCCTGACTGGCTTGCACTATGGTCGGAGATACGACACATGGCACAAGATTTAGCAAAAAGCTACTATGAACACTATCAGAAGGAATCCCAAACATCCCCCTATCTGTTCCCTCCTGCCGAGGTCGAGCAGCTTATCAAAAAGAAGGTAACACGCCCCTATTCGCGTGAAATTTTCAATGAGAAGGGTTATGCCCCTATCGTCTCAGCTCTGCCCATGCAAGCCGTCATTAATGGCTTGAATAATGCCGTATCAGGTGCGAATCGGTGGAAATTTGATGAGCAGAGCGGGATCGCACCCTACTATACCCACACATCAGGGAATGACAAGTACCCGGCATCGATCATCATGTCCTACAACGACAAAAATGAAACCACCATACCAGACAGCACCATTGCCCGGCGTCTTTGGAATGAGGTCAAAAGCTTTGACGAGCAAGCATGTGACATCGTGCTTGACATCTTCAGTCATCTCAGCAGGAACTTAGACGATGGGTCAGCCTGGTTCTTTGCATCAAAACACCTGGATAACCGAAGCCTAGCCCCCATCACAAAAAAGAGTAATGTCAGTGGAAAACGATGGCGAGCAGGTGTCAGAAAAGAAGATGCGCAACCGATCAGCGAAACGCTCTGGAAACTCGAAAACATCTGGTTAACCATTCATCAATTTATCGATGAAGAGGAAACGTCAAAGCCCCGGCGCAAAAAAGATGGCACACTGCAACGCCCAAAACGCAAAAGAAGACAGTACACGCACCAGGGCAGACTCTTAACCATTGATCAACGCTGGTATCAAAATGACATGACCGATGAAGAGAGCGACACCCCATTTCTTAAAAATGGCTACGCTATAGGCTGGCATATCCGCCCTGGTGAATGGCTCAAAACGTTTTTAGAAACCCCTAACAGGCAGGTAGCACAGCTCTGTAAGACGCTTCTGGAGTATGACCATTATCGTCAAAAGTGGGAAAAGCGCATAGGCCGCTACATCATGTTCTATGGGCACATGCAATGCAAAGGCAAGGGGGGTGCACTCTCACGGAGAATTCACGATGTCTTGGACGAGGTAAGTTTACTACCTGACCCTGAAAAAATTGATCGACATACCTATCAAAACACCCGTGAGCGGTTTGAGCGGGCGATGAATCGGCTCACCGAAGACCATATCATAGATGGGTGGCGGTATAAAAATGAGTTCACTTTACCCTATGGGCAGAAGCTCAATGCCTGGCTTGATCAAGATATCATGATTTACATTGCACCAGTAAAGGAACAACTTGATACACCAAACTCTCAAGATAAGCAGGACCAATAGGCTACAAACTATACTACGTTATCTTGGGAGTTCTACTACGTTATCTTGGGAGTTCTACTACGTTATCTTGGGAGTTTTGGGGTCGTGAAGTGGCTCTACAGGCGGATCTAATTTTCTTAAAAATCTTAAAGATTTTAAAGCACGTGACGCGCCCCTAGTTCTCACGGGCGCTACGTGCTAAGTTACGGATATACTCGCACACATGTTCTGCGGAGTAAACAAATAGATAGGCGGCGTTTGCAGCACCGCCCACGAATGGAGTTAGTACAGTGACTACGACATCAGAGATCAACCCCACTTTTGATCATACCACAAGCAAAGAAATTCAAACATCCCTCGCAAAGTCCGAAGCCCTCGCGAAAAATGCAGAGATCCTGCAAAATGCGTTAGCCGAAGCTGACCGACGCAACCGAGCAGGGAAAGATGCCAGTGATATAACCACCTCACTTGCGACCGCAAAGGCCCAGATCCCGCTTCTCACCCACGATTTACATGTGCTCTCTGCTTTTGTTGCCTCGGATAAAGAAACCGCTATTGCTTCTGGTGACCTGGACTATTGGTCCTATATTGAGGAACGCAAGAAGCACCCGCCCATTAGCACTGGGTTCGGAAAGCTAGACACCTTACTCAATGGTGGCTTTGATCCTCGGACACTGGTTATTATCCTGGGCGCACCAGGCGGAGGAAAGACGACCTTTACCAACCAGATGGCCGTACACGCTGCTGATAATAAGCGCCCAGTGCTCTATGTCACATCTGAAGATATCCCGATGCGCCTGCTCTCAAAGACGCTAGCAAGAAAAGGGCAGATTGACTATAAAGACGTACTGCGTGGTAATGCTGACCATGTGATACGCATTAAAGCGGCGCACAACGAGTATAAACAGAGCACTGCTGCGAAGTTGCTCTATTATCTTGATGCCACTATCGGATGTGATATTGAGACGGTCAAGAAAAGGGCTATCGAGATCTTTGACCGGCATAAGGCCAACGGTGAAGGGATCATCGTTGTTGACTACCTGCAACGCTTGGCACGTGGTCAGGCTGCCTATAAGAGTGGGAATGGTGATGTACGCCAGGCGGTGACCATTCTCATCGAAGAATTAAAGGCAATGGCGAGTGATCTTAATTGCTGTGTGATTGCCCTCTCTGCTCAAAGTCGCAATAGTGGTTATGGTGCTGGTTCCAATTCGCTAACATCAGCGAAAGAGTCGGGAGATATCGAATATACAGCCGACGTGCTTATGACTATCGGTGAAGATGACAGAGTACCTGCTGGTCCTAACTTGAAATCACGAGTGTTACATATAGCCAAAAACCGGCAGGGTGAAGAAGGAGCTATCGCCCTGGACTGGTTTGGATCTCGTCAACAGTTCACCGTAGCGAATGCAGAACCCATGATGAATGATAACACCGCAACCAACGGGCGGGGAAAGAAGCGATAGCATGAACAGACCTCTACCAAAAACAGAATGGTGGCATCTGACAGACGATGACTTTGTACATCTGGATATTCCGACAGAGATAGAGCGACACACATCAACGCGGCTTCATCCCACTGGGAAACAATGGATCGGTGCGTGTCCGTTCGATGATTGCTCTGTTGATCATGATGGGTTTATTGTCTGGGACGAGCTGGCCCGGTCAAAGAATAAACGCCATTATTATTGCCGAGGGTGTAATCGGTCAGGGAACATCGTCAAGTTGTTGCAGGAGATCAACGAGATCGATTTTTATGAGGCGTGCAAGCTCTTGCAGATCGGTGATCCCGAGGCGATGAGCAAGCCCAGGCCGAAGCGTCCCAAAAGCAATATGGAGATCTGGGATGAAAAGCAGGTTGCGTGGCTCAATGAACACTATGGAGCCTTTACCTACTATGCGACATCCCATCCTAATGCGGTTGCCTACTTTGCCCAGCGTTGTATCCCTCTTGATGTGGTTGCCGAGTTGGGGATCGGATATATTCCAGCTATTGATAAGTCTGCTGCTCAGACCAACCCAGAAGGGTGGAAAATGCGCTACTGGTCTGACAGGATCATCTTTCCTTTACCCGGACATGGATTTAGAGGACGAACGCTCTTTAAGTGGGAACCAGGTATGTCAGAGAGCGATCACAAGGCGGCGATAGATGACTACAACGAGCGCGTAAAAGCTTATAATGAACGTGCCGAGCAGAAATATGGGCGCGATGGTGCAAAGCAGTATCGAAAGTCGATCATTCCGCGCTACAAATCAACGACCCCCGGCGGATACTTTCGCGCCGATGTGCTCAAAGATGCCGAACATGTGACCTTTGTTGAAGGTGAGTTCGATGTCTGCACACTCTATACCATTGGAATTAAGGATGCTATAGCGACCGGTACAGACATGGTTGATATCAACGCGATCCCGCTCAAGATTTGCGATGTCACCCTGGCCCATGATGGTGATTTATCCGGGGTCAATGCTGCTCTCAACTGGAGTAAGCAGTTACGGCGTAAAGGGATTGCGGTCACCTGCACGATCCCGCCAGACGATGGCAACGGGAAAGACTGGAATGAACGTCTCCAACTGGTCGGCCACACTGGAATGCAGGTTGACCCGATATCTCTTGATGATCTGATTGCTATTCAGGTATACCTGACTGAACTGAAAGAATATCCCAGTCAGTGGTGTGCAACCTGTTTGGGCGAGAAGGATACTCCAGATTCAGTAGTGACACCGGCGCTACCCGATAACTACGAAGGTATAATGTATTGTCGCCAACATCACCCACTCTATCAAAACCTTGAGCCTGAAATGCCGATCCTTTCTCAGAACTATGAAAAGCCTGCTGTGAAGGGACCCAAGTATCAGAGAGAGAAGGTGGTATGAAACAAACATCGCTTGATCTGGTGTTGCGAGATCTCCAGACGCTCCACGCTGTTGTATTGGCCACCGGGAACCAGGTACACATCTGGTCTCCCGGCGTGCATGTCCCATCTCACCTGCTCAACCAGGTCAACACCCATAAGCGGGCGGTTAAGAACCGGGTTGAGCGATCCTCTATCTATGTCTGCCCGTCGCCTGGTCTCCACCGGTCGAGCTGGGAGTATGTGAACGGGCGCTTCTATTGTCGTGTGTGTGAACAGTTACAGCAGTATGTGTCATAAGGATAAAGATAGTGAAGCGAGAGCATATAAGACGTGATCCAATAACAGAGCAAGAACTGTTTGATGAGGATGGAATACCTCAATATGTTGAACCTTTAGGGAATTCTATTCCTGGTCCGCTATGTCTAACTGTCGAACACTGGTTTGATATGTGTAATGGTGAAGTTGATGCGCTACAGGTGTATATACATCATCGTTTCACAATGACATCTGAATGGGTACCATGTCGCAATCGTAAAAATAAGGCTTTTGGCGGTGATGTTCGTCCAGACGGTTCTGTTCAATATCCTCTTGCCTATGATCGGGCAATTTCAATCACCTTGCCTTATACAAACGGCGTAATCTATGGACCCTATGATCGTGGTGAGAATCTAGCTGTTATTAAGGCTGCTGAGTTTCTCTCAAAACACCATAGCTTAGAACTTATTGACATGCCTGCGGGGGAGAATGTGGGATCGTGGGTAAAACAATACCTAAAGAAAATTGATACTGAGTGGAAACAACGTGAAAAAGAGTCACGCAAAGCATGGAAAAGCAGGGAGGCATAGCATGATCGACATTCTAACCGTCAAAAAAGGTGATCTCGTTGAATATGGTCCCTATATCTGTAGCGAGTCGTTGAAAGATAATCGGTATCTGGGCATTTATCAGGATTTCATGTTCTGGTCTCCTGACGAGCGACCTGTTGAGTTATGGGTCAATCTGATCGCAGTAGACTCTGGTAGTCATGATCATCGCCCTTCGGGTGCGGAAATTTTCACACGTGCTAGTCAGGTGACAAATGTGTTCCCATCGGCAGATTTGAGCATGGAGAGCGAGGGTTAAGACCATGATAAAACCGTTGACGGTGAAGGATATCGAGTATATCTGTCATTCCATGATGGGGGTTGATTGGATGCCTACTGGTGTCGTGATCCCTAAGTGGCGACTCCGATATCGGGAGTTACGAGATGAGAATATTGAGAACCAGAAAAAAGTATTGCAGATCCTTAGTCTTTGCCAATCAAAGTTGGAAATCATGTATATCTTAGGCATTGGATATTATCTGCATGAGAATGGGATAAGACAATCCACTGGAGAAGATTATCCTGACTTCTGGGCTGATGAGCATGAAGGACAACCAGGTATTCATATAAGTGAGCCCTTTTGTGGTGGATCTTGTGGGAATGGAGTCTCATCATTGCTTGTTATTCCTCAGTTTCGATCCCCTGAGAAACCAATTCATCATGATTTAGGTTTGTTCACAGGTGAGAGCAATGGAGGTGGTCCCTGGGAATTGTGGCGCGTGGTAGAGATCGAAGGGTATGGAGTACATAAACAAAGGAGGGAAGCTGACAAAAAGCGGTATAGCGGTTTATCTTATACGGTTGTTTCGTTGTATGAAGAAACCACGAACCCACAAGACTGGTTCAAGGTCTTTGATCCTGACGTTGAAACAGGTATTCCAGGAGAATGGTTGCCTTATGCGGAATATTGGAATGAGGCATAGTATGAGTGAGATTAAACCGAAAGAGAATGCTAGCATTGAAGAACATCAGGAAAGCAATATTATGTACCTATTGCCGACCCCTCAAGAGCAAACTGACGCCCAGCGTAACCGGCAATATCGGATTGACTATCTGCGTGGTCAGATCGACACAAAAGAGCAGCTAAGACAACACTTGCTCGAATGGCAGGCTGAACGCAAACAGGGAATAGAAGAGCAAGAAAGTCTGTACCGGCAATCAGAGCAGATGTGTGAAGAGGCTCGTGAACAGCTACGTGTACGTCAGAACACCAAAGATAGGTTTTGGAGACGCTTACATGAACTCATATCAGAGCATGAGAGTCTGATAGAAGAGGAAGACGCTCATTTTGCTCTGATACGAAAGGGCATAGAGCAAAATCAAGCAGAGATCTCAGAGCTTGAATCGTTGGATAGACAATAATCACTATCTCTTCTCATTGACAGCCACAACAGAGCCTTTGCAGTCGTATCAGTGGACAAACAGACGCACGCGACCGTAAGGGCTCAGATTTCGCTCTCAGACGTTCAAACCCGTTCATATCCGCTCACTTGTGTTTGATGGCGGTAATCTGCGAGATGATCAGAACAGTCAACCTTGTTCAATGATTGTATCGTTTGTTGATGGAGCAGCAAGCTCGTAGAGGACTGTGATAGAGTTATTTCCCAAATTGGGAAGTAATCTTCCTTCTCCAAATTTTTCTGCTACTTGGATGAAGCGAAATGCAGAACTTTTGCTCATGCCAAATTCT
>Ga0070685_10000304_pt1 | contig 30868 bp, 24 predicted proteins | sample KBSS13LmetaG_FD_65651 | JGI IMG/M metagenome (GOLD analysis project Ga0070685, IMG submission 65651) | Switchgrass rhizosphere microbial communities from Kellogg Biological Station, Michigan, USA - KBS S1-3L metaG | ecosystem: Host-associated > Plants > Roots > Rhizosphere ...
GCCTTCTTCGGAATCGATATGATAGAAGCCGCTGTGGCCTGTCTGATCGTATCGAACCTGATCGAAGATGAAGAATTCCGCTTCCGGCCCCCAATAGGACGTATCGCCGATCTTCGTGCTTTGAAGATATTTCTCCGCCTTCTGCGCGACGAACCGTGGATCGCGTTCGTAGGGCTCGCGCGTAATCGGATCGAGCACGTTACCGATAAGACTCAGCGTGGGCACGGCACAGAAGGGGTCGAGCGAAGCCGTATTCGCATCCGGCACCATCAGCAGATCACTGTCGTTGATCGCCTTCCAGCCACGGATCGATGATCCGTCGAGCCCGGACCCATCCTTGAACAGCCCTTCGCTCAGCTCTTCTACGGGAATCGAGAAATGCTGCCAGGTGCCGAGCAAGTCGACAAATTTCAAATCCACGACTTCGACTTTGTGTTTTTTTGCAAACTCCGATACCTCGCGGGGATTCATACCAACCAATCCTCCATGTCAACGTTGAATTACGGTGCAGATCCTGCCGTTACGTTCTGTGATGCGCCGACCTGCGGATCCATGAACAGGTCGATATCTTCCTTGATGGTCGAGCGGATAGTTTCCAGGCGAGAAGGGTCCTCGATCTTGGCCCCCTGTTGGTCCGTCACATAGAACACGTCCGCGACCTGATGCCTGCCGACGGTACGCAAAGACTGTTGTATATCGTCATCCAATCTGGTCGAGATCCTGGCCGCTTGGACCGACAGACCGAGCTGAAAGATGCTGCGGGTAATGACATACAACAATCCTTGCGTATCATCGGCAAACACGTCGACGATCGTGGATTGTTCACAGGTATCGTTATCGATCTGCACCTCCGTCGCCTGGCGAGCAGCAGGGAGCCGGCTGACGGAGGTTAGGGGGGAGTTTCGGCCTATCAACCGCTCGACCGTCTCCTCGCCCTTCAAAACACGGACGATCGTCTCAGCGATGAATTCTCCACGCTCGGCCGGAGGAGCCCCGGCAAAATCAGGATCGGATGCCTGGAAAGTGTTCACCACGACTCCATCATTGCTGGTCGTGATCTGAGCATCAAGAATTTGGAGCCTCTGGGAGGCCATCACGCCGGCAATTTTCGATACAATGCCTGGAGTGTCATGTGTAATCACCGTATATTCGCAGGTACCCAGTTCGTCATTGAAACTATCCTCGACCAGCACCTCCCCTGCCTGGAGTCTTTCGATCGCCTTCAGATGGGCTGCGATGCGCTTCGGTGGGGTCCCATAGAGATACCGTAAGGGAAATCGGCCCAGTTGCGCGGCAATCCGGTCGCGCCCTTCTGCCTCTCTGTCCGTAAACTCCCGCGCGACCTCCTCGACCAGTTGAGTGAAACGCTCAGGACCTGGTGTCTCAGCCCGCTCGCCCGATACCACCGGCAATGTGCGCAGAAAGAGCTCGGCGAGCAGAGATTCCTTCCATTTGGTCAACACGCCAGGCCCCACCGCCGCGATATCGGCTGCGGTCAGAACCAACAACTTGCGGAGGACATCCGGCGTCCCCACCGCCTTAGCGAAGGGCACAAGCACCTTCTCGTCGTAGGGGTCGCGCCGGAAAGCCGTGTGGGCCATGAGCAGATGGCGATGCACCAGAAAGACCAACGTCCTCGTCTCCAGCTCATCGCACCCCAGCCGCGCCGCCGTCTCTTCCGCAATCACCTTGCCAACTTCACAATGATCTTCCTTCCGTCCTTTCCCCAGATCATGCAACAGGATTGCCAGATGCAAGAGATCCTTTCTCTTCATCTCCTGGCATACCTGCCCGATGACCGTGGGCTCTTCGGCAATGGCTTCGGCCTTCGCCACCGCCAGAATAGTATGCTCATCAACCGTATATTTATGATACTGGTTGAACTGCATCAGGCCACGGAGCGTCGCGAATACCGGAATGATCTTTTCCAAAAGATGGGCGCGATGCATCGCCTCAAGCGTGCTGGCGACCGCACCTGGACCTGCCAGGATCTTGAGAAACACACGGCTGACTTCAGGAGTGCGAAAGGCCTCGCTCGACACGCTATCCATGTGGCTGTGAACTTCATCCAGTAGATCGCTATCGATCTTGAGGCGCCGTGACCGCGCCATCTCGAACAGCTGGAGAAGCAGGTCTGGACTATCCAGCAGCCGGGCTCGTAGTTCAGATGGAACAGTCAGCTGATGGCCTGTCACCACGAAGTACCCGTCCACTGTGGCTGCCGGCAAGGCGCCGGCCGTTCGGCGCCTGGTCGATTGGGCCAGGCAACGATCCGTAAATCTGGTCAGGCTCTCGTGGAGCCCCATCGTATGGCGGTAGTACTGCTGCATGAACTGCTCCACCCCTAATAGATTAGGCTGATCATGGAACCCATAGAGGGACGCCAGACGAACCTGTTCGTCGAACGACAGAATTTCTTCCGCCCGACCGGCTTCGAGGTGCAGAAAGGCCCGGACGCGCCAGAGAAAATCCCGGGCCTCTGTCAGAGCGAGAAAGTCCTGTCTGGAGAGAAAGCCGCGATCTGCCAAGTCTTGCAATGTTGCTGCCTGATACCGGGCCATGCCAGCCCAGCGGATCAGATGGAAGTCCCGCACCCCTCCCTTACTTCTTTTGACGTGAGGCTCCAGGAGATACACCGTCTCTCCGAACTTCGCATAGTCACGACGGCGCTCTTCAATCTTTTGCTCGATGAACTGTTTCACCCCGCGACCGATCACTTCTTTCGCATATCGGCGATTGAACTCCTGAAACAGATGCGGGCTGCCGGCCAAGAACCTGGCGGACATCATCGAGGTGCGGATCGTCAAGTCCTTCCCTGCCAGGTCGACACAGTCCTGAATCGTCCTCATACTGTGACCGACCTGAAATCCTAAATCCCAGAGATGATGCAGGACCGCACTGAATAGAGCCGGCGCCGCCTCCCCCGCCTCTTCGCGAAAGAGGAACATGACGTCGATGTCCGAATAGGGCGCCAACTCCCTGTAGCCATAGCCTCCCAGCGCGACCAGGCAGCAGTACTGGTCTCCAGCGACCTTTGCCGCCTCCCCAGCCTGCCGCATCGCGCTTTTGTACTTGCCGATCAGGAGCCGGTCCACGAACTCCGTCAGAGCCGCCATCGCGTCAGCCGCCGGAACCCCTTCAAGTAACCGCTGCTTGAGCGCAAGCCTGTGCCCTGCCAGGGTGGCGACCGGCTCGGTCTCCACCCCGTGCGAGAGCCCTGTCTGAGTCCTATCGTCTGATGCCATCGTCACAACGCGCGCTTCCGCTCTCACCTGTCAAAATCAGGGGCAGGCACCCCCATAGGCGAGAGTTAGTCCCCGCTCACAGAGCGTTTTCCCCCGTCTCACCGGTCCTGATCCGCACGACGCTACCGATATCCGATACGAAAATCTTCCCGTCCCCGACGCTGCCGGTCTTCGCAGCCCGCGTAATGGTTTCAACCACACGGGCCACCTGATTGTCCGCAACGTAGAGTTCAATCTTCACCTTTGGCACAAAGTCGGTCGTATACTCGGCGCCCCGATAAGTTTCTTTTGTCCCCTTCTGGCGCCCGAATCCCTTGACTTCCGAGACAGTCATACCCTGTACCCCTACTTCTACCAGAGCATCCTTGACATCGTCCAACTTGAATGGCTTGATAATCGCCTCGATCATCTTCATATCGATTTCCTCCCTCGCGGGCCCCCCGAGACAGAGACCATCCCTGTCTCGGGGAACTGCCGGCACGATCGTTTTGCCGATTGTACCATGGTCCGTGTATTATACGTGATAAGCTTTCTCACCGTGCTGACTGGTATCTAAGCCTTCCTGCTCCTCATCTCCCGTCACCCGCATGCCGAATATGGCATCGAGGATCTTCAGAATGATCCAGCTGGCGATCGCCGTATAGGCCGCCACAGCACCGACCATCACGAGCTGCGCTCCCATGAGAGAAAAGCCACCGCCGTAGAACAATCCATCGGCTGCAGCACCCATCGCCTTTGAATTGAATAACCCCCCGAGGATGCAGCCGGTCGCTCCGCCGACACCGTGAACCCCCACGACATCCAACGCATCATCGTAACCAGCAGCGCTCTTCACAAAGACCACGCAGATATAACAGATAATCGCAGCGCAGCACCCAACGATGAACGCCGGGAACAGGGAGACATAGCCTGCGACTGGGGTAATGGTGGCCAGCCCCGCGATGGTTCCGGTGGCAGTGCCGAGTGCGGTGGGCTTGCCGCGATGGGCCCATTCGATCAACATCCACAACACCGTCGCAGTCGAGGCGGCGATGTGGGTCGCCACGAAGGCGCCGATCGCCTGGCCATTGGCGCCCAGCGAGCTGCCTGCGTTGAATCCGAACCAGCCGAACCAGAGGAGACCTGCTCCTAATACCGTGAGGGGAAGGTTATGGGGAGGCATCGGAGTCGTGGGATAGCCTTTCCGCTTTCCCAGCATGATGCAGGCGACCAGCGCTGCCATGCCGCACGTGACGTGCACGACCGTGCCTCCGGCAAAGTCCATGGCGCCCATCGCTCCCAACCACCCGCCACCCCAGACCCAATGGGCCACAGGGTAGTAGACCACCACAGACCAAATGCCGAGAAACCAGAGCATCGTAGAAAACCTAATACGTTCCGCAAGGGCCCCTGTGATCAGGGCAGGAGTGATGGCGGCAAACATGAGCTGGAAGACCATGAAGAGTTCGTGTGGAATAGTTGGACCATAGGTCGGATGGGGCTCGACTCCTACCCCCCGCAACATAAACCAATCGAGATTTCCAATCACGCCTCCCACGTCGGGGCCGAAGGACAGACTGTACCCGAACACCACCCAAGCCATACTGCCCAGGCAGAGACAGATAAAGCTATGCAAGAGGGTGCTCAGGATGTTCTTTTGCCTGGTGAGACCTCCATAGAAGAGGGCCAATCCCGGCAGAGTCATCAACATGACCAGCGCTGAAGAGACGATAATCCAAGCCGTATCTCCCGTATCGGCCTTCAGCGCGGCAGGAGCATCCTCCGCAGCGACATCTTGCACAGTGAGAGCCGTCCAACCTGCCACCATGACAAGGCAGATCAGAAGGACCGGCAGAATTTTGTTCATTTTACTCATAGCCGAAAGCATAGTTGCATCCTTTCATCTCCTGGTCAGGACGAGGTTGTCATTGACCATCGTCACATTGTTCTGAGCGGCGCTCAGAAGCTGTCTCACGCGACCCCCTGAATGCAAGAGGACAAGCCTTTCCCTCGAAGCCTACCCTGCTTCACCTGCTCTCTCTGTCTCTGTCGAGGGATCGGCCTATCCGAATGGACTAACACACCAGCGGTTCGGACGACTGTTCTTTGCACGAGATCACCTCAATCCCGCACAGGCTGTCCTGCGCCTATCCGGACAAGAGGTCGGCACCCTTATCGTGAGCGCCTCCGTGGCCCATGCCGCGGAGGCGCCTCAATCGAGATCAGCACAGATACACGACTTCAACGTTCAACCAACTTCCGTATCCCTTCGCTTACCACATGTAAGCGACTGAGAATCCTAACGTGTTTGAAAAGTTCGTCGCCTTATTGCCGTACAGGTAGACATTCTGGTCTGCATGGTCATGTCTGTACTCAACCCTTGTCTGCAAGGCTGGAGCCGGCTTCCACTGGAGGGTCAAAGTCGTCTCCCAAGCGGTCAAACCATTCCCTGCCACGAAAGGGTTGCCAGCGACACCGCCGGGAGGCGCCGTGACGAGACCACCAGCTGGGTTGCCGGCATTTGCGCCGGAACCGGAACCAGCGCAGGTATTGGTGCCGCCATTGAAGTTTACGCCGCCAGCGCAAGCACGGTTCCCACCGGAATCCTCCCAGATCTCTCCACGAAGCCTGACACTGAATGCATTGGGCTTCGTCTGATCATTCAAGTCATGAATCAAATAGGCGACGATTCCGTTCCAACGACCGTTTGCAGAATGACTCGTCGTGCTCACATTACTCTCATTCCCGTAATAGGGCTCCAGGATGAGGGTAGTCGTGTCGATGGGCTTAATTGTGATAATCCCGCCGACAACCACCCGCTTGGCGCTAGGATCGCATCCGGTGGTCGGATTGGAAGCGCCTCCGACGAGCGGGGCGCAGGATCCAACAGTTGATACACCCAAATTCGCATTTCCATTTGACTGTTCCGGTCCGTAGGACCCATAGACGCTGAACCCGAACTTCTCATGCGGCGTCAGGGCGACAAGGTATTCGAACGACTTGCCCCTGTTGTTATCCTCGATATTGTCCCACCCATTGATCAGTCCGATGGTCGCAGTTCCCCAGCTCGCAAACGGATAGGTAAACCGGATACCGGTGGTCGTGAAGGCTTGGCTCAGACCGAACATCATGGTGCGTGAAAAGTTCGGGTTCTCCCAGGCATTGATCACTTCATACCCGATCAAGGTATTGATCTTTCCTGCTTGAATCTTCAAACCGTTACCGATCGGAGCGATGTATTCTGCATACATCTCCTGCATGTCCAGCTCGTTGTTGTCCGTACCTGGTTGGAAGTTCGTACGAGCACGAGAGAACCTGGCATCGGTCCCAAAATTGAGCCGCGCCCTAAAACCCACCCGATCCATGCCGCTGCCGGAGGCATTGGCCGGCCGTTCAAACACAACCTGCGTCAAATTTGCCATGAAAGAATTGGCCGCTGTGTCGAAGATACGCAGTTGATTGTTGTTGGTGTATGGATTATTGAAGTTCTGGGTATAGGATGCCAGTACGGTCCCGGAAATCTGAAAGCCTGCCGCCTTCCACAGGGATTCGGCATCCTTTACGACATCCTCGGCTGATACAGCGTTGCTGCCCAGCAGCGAGGCGATCGCACAGACACCTATTCCTAGCCCGATACGTGTACGCCTTGACTTCATCTTCATCCTCCTCATCCATCAATTGGTGATTCGGTTGCTTCCTCGCTCACTTACATCGACGCCGTTGTCGCCACGCACGCCATTGTGCGCAATCTCCAGCCCCTCACAGAACCCACTCGTTACTCACTTCCTCCACGATTCCCACCAAACCATATACGTAGAATATCGTCAATAAAAAAACGTCCTCTGACCCGCTGGGGCCGGAGGACGCCATTGTCCTTACGGTACGTTCTTAAGTCCGGTGGGAAACTTCGTTGTTTCCCCTACATTATTTTTACGCAGGTCACGGATTCTGACCCCCGAAACTCCGCGCCCTTATACATGGGCCACAGAAATCTATCAATGGGAATTAGCTCGAGACAAATGGGATAGGCTGAAGGTGATCAGGCTGAAGTTTGAGGTCCGACATTCGGAACCTTCGGCCTTCAGCCTTAACCCCCTCCAGCCTTCCTCGCCTTCTATATTGGATCTATGCTAGATTCGCACCTATGGCTCTTTCACCTCAACAGTCTCATGTCCCTCGTTTCAGGTTGAAGAGCATCCTTCTATCCCTGCTCTGTTTCGCCGGCATCGCCTGTAGTACGACTGGCCAGACCGGCAAGGTCCTCTTTGACGATCCGCGCGGAACCGTCTCCCTCCAGACCATTACGGACCGGTCGATTCAGGCCAACCATCCGATCAATCTCGAGCCGCCCCTTCTCGCCCAGCTCTTAACAGGCATAGAGCTTCATGATGAAGGTGAGGGAGAACACCATGTCAAGGGCCTTATGAGTTTGATTGCCGGAAAGGACGCGACCTATCCCCTCTTTGTAGAAGACCAGGTTCAGTTCCTCGCCCCACTGCTTTCGGAAGGTTTACGTACGGCAACCGCCAGTCAGTCTGTCGAGTTTCGTGTCGTGACGACGCGCGCAGGTTCGACTAGATTTCAATCGTCGACCAAGGAAACGACCGCCGGCTCTCTTTACGCCTATGGCCGGCAGCTCTATGTGATCCTCTCTCAATATAATTACAACCCGATGCGGACGAACATGGACATGAACGAGGCCAGCCATCGATCACAGGACCCGCTCGATTATTCCGGCCTCAAGCACCGTACCTTGCGGTTCACTCCGAAGGCCGCTCTCCGGGCCGATAGCCCTGATCCGCCCACCATGGACAAGCCGACCGACAGGTTTCTTGCCGTCGATTATCAGCTGTTGCAACAAGCCTGGCGAAATCTAGAAGCCAAAAAGCAGGCCGCGCCTCAGGCGGGAGGCGAGGCTCTAGAGGCTGCTCGCGCAGCCGAGGCTCAGGCGCGCACTGCTGAAGCCCAGGCCCGTACGGCCGAAGCTCAGGCTCGTAATGCGGCTGATGCCCAGGCTCGGGTAGCCGAAGCCCAGGCTCGTAATACCGCGGCCTTGGCTCAGGAGGTGGAAGCCCTCAAGAAGCAACTGGAATCGATTCAAAAACAACTGGGCGGCCAGAAATAGGTTGAAGGGGTTCAGGCTGAAGGTTCGGAAAGATGAAAGTCAAAACCTTCAGCCTGGGTCCCTTCAGCCTTCAGCCTATCGACCTTCAGCCTGAACCCCTTCAGCCTTCAGCCTTCGGTTCACGTTTCACGCTGAACAGCATCCTCCTCCTGGCCCTGCTCTGTGTCACCGGCACCGCCTGCAGCACGACTGCCCCGACCGAAAAAATTCTCTTTGAAGACGATCGAGGATCCGTGTCGCTGCACACGATTGCTAACCCATCGATTCAGGCCAGTCATCCGATCAGTCTGGAGCCAGCCCTTCTCGCCCTGCTCTTAACAGGCCTAGAGATTCATGACCATGGCATTGGGCCCCATCGACGTGTCGTCGAAGGCTTTGCAGGACAGCCAGCTACTTACCCCCTCTTTTCAGAAGATCAGATCCGGTTCCTCGCTCCACTGCTTGCGGAGGGTTTACGTTCTGCAACCGCCAACCAGGCGATCGAGTATCGCGTGGTGACGACGCGCGCAGGTTCGAATAGACTTCAATCGTCGATCAAGGAAACGACCAGCGGTTCTCTCTATGCCCATGGCCGAGAGCTGTATGTGATCCTCTCTCAATTTCGCCACAACCCGATGCGCACGAACCTTGACGTTGGCGATATCGCCTACCGGTCACAGGAACCACTCGATTATTCAGGGCTTAGGTACCGTACTCTGTCATTCACCCCAAAAGCCGCTGTCCGAATGGATAGCCCTGATCCTCCGACCATGGACAAGTCGACCGACAGGTTTGTGGCAGTCGATTATCAGCTATTAGACCAAGCGACTCACGCGATCAAAACCAACAGTCGCTCCACAGAAGCCTTGACCCAGGAAATGGAAGCCCTCAGGCAGGAATTAGAATCCATTAAAAAACAACTCGGCAACCAGAATCAGCAGCAAAAATAGGCTGAAGGCGGATAGACTGAAGCTTCGGAAGGCTGAAAGCCGAAGGCTAAAAGATGAAGAACAGCATCCTTGTGGCCCTACTCTGTGTAGCTACCGCCGCTTGCAGTACGACCGCCCAGGTCGGAACAACCCTCTTTGAGGACCCTCGCGGATCCGTGTCTCTAAGGACGATATCTACCCCGTTGCTTCAGGCTACTCATCCGATCAATCTGGAACCAGCCATGCTCGCCCAGCTATTGAGAGGCTTAGAGATCGATGATGGAGGTGTGGGGGCCCACCATGTCAAGAGCATGCAGTCTTCGATCACAGGAGCGGTTGCGATCTCCCCCCTCTTCTCGGAAGATCAAGTCCAGTTCCTCGCTCCACTACTTGCGGAGGGCTTACGCAGGGCAACTCCCAATGAGTCTGTCGAATATCGTGTCGTGACGACGCACGAACCTTCTAATAAATTTCAAACCGCGCTCACGGAAACGACCGCCGGATCTCTCTATGCCTATGGCGGACGGCTGTATGTCATCCTCTCTCAATATCGCTTCAACCCGACGCTGATAAGAATTTCAGCGCAACAAGTCGATTATTCAAGCCTCAGGTACCGTACGCTGCGGTTCACTCCGAAAGCCGCTTTCCAAGCTGATAGCCCGGATCCCCCGACTTTGAAAAAGTCGACCGACAGGTTTGTTGTCATCGATTATCAGCTACTGGACCAAGCGTGGCGGGCCTTAACAATCAAGAAGGGCGCGGCTCCTCGGGTAGAAGGCGGTGCCGACCCGGCTGGCGAATCGCCAGAAGCGACCAGCGCGATCGACGCGCAGGCTTTCGCTCAGGAGGTGGAAACCCTCAAGAAGCAACTGGAATCCGTCCCGAAACAACCCGGCAACCAGAAATAGGCTGCCTTCCAGCCTTCAGCCTTCAGCCTTCAGCCTTCTTCTATACCCATTCGTGATCGGCATCCGCCTGTCCTTCCCCAACGCTCGATGTGTGATTTTGATGCCGATCGGCGCCTGCCGGCGCTTGTACTCGCTGCCATCCACCAACCTCATCACCAACGCCACCGTGGTTCGGTCATATCCGGCTTCGACGATTTCTTCGAGGGACCGGTCTTCCTCCACATAAGCCTGGAGAATAGGATCCAGAATTTCGTAGGGCGGCAGGGAGTCTTGATCCTTTTGATCCGGCCTCAGCTCAGCGGTTGGCGGACGGTCCAGTGTCCGCTTGGGAATGACCGGGGTTGCCCCGCGGAGGTTGCGGAGTCGCGCCAGGCCATAGACCATCGTCTTGGGCACGTCCTTAATCACAGCAAATCCGCCTGCCATGTCCCCATATAAGGTGGCGTAGCCGACACTCATTTCGCTCTTGTTGCCGGTCGTTAGCACCAGATGGCCGAACTTGTTGGAAAAGGCCATGAGGAGAGTGCCCCTGATCCGGGCCTGGAGGTTCTCTTCCGTCGTATCCGGCTTGCGCCCCGCGAATGTCCCCGCGAGTTCCTGCAGATAGTGGCCGAAGAGCCTCGTAATGGAGATCGTCTGAACTGAGATACCGAGTCTTGTCGCCAGTTCGGACACATCCGCGTGACTGTCCTGCGACGTATAGGGGGACGGCATGAAGAGGCCCTGAACGTTTTCAGCGCCAAGCGCATCGACCGCAAGCACGGCAGTCAGCGCCGAGTCCACTCCACCACTCAAGCCGATGACGACACGAGTAAATCCGTTTTTCTTCACATAGTCGCCCACTCCCAACGTCAGAGCCAGATAGACCTCCTCCAGCTGGTCCGAAACCGCTGCCACATCGGGAACGACGCGCACGCGATGTCTGTGCACAGGAACGGCCGCTGTATGGAGCTCCACCGCCGTGGCAATCCGCCGCGGCAAGGGCTTTTTCCTTCCGGTTCTTCGCACCCGCGCGACTGATTCCATATTCAGATCTGCAACGATCAAATCTTCTTGAAAGGCTTTGCCCCGCGCGATGACTTCGCCGAGGTGATCGACGATCACGCTGTTTCCATCGAAGACCAATTCATCCTGACCTCCGACCGCATTGCTGTAGGCAAGCAACACCCCGTTTTCTCGCGCGCGGGTTGCCAACATCTGTTCGCGGACCAGGCTCTTGCCGACATGAAACGGCGAGGCGCTGATATTCACAATGACCTCTGCTCCTGCTGCAGCCTGCAATCCTGTCGGACCTTCCGGCAACCAAATATCCTCGCAAATATTCACCCCGACCACTGTGCTGCCCATGCGAATGAGAGGCAACCGCCGGCCCGGATGAAAATACCGGCTCTCGTCGAACACACCGTAGTTCGGCAGATACCATTTGCAGTAGGTCGTGATGAGCCGCTGATCTGCGAAGACCGCCGCTGCGTTATACAATTCATGCGCGCCAGCAGATACCACCGACGAGCGAGCTTGTTTGGGATCGACGCCATCCCGCTCGCTGACGCAACCGACAATAGCGGCAAGGCCACGACAGTGACGGGCAATTTCCTGGAGCGCCTTGCGATTGTCCGCGACAAAACGTGGCTTTAGTAACAGGTCCTCCGGTGGATAGCCTGTAATCGCCAGTTCTGGAAAAGTCACCAGGTCGGCCTTTGCCTTCTTCGCCTCCCGCACCCAGGCAGTAATCAGGCGAACGTTCCCGTCGATGTCACCGACCGTCGGATTTATCTGGGCTATGGCGATTCGGAAAGTACGCATAGGGGAGTTATAGCATAACAGGCTGAAGGCTGAAGGGATTCGGGCTGAAGGTTCGGACTGCCTTCAGTCTGAACCCCTTCAGCCTCAATACCTTCTTAAATTCGCCGCTGGAAGATTCCATAGGCACTTCCGAACCGCCGCCCAGAGATCCCCTAATATCATGGTAAGATCAGGCGCAGACCTGGCGACAAGTTTCACTGCCAGACCGGGGGCAGCAGGCCGGGAGACCGCGCCGAGGACCTTGCCAGGACAGGTCTCAAGAATGTCCGCGAGTGTCGTTTCGAGAGTAGCCCAGACGCTCGGTTCGACCCTCTCCCCAATCAGAAAGAGCGATCCCACATAGTCCCACTCCTCTGCCAACCCAACCGCGCCCGATCCCTCTCCCGGTTTGAGGGCATACCGTTCCATGAGCGACTGGCCCGTTGAAGTCGTGATCCTTATTTCGTTTTCAAGACTGGTAAAGCTCCATCGTTCGCCGCGCGCAATCCGTCCGGAGGCGATCCCATCCCATAATAGCACCACGGCGCCTTCCTCCAGCTGCACCTGAATCGACTGCCGAAAGCATGATCCTGCAAAGGGAATGGTATGTTCGGGGAACCACTCCAGAATGGCGCCTGAATCGAGACGAATCTTGATATCCTGCACTGAAGCCTCTGCTAAAGAACGATAGACTCGGTTCGCCGACGGGGTGGAAATGAGCACATGCGCCTCCTGCCCCAGATGCATGTCGATGGACAGCCGATCCCCTCCCACCAGTCCCCCCGATGGGTTCAGCAACAGCGTATAGGCCGCGCCGGTATCATCGAGGTAAATAGGAGGGAAGAGGTGCCAGGGAGATTGGCAGTTCGTCCGGGCAAACACGGTGCGTGCTCCCTGCCGGACATAATCGACAGCGAGCCTGCCGATCCGTCCGACAGATTCAGATTGGACAATCGCGCCGGTTGGTTTGGGACGTGGCATGAACGGCGGCGACGCGCTAATCACCCTGCCGCACTCGTTGCGGGATACAGTGCTCAACCCATTTCACCACAGCATCGAGGCCTTCGCCGATCAGGAGATTTGTAAAGAGGAACGGCAAGTCGCCGCGCATGCGGCGGCTGTCGCGATCCATCACCGAAAGGTCAGCGCCGACATGCGGAGCGAGGTCGATCTTGTTGATGACGAGCAGATCCGAACGGGTAATGCCTGGACCGCCTTTGCGCGGGATCTTGTCGCCAGCCGCGACGTCGATCACATAGATGACATGATCGACCAATTCAGGGCTGAAGGTTGCGGCAAGATTGTCGCCGCCGCTCTCGACGAACATCAACTCCACGTCGGGATGACGCTTGAGCAAATCGTCGAGGGCCTCCTGATTGTGCGACGCATCCTCTCGAATGGCCGTATGGGGGCACCCGCCGGTTTCCACACCAAGAATCCTATCTTGCGGCAATGCGCCTTTTCTGGTGAGGAACTGCGCATCTTCTTTCGTAAAGATGTCGTTCGTGACGACAGCCAGACTATACCGGTCACGTAGTTTTCGGCAGAGGGCTTCCACCAGCGCAGTCTTGCCAGAGCCGACCGGACCGCCGATACCGATCACAGGGATGTGCTGGCCCCGTGCCGCCGTGACCAGCCCGCTGCCTGTGACATGTTCATCGGCTCGATGCATGGGCCTCCTAAGCGCTAAAGAGCTTATGACCTTCAGGACCGAAAGAGCCGGGACTCCAGACGGCTGTGCCTCATGGCATAGATATCTTGCACGGGGGACCAGGAACGGAGTACCTGCTGTTGTGCTGCCCCCCGGCTGACCTGTTGGATGACGTCAAGCCAGCTGTCGATGAGCCGCTGCCCTTCCTTCTGTCCAACCGGCAACAGCTTCATCGCGGCAGACACATATCCGGTCGCCGTCTGATGGAGAAACGCCGCGATGGAGTCTTCCTTTGACCAACCGGAAGCCGCGAGCGTCATCCCAAGCGTCACCGCCAGATGGCCGGGTGTTTGCTCCGTCTCCACAGCTGCCAGAAATTCTTCGAGGAACGGACACTTCGTGCCCTGATCCACCGCCAGCCTCATGACCTGCCGGCCCATCTGCCGGCTGGCGAGCCGCGACTCGCTACCCAGCTTCATGGCCTCCAATTCTCGATCCGAATCGAATGCAAGACCCATGACGCCAGAAACGCAGGCATCATGCGCGAATCCCGCCGCAACCGCCTCGCGCTCGCCGATTCCAGTCGTAATCAACTCAACCACATAACGCGACAGTTCTTCCGCATTCCGAATCGCGCCACCCTGCACCGCCGCCTCAAGCCCGGAGGAAAACGCATAACCCCCTGACGGAAAGAAGCTATCGACGAATCGAAGACCTTTCAGAAGCGAGAGAGTATTCATACCTGACACTCACCAACCACCAGTTACCCCCAGCAGGCTGCTCAAAACGTTGTCCAGCAAGGCCGCAGCCGCCGAACGCACCGGAGACGTAACAGTTCTCACCCTCCCACCCACGAGCTGCCAAGACAGCTCTTTTCCCAATCGGGGTACGTTGAGGAGGCTTTCGAGGCGAGAACGCAGCTGAGCGCCATTTTCAGCAGCCGTTAAAACAAGAAATAGCGTTGGGCCATGGGAAGCACCGCCGCCGGTTCGCAAGTCAGCCGCACGCCATCAGCCGTCACGATATAGGTTTCCGGATCCACCTCGATCTTGGGCAGGTAATCATTCAGTTTGAGATCCCGCTTCTTCACGGTGCGACAATTCTTCACCGCGGCCACTCGTTTCTGCAAACCGAGCATCTTGGGAATCTCCCGCTCCAACCCTGCCTGCGACATGAAGGTAAAACTCGTGCTGCTCAGCGCCCGTCCGAAGGCGCCGAACATCGGCCGGCTGATGATCGGCTCCGGCGTCGGGATCGACGCGTTTGGGTCGCCCATCTGCGCCTGGGTGATGAAACCGCTTTTGAGGACCATTTCGGGCTTCACGCCGAAAAAGGCCGGCTTCCAGATCACCAGATCCGCAATCTTTCCTGTTTCCACCGACCCGACTTCGTGGGCGATCCCATGGGCGAGAGCAGGATTGATCGTGTACTTGGCCACGTAGCGTTTGGCCCTGAAATTATCGTGCTGCGATGAGTCCTTCCCGCTGCCTGGCGCCAGATGTCCCCGCTGAACTTTCATCTTATGGGCGGTCTGCCAGGTTCGGATGATCACTTCTCCCAGCCGGCCCATCGCCTGCGAATCGGATGACATGATACTGATCGCACCCAAATCGTGCAGGACATCTTCCGCCGCAATCGTTTCCCGCCGGATACGCGACTCGGCAAAGGCTACATCTTCAGGCACCCGCTTGTTCAGATGGTGACAGACAATGAGCATGTCCAAATGCTCGTCCATGGTATTCACAGTGAACGGCATCGTGGGATTGGTCGAGGCAGGCAGCACATTCGGCTGGCCGCAGACCTTGATGATGTCAGGCGCATGGCCGCCGCCGGCACCCTCTGTATGAAAAGAGTGGATCGTCCGTCCCTTGAATGATTTGACGGTATCTTCGACAAAGCCTGCTTCATTCAACGTATCTGTGTGGATCGCCACCTGCACGTCGTAGCGCTCTGCGACGCTCAGACAGGTATCGATGGCGGCTGGCGTGGTCCCCCAGTCTTCATGCAATTTCAATCCGATCGCTCCAGCCTCGATCTGCTCGTTCAACCCTTCAGGCTGAGACGAGTTGCCTTTTCCGAGGAAGCCCAGATTCATGGGGATCCCCTCCGCTGCCTCCAGCATCCGATAGATATTCCAGGGTCCCGGCGTGCAGGTCGTCGCGTTGGTGCCCGTGGCGGGACCGGTGCCGCCCCCGATCATCGTCGTAATGCCGGCAGAGAGCGCCTCCCAATATTGCTGAGGACAGATAAAGTGGATATGTGTCTCGACACCTCCTGCCGTCACGATGCAGCCTTCCGCGGAGATGGCTTCGGTTCCTGGCCCGACCTCCATCCCCTTCGTCACGTTCGGCATCAGATCGGGATTGCCTGCTTTTCCGATCCCGACGATACGCCCGTCCTTTATCCCGATATCCGCCTTGACGACGCCCCAATAATCGAGAATGACTGCGTTCGTGATGACCGTGTCGAGCCCGCCGCTCGCACTCGTGGCCCTGGGAGACTGCCCCATCCCGTCCCTCAAGACTTTGCCGCCGCCAAAGACTGCTTCATCCCCGTACGACGTGAAGTCTTTTTCGATTTCAATGAGCAGCTCTGTGTCTGCGAGCCTGACACGGTCGCCCTTGGTAGGGCCGAAGAGGTCCGCATATTGTTTGCGTGGAATCTTCATGATGCTTCGACTGTTGAAAACGGCTCCCAGCTTCGTTCTCGGCTCGCCAAAGTCCTCAACGGGGACCCGGCCGCCTCACCACTCGGCGGCGCGCACAGACTTGGTGCTCCTTATTCGTCGCACCGTGCGCCCCAGAGGGTACGCCTCCGGCTTTGGCTTCTCCTGCGGCCTTGCTGGAAGCCATTTTGAACAGCCTTTATCCTTTCTTTTCTGATTCTGTCCAACTATTTTCTCGAGATGAATCCCTGCTCGGCGGCCCGCGACAGCGCCTTCGCCTTCACCTGTGCATCATCCAATGCTCCATCGGTCAAACCGTTAATGCCATGGGCAACCCGCTTACCAGCCAACGCGACAACCGTCACTCGTTTTTCCTCCCCCGGCTCGAACCGCACTGCCGTACCGGCTGGAATGGAGAGACGAAATCCAAAGGCTTGGCCACGATCGAACTTCAGCGCCCGATTAGCTTCGAAAAAGTGGCAATGGGACCCTACTTGAACTGGCCGGTCGGCTAGATTGGATACTGTCAGTTCCTTGGTCGCGCGGCCTGCATTCGCATCGATGTCGCCAACACCGATCAATATTTGGCCGGGGATGACCGGCTTGGATAACTCCGCTTTGATCACAGATGCCAGGGAGCCGCTTTTTTTTGTAGAGGCCTTGCTAGGTAGTCGTTTCTGCTTCTTCGGCATATGCCCCTCCATGATGAATCGGATAAGAAGTCAGAGAACCGGGTCTCTGGTTACCGAATCGGATCGTGGACCGTCACGAGCTTGGTTCCGTCCGGAAATGTTCCTTCGACTTGAAATTCGTGAATCATTTCCGGGACACCCGGCATCACATCCTTGCTCGAAAGGAGTGTGGTCCCGTACGTCATCATCTCTGACACGGACTTGCCGTCGCGGATGCCTTCGAGAATGGCTGCGGTCAGATAAGCAACGGCTTCAGGATGGTTGAGTTTCAAGCCCCGCTTCTTGCGGTCTGCAGCAAGCTGCCCTGCTGTATAGATCAACAGCTTTTCTTGCTCTCTCGGGGTGAGATGCATAGGCTCCCCTCTCTTCGATTAGATGGGCTCCATTAAGAATTATCTTGCGGAAGGTCGAAATGCTAGTCTAGGATTTTGTCCCTTGTCAAGCAGCGCCCTATAATTGAGTGAGCGGAGGTCCCATGGCTCAGCAGGCAATGACGGACCGGTTCAGGGATCATCCGACGCTGGGGTTCGTCGACTGGGTCTTGCGTGGAATCGGTCAGGTGGTCTTTCAGGACAACCCGATCTCCGGCGCAGTGATCCTGGGAGGCATCTTTTATAATTCCTGGATCTACGGCGTCGCCTGCCTGTTCGGCACCATCATCAGTACGCTCACCGCCCTCCTATTCAAAGCCGACAAAGGTATGATTAAGGCTGGTCTGTTCGGGTTTAACGGCGCTTTGATCGCCATCGCGTTAGTCGCCTATACAAGCCAGAACTTCACAACCGGCAACATACCCAACGGATATCTTATACTCTACATCGTGCTCTGCGCGGCCTTCACGTCTTTGATCCTGCCAGCGTTCGGCGCGTTGCTGGGCCCGCACAAAGTTCCCGGCCTCACAATGCCGTTCGTATTGGCCACCTGGTTCGTCCTGGGTGCATTTCTGCAATTCTCCACCATTGATGTCTCCAACGCTCTCAAGCCGACCTCCCCCTCAGACTTCACAGGCCCGCGGCCGGACTACACCTGGATCACCTGGTTTCACGGTATCACGATGGGCATCGCGGAAATCTTCTTCCAGGATAACTGGGTCACCGGAGTGACCATCTTGATTGGCATCGCGATCAATACCCGCATTGGCGCCCTCATGGCGCTCATGGGTTCGGCCCTGGCTGTCGGCGCTGCAGTGCTGTATGGCGCCCATGACGAGGCGATCCGTGACGGACTGTTTGGCTACAATGCCGCGCTGACTGCGATGGCCCTCGGCGGCCTCTTTCTCGTATTAAACGTTCCGGGTTTCATCTATACAGTCATCGGCGTCTTGGTGACGGTACGGGTCTGGCCTTCGCTTGGCATCTTTCTGGAGCCCTCCGGGATGCCGGTCCTCACCTCTGCCTTTGTGTTCGTCACCTGGCTCATGCTGTTAGCGAAAACCGGGTTCTCTTCTCTGATCCCTGTCGCCCCGGCCGATGCGACGACACCGGAGGAGAATCTCGCTCGCTATCGGGCAAGCCGGAAAAGGTAGCTCCTCTCTTTTCTATTCTCTCGAGGAAGCGGGAAAGTGGCATGAGCGGGACGGCTAGGTTGGGCTCTCCTGCGCGCGTCGAACGAGCACATTCCGATCGTGCGCGTTCCGCGAGCAAGGAGCCCACCTAGCCGTCCCGCACCCCCCCTACACCGTCAAGTGCTGCTTCACCATGTCCGCGCGCAACTCATCGCTCTTGCCCGCCGCCACCACACTTTGATCAGCGTTATCTAGCTGATCACATTACTGCGCACCTTGCCCGCCGACCCTCGAACCACCAGGCATCCTCGTATGAGGTGTAGCGGCTTTCTCCCCTGTCCCTTCCGGCTGATAAGCTTGCCCACCTGCCCTCTGACCACCCTTCTGCCTAGTGTGAGGTTTGCCAACTTTCTCCCCCCCTACAACCAGACCCGCATCCGACTGACTACCTTGTCCGCCCACCCTCGGACCATCCGTCTGCCTCGTGTGAGGTTTGCCAACTTTCTCCCCCTCTACAGCCGAAGCCGCGTCGGCTGCCTGCGCCGCGTTAGACAGGCCAAAACACAGGAGGAACCCGCAAGACATGAGACCGATGATTTTGGGAGTAGATACCATAACAAGCCTCCTTGGTTATGATGTGATCCTGATCACTCAACTTCTTCACTACACCGTCAAGTGCTGCTTCACCATCTCCGCGCTCAACTCATCACTCTTGCCCGCTGCCACCACCGCCCCCTTGGCCATCACGACATACTTCTCCGCTAACCTTGCAGCAAAATGAAGTCCCTGTTCGACGAGCAGAATCGCGAACCGGCGAGACTCTTTGAATCCGATGATCACATCTTCGATATGATCGACGATCGAAGGCTGAATTCCTTCTGTCGGCTCATCGAGCAGTAGCAGCTTGGGATTTGACAAGATCGCGCGTCCGATCGCCAACTGCTGCTGCTCGCCGCCGCTCAGGACGCCTCCCGGACGATTGAGAATTTGGGTAAGCTTGGGAAAGAGATGATAGACCTCCTCGAACGCCGTCTTCTCCACCGATCCATTTGCTTTGTCCGACCTCGCCCAGAATCCGAGTTGCAAATTTTGCTTCACCGTCAAGTGGGGGATGATCTCGCGACCCTGCGGCACGTAGGCTAATCCACGGCGTGCTCGCCGGTCGGTTGCCTCTTTCGTGATATCGGCTCCATCGAACATCAACTGTCCTGACCTTGCCGGCAGGAGACCGGTCAACACCTTTAATGTGGTTGTCTTGCCGACACCGTTCCGACCCATGAGACAGACGACTTCTCCAGGGTCGATGGTAAAGGCCACGTTCCTGAGGATGTGGCTTTCACCATAGTAGGCATTGATGTTCTTCAGCTCAAGCATGGTGTAAGTGAACGGACCTCAAAATAAATTGATCTCGACCCGCAGCCCCATACGATGACACCCACCGCAGGATGTTCAAACGAGCCTCCAGCAAGGCCGCAGGCGAGAGAAGACCGGAGGCGTACCCTCTAGGGTACGTTGAGGATCTTGTCGAGCCGAGAACGAAGCTGGGGGCACGTTTCAACATCCTGCTAATGGGCAACTTTTTGGCGGCCCAGATATATCTCCCGCACTCGCTCATCGGCCTGTACCGTCTCGACCGTACCTTCGCAGATGACGGTTCCCTCATGCAAGACCGTCACGATCCTGGCGATCTGACGGACGAAGTCCATATCGTGCTCGATGACGACGATCGCCCGGTGCTCCGCCAAGGATTGGAGCAATCGCCCGGTCTGTTCCGTTTCTTTGTCGGTCATCCCCGCGACCGGTTCGTCGACCAGCAGCAACGAAGGCTCTAGCAATATCACCATGCCGATCTCCAGCCATTGCTTCTGCCCATGCGACAGCGATCCGGCTCTGGTATGGGCATAATCTTTTAGGCCGACCGTTTCAAGGTTCTCAGCGATTCTTGCGCGTTCTTCCCCCGTCGATTTCCCTAACAGCGTAGGGAAGACACCTTTACTCTTCCGTTTCAACGACAGATCGAGATTCTCCCACACAGTCAGGTTGCCGTAGATCGACGGGGCCTGGAACTTCCTCCCGATGCCGAGCTTCACGATCTCATCTGCCTGTTTCCCGACCAGCTCCTTGTCTTGGCCGAAAACGACACGGCCGGATGCCGGTTTCGTCTTCCCGCAAATCACATCGAGCAGCGTCGTCTTTCCTGCCCCGTTCGGCCCGATGACGACGCGCAATTCCTTGTAGTCAACCATGAAAGTCAGGTTGTTCAGGGCCTTGAACCCGTCGTAATCGACGGTCACGCTATCGAGATAGATAATGGATTTTTGAAAGGAGCTTTGATCAACCACCTTCACGCTTCCCTTGAGACGGCGCCGCTGCCTTTCCTGTCCCAATCCGTTCTTTCACCTTGCGCATGATCCCGATGAGCCCGTCCGGGAACAACAGCACCACGGCGACAAAGAGCCCACCGAGAATGAAGGGCCAGAGTTCGGGGAAATAGTTCGTGAGTATACTACGCCCATAATTCACGCTCACCGCCCCCAATACCGCCCCTGCCAGACTGCCACGGCCACCCACCGCCACCCAAATCACCATTTCAAGCGACGGCAGCACCCCGATCTGAGCCGGCGTGATGATGCCGACCTGAGGCGCATAGAGCATCCCAGCCAATCCGGCCAAAGCCGCGGCCACGACAAAGACGAACAGTTTGTAATTCGCCGGGGTGTAACCGGAAAACGTCACCCGCTGTTCGCTGTCCCTGACGGCGACCAGCACCCGACCAGCCCTTGTGCGAATAATCCAGCGGCAGAGGAGATAGGCCCCCCCAAGACAGAGTACGGTGAGCACATACAGCGCCCGTTGCGTGTCGGGCTCGGACAGCCGATACCCAAGCACCTGTTTGAAGTCGGTCAAGCCGTTCGTGCCGCCGAGATTTGTGTCGTTCCGGTTGAAGACCAACCAGGCAGCGAGCGCCAGCGCCTGAGTAATGATCGCGAAATAGACCCCTTTGATGCGGCTGCGGAAAGCGAAAAATCCAAACACCAGCGCGAACAACATCGGCACCAGGATCGCCCCAATGACCGCAACGGGAAAACTATAGAAGGGTTTCCAGAAAAGCGGCAACTCTTTTACCTGGTTCCACACCATGAAATCCGGCAGATCGCTGCCATAGACACTCTCCTTCCCGATCGTGAGCATCATGTGCATGCCCATGCAGTAGGCGCCTAACCCGAAAAATACCCCCTGGCCCAAGCTTAAAATGCCGGTGTAGCCCCAGATGAGATCGAGCCCCAGGGCCAGGATCGCAAAGGCGAGAAACTTGCCGAATCGATTGAGACTGAAATCGGAGAGGTGCAGCCAGGAATCTTCCGGCGGCAAGATGTTCAGGAGCGGCATGGCCACAAGCAGAATGAAACCGACAACCCAAAAGGCCAAACCACCGCCGCCTGGAGCAAGCGACTCCGATTCTCTCGATGCTGTCATGGTCTAAGTCCTGCTTCCCCAGGGAACAGGTCAAGGTTAAGGTTGAGGTTCAGCGAAGAGTTCCCAGTGTTCATCTCAGCCTTAACCTCAACCTCAACCTTCCCGGATTAAGAGTCGGCGCTTCGCCCCTTCATCGCAAATAAACCCGATGGCCGCCACTGCAAGAACAGAATCACGAGCACGAGGATGAACACCTTCCCATAGACTGCGCCGAAACTCGGCTCGATGAGCTTGTTCAGCCCACCGATCCCCAGCGAGGCGACGATCGTGCCGGCCAGTTTGCCAACCCCGCCCGTCACCACGACCATAAATGCATCGACGATGTAGTTCTGGCCGAGGCCCGGGTCGACGTTCCCGACCATCGTGAGCGCCCAGCCTGCGATCCCTGCCAGTCCCGACCCAAATGCAAAGGTATACGAGTCGACTTTCCTGGTCGGGATGCCGAGACAGGCGCTCATATTTCGGTTCTGAGTCACAGCGCGCACGCGTATGCCGAGATTCGACCCAAAGAGCGTGTAATAAATCGCGAGGACGCAGACGATTGAAAGCCCGATGATGAATATCCGGTTATAGGGCAGATAGACCCCAATCATCACTTGGGCGCCGCCTCTGAGAGGCCCCGGCGCAATCACGGCGGTGAGATCACCGAAGTAGACCCGGGCCGCCTGCATGAGGACCAGGCTCACTCCCCAGGTCGCCAACATTGTTTCCAACGGTCGTCCATAGAGAAACCGGATCACTGTTGCCTCCAGCAACAATCCGGAACTGGCAGCCGCAAGGAAGGCGATCGGCAATGCCGCAATAAAATACCAGTCAAACACATCTGACGGAAACCAGGCCATGAAACATTGCTGCGTGACAAAGGTTGCATAGGCGCCGACCATCATCAGCTCGCCATGGGCCATGTTGATGACGCCCATCAAGCCGAAGACGATCGCCAGTCCCAGCGACATGATCAGCAGAACTGAGCTGAGGCTGATTCCGCGGAAACAGGTTTCAATCACATTCGACCAGAAACCCCAGTTCTCAATGCGCTGGATTGCTTCGCCGGCCGCCTTTGCCACCACCTTTTCCGGTTCGGTCGCCTCGGTGCCCTCGCCTACCGCGACGAGTTTCTTCAAGGCCGTCACCCCGTTCTGACTACAGAGTTCGCCAAGCTTTGCGGCTGCAACGGTCCTGACCAATGGATCGTCTGATGCGAGCCGCAGCAGCGCCGCAGACTCTTCCATCGTGTACCGCACCCACTTGTTCGGCTCGTTCGCCGCCGCAGCTTCCAGCCACGGAATCGCCCAGACCCTACCGGCCGAGCCCAGATCCGTCGCAGCCGATCGGCGAACATCTGTGCTGGGGCTGGTCAGATTCGCCCGATTCTTGAGGGAATCCATGAGCGGCTTGATGGCTTGGCGGGTGCTCCGGTCCGCATTGGCGCGGATCTGCTCCAACCGCGGAAGCAGGCCGGCATCGCCCTGATCAACCAACGTACGAATGGCTGCGTCGCGAACTGATTCGTCCTCGCTGGTCACTTGGGAGAGTGCTTGCTCAATAGAGGAAACGACCGGAGGAGTGGCACCAGGCTCATCCGCTTCCCCTGCGATCGCCCAACTCTGGACGGAAAACAGAAACAACCCGATGAGGCTCAGTGTTGCTGCGGTGCGACCCAGAAAAATCATCATAATGGTGAACCGTTTCTCCACAAGACACACGAATGACGTAGACATCTCGTCCCGTCAACCGCATTTCACGCACACGGCAGAGAGGGCAACTGACTTGCCCTCCCTACCGTGACGGATTATTTTTGATAGGTCCCTTGATGACCGACCCAGTCGCAGCCCTTGTCCGGATTCGTATATTCGCTCCATGGTTCGGGCTTCACCAGCCCCTTTGAACGGGAGACCACCTTGAACTGCCCGTCCGCCAAAATCTCGCCGATGAGTACCGGCCTGTAGGTGTGGTGATTGGCAGCGTCCATCATGATCTCACCGCCAGGCGCCAGGAACTTGCTGCCATAGACCGCCTTCCGGACCTTGTCGACTTCAGTCGAAGCAGCCTTTTCGACCGCTTGCTTCCAGATATATACGCCGAAGTACGCAGCCTCTATCGGATCGTCCGTCACTCGCTTTTCGCCATCCGGAAGATTGTTCTTCTTGCAATAGGCTTTGAAATTGGCCACGAATTGCTTGTTCTGCGGGGTATCGACGCTTTGATAGTAATTCCACGCTGCCAAGTGCCCGACCAACGCCGAGGTATCCATGCCGCGCAGCTCGTCTTCTGCCACGCTGAAGGCCATGATCGGCGCGTCTTCGGCTCGCAACCCCTGGTTCGCAAATTCTTTGTAGAACGGCACGTTGCTGTCTCCGTTGATCGTGCTGATTACGGCAGCTCCTCCGCCCGCGGCAAATTTCTTCAGTTTGCCGCAGATGGTTTGGTAATCCTGATGGTGGAACGGGGTGTATTCTTCCATGATGCTGTCCGCCGGTACTTTCTTCGCCAGCAGCATCGCCCTCAGGATCTTGTTGGTGGTGCGGGGATACACGTAATCGGTACCGAGCAAATAGAACTTCGTGAATCCTCCCCCCTCCTTGCTCATCAGATAATCCACCGCAGGCACTGCCTGTTGGTTCGGGGCGGCGCCAGTGTAGAACACGTTGCGGGAGCATTCTTCTCCCTCATACTGGACTGGATAGAACAAGAGCCCGTTGTTTTTCTCGAAGACCGGCAACACCGACTTACGGCTGACTGAGGTCCAGCAGCCGAAGACGACCGACACTTTATCTTGTAACAGGAGCTGCTTAGCCTTTTCAGCAAAGAGGTCCCAGTTTGAGGCCGGATCGACAACGACCGGCTTGATCATCCGGCCCATCACTCCACCCTTCGCGTTGATCTCTTCTACCGCCATCATGACTGTATCGCGGAGCGAGACTTCGCTGATCGCCATGGTTCCACTGAGCGAGTGCAGAATCCCTATCTTGATCGGTTCCTTGTCTGCTGCGTAAGACAGGGCCCAGTTGCCCAAGTTGCCGAGCAGTGAGGCGACCCCGATACCGGCCACAATCTTGCCTCCCTTTACCAGAAGCTCACGCCGCGAGGGGCCCTCCTGCTCACCCGCAGCAACCTTGTCCGGTTCGACCGGGTTTACCTTGTCAGGCTTGTTCGTTTCCATGGTCTGACTCCTTTCTCTCACACGTAGATGTTGTGCCAGATCGAAAGCAGGAAAATGTTGCTATAGAGTTTCAAGATGGCTCCGCTCAAGCTACGTATAGCCACCGCCCACTGTCTTAATACTGGAACTGCAAGGCCACCGTGACAGAATCTTGATGCACACCGGGGCCCCCGGGAGTACTAGTTAGCATGGTGTTATTCCCCGACGCAGGTCCGGCATAAGCCGTATTCCGGTAGTACGCCGAAATGCGGGCATTGTGACCAGCAATGATGTAGTTCACCCCCCCTTCAAATTCATCGACTCCCTGGTTGTACACGCTGTTCACGAAGGTATATCTCCCATAGGGCTGGAATCTGCCAATTCCCACCTCCTGAGGAAACAGATACATGCCGTATGCGGTCACGGAAGTCCCGTTAAACATGCAATAGCAGCCCGCGGCACCCCCCGCAAGTTGGGCGGCGAGGTCCTGTGCCCAATACCGTTTGTATTCAGCGTTGAACGTGATCACACCTTTGTCCGGGAGGACTTTCTCATACAGGACATCGCCCGTAAAGTTCCCATACACTGATTGATTCGTGGCTGTACCGGCAGCCGTATTCTGATATTCTCCACCTGCCCCAAACGCAAGAATATCACCCAGTGTCCCGTAATAGGTGCCGCTGGTATAGTAACCGGGGTTCTTCTCTTCATTCAGCAGGTTCCACGTGATACGGCCGGCATACTTTATGTTATTTCTTTGGTTAGGTCCGACGCCGTTGCTTGACTGCAGTCCCGTGAATACCCCCGCGACATATTGCAGATGGGTCCCACCAGGGTGGACTTTTCCATAGAAGGTTGCGCCATTGTCGCGGCCATAGAGACCAGCCCCACCAGCGCCAAAATTTGGGCTGAAATCGGATTGATTTAGCGGGGTCCTAAAACCATCAAAGACCGAATGATAGAATGGACCGTTCAGTTCGCCGCGTTCTGTCGGCACCAACATCCGCCCGACCCATACGTTGACGAGCTCATTAAACTCGAACTTCCCGATCGCATCGAGCAGGCCCATATTAGAATTACCACCGAAACTATTTCCACCTCCGTTAACGGCACAGTTAAAGCACTCAGTGTTGAACTCGAACCCGAGGTACTTGTGGATCTTTCCGTTGACATAGAGACGAGCATTGTTGATGCCGAAGGTGTTGCTCCATTGCCCTCCACTCGCTGACGCATCTTCTGCTGTAGTGAAATTGGTTCGTACCCCCATTCCGAGAGAAATCCACTGGTCGTCGTCCACCTTGATCGTGCCGCCGGCGTAAACACTGGGAACAGTAGATATCATCCCAACCATTAGCGCAATCGTGGCCCCAGCAACCACAAACACTGTCTTCACTCTTTTCCAATCTACGTTCATGGTAACAGCCTCCCATGCCCCGTTGATGATCTATTTGCTCACTCACCAGGATCTTTACTTCGACGGCATCGTCGCTGCGCACGCCCTTGTGCGCACCCTTCAGCCCTTTGCTACCAATCACCTTTTGGACGAATGGTGGGCATCTATACGCCGAATGTGGCGGCAAACAACTAGGCATCTCCCTAGGAACCTGAAGGAATCTCCCTAGCAGAGTATCAGGAGAGTGTGTGAGGCAAGCGAGGAATGTGCGATAGGCGCGAATGGCGGAATCGGTTTCATCAGTCCCGTCTCACGCCAGTCTCGGAAGGTGCTAAAAAAGTCCGCTTTCTCACCCGCCCAACCCCCTGCGCGCCAGGACGCGCCGTTGCCGCAGGAAAGGCCGCAGCAAACCACCACTTTAAGAGGTGGCTAGGATGATCTCCCTTGCGCGCGTCCAACGAGGGCCCTTCCGAGGCCGCGCGTTGCGCGAGCACGGGATCATCTTAGCCACCTCGACCTCTTTTTCAGCGCCCTGCTACTCGGATGTGAGGAGGCCATGGACTAAGGCATATTTGGTAAGCTCCGCCGTCGTATGGAGATCGAGTTGTGTCATGAGCTGCGATTTATGAAACTCGACCGTCTTCGGCGAGAGATTGAGGGCCGATGCAATCTCTTTGACTGTTTTCCCCTCTGCCACCAGTTGCAACACTTCCCGTTGACGCACAGTCAAGGATCTCTCTTTCAGATCCGGCGGTTTGGTCCCTGTGACGACTGTCTGCACCAGACCCTTCGCAACGAGCGGAGTGACGTAGCACTGTCCGTCCATAACTGATTGGATGGCTTGGCGTAATTCTGAACCGGCGGATCGTTTGAGCAGATAGCCGGAGGCGCCGGCCTTGAATGCTTCATTCACATAGGCCGGGTCTGCGTGCATGGTCACGAAGATCAACTTGGTGCGAGGTAGAATCTTCTTAAGCTTTTTGGCTACATCGACTCCATTGAGCAGAGGCATCGAGATATCCACGGTGACAAGATCTGGCTCAAGCTCCTGGGCCATTCGAATCAACGTACGGCCGTCTTCCGCCGCGCCCACGATTTCGCATTGATCCTCCAACAGCTTCCGGAATCCGTCCAGCACCAAAGTATGGTCATCGCCCAGGAGCACTCGCGGCCTAGTCATGACACCTCCTCCGGAACGAGTACCACGACCTGCACCTTCGTTCCCTTCCCCACGGCTGATACAACTTGCAAGTCCCCCTGAACCAAGGCGACCCGTTCTTTCATGCCGAGCAACCCCAGTCCATGTGGTCCATGCCGTGGCTGATCTGAGTCGAATCCCACTCCGTTATCCGTAATGGTGACGCTCAGCCCGGATCGAGATCGGCTCAACTCCACATCGACGCGAGACGCAGCGGCGTGACGGGCCACGTTGCTGAGACTTTCTTGGGCCACACGGTAGAGACAGGCCGCGACCTCCTGCGGAATGACAGAGGGAATATTCTTATGCTCAAAACTCCCCTGGATTCGGCTTCGAGCGGTAAACTCGTCGACCAACCGCTGTAGGGCGATAGGCAGACCGAGGTCGTCGAGGATGGAGGGATGAAGCTGATAGGCCAAATGACGCACCACGTCGGACAATTCCACAACCCGATCTTGTATCGCGCGGACGGCCCGGCCTAAGTGGTCCGGCGAGGAGCTGAGCCGTCGTTCTACCCCTTCGATATCCATGGCAAGCAGTGCGAGCCGCTGATTGATGTCATCGTGCAAATCGCGCGAGATGCGGCGCCGCTCATCCTCCTGCACACGCAACAGCTGAAGCGCCAATTTCTGCAGCGCCTGCCGGCTGTTTTCGAGCGATGCCTCGGTTTGCATCCGTTCGGCGACTTCCGCGACTAATGATTCGTTGACCGCGGCCAGTTCTTGTGTCCTGATCTGCACCCGCTTATCCAGGGCCTCATTGAGTCGTTGCAATTCCTCTTGGTACAACCTGCTCTGCTCCTCCGCAAGCTTCCGTGCCGAAATATCGCGGACGAACGCGCTGAACGTGTGGGCTCCCCCCTGCCCCAGGACCGGGGAGATCGCCAGTTCTATTGGAATCTCGTGTCCGTCCCGATGCCAGCCGTCGATTTCGATACGTCGATTCAATATCGGTCCTACACCGGTTGCGAGGAAATGACGCAATCCCCGTTCATGGGCTTCCTTGTGTCGTGCCGGAATGATGGTGTCACACAGGAGCCGGCCGATGGCCTCTTGCCTGGACCAGCCGAAAATCTGTTCAGCTTGGACATTCCACTCGGTGATGATCCCTGCTGCATCCATTCCGATAAAACCATCCAGCGCCATCTCGACAATGCGCCTGGTGCGGGCCTCACTCTGGCGGAGCGACGCTTCTGCCTCCCTGGCGAGCGCGCGTTCTTGCTGCGCATGCCGATATTCTTTCCGCACTCGCGTCACAGTCCATACCAAGAGACCGAAAGTCGGAATCACCAGGGCGCCGCCTGCCAGACCAAGATTCCAGAGGACCGCTCGAATCGGCGCCAGCACGTCGGCCCGGTCCATACGCATCAGCACTGTCCATCGCATCCCCTCAAATCCACGGCGGGCCGACAACTTGGCATAGCCGGTGATGACAGGCACGTGGCGCCGCAAGTGCTCCTCCTCGACGTAATTGGACAGGGCCCCGTCGCTTGCCAGGGCTGACGGCAGGCCGAGTTGTCTGAGATTGACGTGGCCCTTGTGATCGAGATCCGAATCAATGAAGGCCACCCCCTTCTCGGTCAGAAATTGGTATTCGAGCGCTCCCCAAAATCCCTCCCGTTCCCGGAACGCCAGAAGGGTTCCGGTCATGAGACTTTCCAGCCCGGGAATGCCCACCCGCGTCGTCACAACCCCCAGGAATTCCCCGCGCGGTCCAGTGATACGAGCAGTCACGGCCAGCGCGTCGGGACCGCCCATGACGGCAAACGGTTCCACGTCTCCCGTATGAACCACCTGCCCGTTCCTCGCAACTTGAAACCATGGTTGGGAACTGTAGTCTCGCCCGATCGTGGTCGGGTCTGTCGCGACGACAACCAGCCCCTGCTCGTTCGTCGCGCCGATCCATAGGTAATCCGGATAGGCAGCTTTCAACCCTTCGACATAGGCAGTCTGAAATTCCCGATTGTCAGGCTGCACGCTGAACGTCCTGGCCATCATCAACACATTGGTACGCCGTTCAATGAGAAACCGGTCCACATTGTTCGAAACTTCAGCGGCCGACAGAGCCAGGGTTTCTCCTGCTGTCGCAACCATGCGGGTTTCAATATAACGGAGTGCCATGGCGCCGATCGCGAGCATGACGATCGGCAACACGCTGATGAGTGTGAGCAGCCAGGAATAGGGGCGGGGAGCCCGAGCTTCAGACAGGATCATTCCATGCTCTCGAAATGACCCTGGAGGGCTTGCTGTGGAAGGAGAAAAGGCCATACTGGTCATTCTGTCTGTTCCGACAGGACGCCATTGTCCTTTGCTTACGTTCCGGCTGAATCAATGGACGTCGCTGTCCATGACTCAACCCGTACCCTTGGGGTGCTGATTCTCGGAGTCTCTTGTCCTCCTGTCAAGTGGCAGGATGCGCTCCTATACATTGGAGGAAGTTGCCGGTGTCCTCGCCAAATAGGTTATGGTAGACTGGGTCCCCGTATATACAGTACGAATCGACGATGTCTTTTCATTCATCACGACGTGCCCTTGTCCTGCTGATCGGAATCACGACGACCTTGTCTGCCTGCGCGACGGGACCTGATCTGGATGTCACGATCCATGAGTCCGAACGCGGCGCTGTGTATGTGGAACGGATTCCTGATCGGTCTTTTCACGCCGCTCACCCCGTGACGTTATCAGTAGATACGATGGCACGAGTCCTTCGCGGAGTGGTCGTCAAGGATAGCCGAGGGGTGGTCTTGGGAAACCTGATCCCCGGCAAGTCGGTGGTCGGTCGTGCGTTTGAGGACAAGGACGTTGAGTACCTGGCGCCGCTCCTAGTCACAGGACTCGCCAGGGCTGCATCGGATCAGCAGGTCGGGTTTCGCGTCGTACAGGTCGCCACGCCGGCCAATTCGCAAATTGCCGGACTGACCTTCTGCGTAGACTCGGTGCGTTTTCCCGGTACTTGTGAGTCTGACCTGCCCTCGGAAGCGGTATTCGAAGAATCGACAGCAGGTTCGCTCTATGCCTATGGACAGTCGCTGTATGTGACCTTGACTGAGTATCACTACCGGACTAAACGGGACGAAATGAGTACCACGGCCAATCGACGGATTTTCAATCCGTCAGGAATGGGGAACCGCACGGTGCAATTCGTCCCAGAATCTGCCAAGCGCCCCGAGAGCTATCGAACAGCGCTTTCAACCGATACAACT
>Ga0070685_10000318_pt1 | contig 29850 bp, 24 predicted proteins | sample KBSS13LmetaG_FD_65651 | JGI IMG/M metagenome (GOLD analysis project Ga0070685, IMG submission 65651) | Switchgrass rhizosphere microbial communities from Kellogg Biological Station, Michigan, USA - KBS S1-3L metaG | ecosystem: Host-associated > Plants > Roots > Rhizosphere ...
CGGCGCCTACAAGTACCCGCGCGAGCTCAACTGGGTGATCGGCGTCGTGCTGCTGATCCTGACGATGACGATGGCCTTCACCGGCTACCTGCTGCCGTTCGACCAGCGCTCCTTCTGGGCCTCGATCGTCGGCATCAACATCAACGGCACCGGCCCCGTCGTGGGTCCGTATCTGAGCGACTTCCTCCGCGCCGGCCCCGAGCTCGGCGCGACCACGCTCGCCCGCTTCTACGCGATCCACATGCTGCTGGTACCGGGGGCGCTCATCGCTCTGATCGGCGCCCACATGTACCTGGTCGTCAAGCTCGGAACGACGGCGCCGCCGTGGGTCAATGCCGAGCGACCGAAAGGCGCCTCGCCGCTGGCCCAGCTCGACGCCGGCGCCAACGGCAACGGCAACGGCCGCGTCAACGGTCACCGGGTCGACGGCGCTCCCGTCTCCGGTGAGGGCGGCGGCAACGGAGCCGCTTCGTGAAGCCCCAGGACAAGCAGTCCTACCTGGAGGAATACGAGCTTCTGAAGAAGAAGGGGAAGCCGTTCTTCCCCTACGCGGTGATGAAGGACTCGGTGATGGCCTGCATCGTCGTCGCAGTGATCATCGCGATGTCGCTGATCCTCGGCGCCGAGCAGGGGCCGAAGGCCGACCCGACCACCACCACCTACGTGCCGCGCCCCGAGTGGTACTTCTTCTTCCTCTTCGAGCTCCTGCGCGTGATCAAGCCGCCGGAGCTGGTCCCGATCGCGACGATCGGGATCCCGACGATCTGCATGGTCCTGCTCCTGCTGCTGCCGTTCTACGACCGCGGCCCCGAGCGCCGGCCGGACCGGCGCCCGATCGCCACCACCGCCGGCTGCCTGACGATCATCGCGATGGGGTACCTCACCTACCTCGGTGCCACCGGCGGCTCGCCGACCGAGATCGACATGAAGGTGCCTCCTCAATACGAGAAAGGCAAGGAGGTCGTCGCCGGCTCCGGCTGCCTCGCCTGCCACAAGCTGGGCGAGAACGGCAACAACGGCCCCGGCCCCGAACTGACCCACATCGCCTCCCGGATCCCGCGGGCTGCGATCATTCGCTCGGTTGAAATCGGCCCGGGCATCATGCCCTCCTTCCGCGAACTGCCGCCGAAGAAGATCGAACAGCTCGCCGACTTCCTCTCGTCCCTCGACTAGATAGGCGGCCAGGGACGGGCGCCTCGCCCCGAATCCCATGGACACGATCAACGACAACCGCCACTCGCCGGACTTCGCCGGCCAGGTCAACCGGATGTTCGACCGGGTCGCGGGCCGCTACGACGCGCTCAACTCGCTGATGACCGCGGGGCTGCACCACCGCTGGCGCGAGCGGGCGGCTGCCCAGACCGGCCTGCAGCCCGGCGACTCCGCGCTCGACGTCTGCTGCGGCACCGGCGACCTGGCGTTGGAGCTGGCGCGGCTGGTCACCCCCGGCGGCCATGTCGTCGGTTGCGACTTCTCCGAGCCGATGCTCGACCTGGCGCGGGAGAAGGCGGCCGAGCGCGGTACCGACGGCGTCCGCTTCGAATGGGCCGACGCGCTCGAGCTGCCCTACGACGGCGAGCGCTTCGACGCCCTCACGGTCGGCTTCGGCGTCCGCAACCTCGCCGACCTCGACCGCGGCCTACGGGAGATGGCGCGGGTGCTGAAGCCCGGCGGCCGGCTCGTCATCCTCGAGATCACGCAGCCGACGCGGCCACCGCTCTCGCTCTTCTTCTCGCTCTGGTTCGACCGCGTCGTGCCGCTGCTCGGCGCCTTCTCCAGCAACCCGGAGGCCTACGCCTACCTGCCCGAGTCGGTTCGCAGCTTCCCCGGCCCCGCCGGCCTCGCCGAGAAGATGGACGGCGCCGGCTTCACGGGCATCCGCTACACGGTGCTCGCCGGGGGGATCATCGCGATCCACTCCGGCACCCGCCGGTGACCCGGCCCTCCTCGGTACCGCCGCCGGTGACGGCGGTCCTCGACGCTTCCAGCCGCTGGCTTCCGGCCCGCCTCGGCGAGGTCGAGGAGCTGCTGCGGGCGGTGGTCGGCGGCCACGGCGAGACCCTGGGCGAAGACGCCGCGGCGACCTTGGAGGCCGGTGGTAAGCGGTTGCGGCCGATGCTGGTCCTGCTCTGCGCCGGGCCGGACGGGGGGGAGGAGGCGGTCCGCGCCGGCGCCGCGATCGAGCTCGTCCACATGGCGACGCTTGTCCACGACGACGTCCTCGACGACGCGCCGCTGCGACGCGGGCTGCCGACGGTTGCCGCGACCTCCGGCCGCGAGCGCGCCGTCGCCGCCGGCGACCTGCTCTTCTCCCGCGCCTTCGGGTTGCTCGGCGATGCCGGCGACGCGCGCTCGGTCGCGCTCCTCGCCGATGCCTCCGTCGCCCTCGCGCGTGGCGAGCTCGCGCAGCGGCGCGATGCCTTCGACCTCGCGGTCGGCGAGGAGCGCTACCTCGAGCGCTGCCGGCTGAAGACCGCCCGCCTCTTCGAGTGCGCCTGCCTGCTCGGTCGCGACGACCCGCAGCTGCGCGAGTTCGGCGCCGGGATCGGCCTCGCCTTCCAGCTGCTCGACGACGTCCTCGACGTCAGCGGGCCGCCGGAGCGGACCGGCAAGGCGCGCGGCACCGACCTCCTCGACGGCACGATCACCCTGCCGCTGATCGAGGCGGCGGAGAGCGACCCGAGCATCCGCGACGTCGACCTGCACGGCCTCGACGCCGCGGGCGCCGAGGCGCTCTGCGACCGGATCGAGGCAACCGGCGCCCTGGAGCGGGTCCGCGCCCGCGCCCTGCAACTGGTCGCCGGCGCCAAGGACGCGCTCGAGCGCAGCAGCTTCGAGCCCGAACAGCGCCAGCTCCTCTCGCTCGTCGCCGACGGCGTCGTCCAGCGCTACAGCTAAGTCCGCGAGGTCGCCTTTAGTGCCGAGGTGGTTCCTAGGCCGGCCCCAGTTAAGGGCCGGCCGACTGATCACTGTTCCTGCTCGGTGGGGCGGACGAGAACCTCGTTGACCGTCGTGTGGGGCGGCCGCGTGACCACGAACTCGATCGCATCGGCGATGTCCTCGGCCTGGAGGATCTCCATGTCCTCGAAACGTTTCTCGAGCTGCTCTTTGACCTCGGGGCGGTTGTGGCTCTGCAGCTCCGTCGCGACCGCACCCGGCTCGACCAGGGCGACGCGCACATGGCGGCGGGTCACCTCCTGCCGCAGCGACTCGCTGAAGGCGCCGACCCCGAACTTGGTCGCGTTGTAGACGCCGCTGTTGCGGCGGGCGATCCGGCCGGCGACGGAGGAGATGTTGACGATGTCGGCGATGCCGCGGTCGCCCTCGGCGGCCTCCAGCAGGTGCGGGACCGCGGCCTTGGTCATGTACATCAGCCCCAGCAGGTTGACGTCGACCATCTGCTGCCATTCCTCCACCGGCGCCTCGAGCATCGGTCCGAGCAGCATCACGCCGGCGTTGTTGACGAGGACGTCGAGGCGGCCGAGCTCCTCGACCGTGCGGGCGACCGCCGCCTCCGCCGCCTCGCGGTCGCTGACGTCGAGCTCGACCGGAAGCGCCGTGCCGCCGGCGCCGGCGATCTCCTCGCCCAGCTTCTCCAGACGGTCGGTTCGCCGTGCCGCCATCGCGACGGTGGTGCCGCGGCCGGCCAGCATCCGGGCGGTCGCTTCGCCGATTCCGCTCGAGGCACCGGTGACCAGAGCCACCGCGCCCTTCAGGTCTCTTGCTGCCACCCCCGGGCTATACCCGGAAGCCGCCGTTCTGATCCGTTCACCGCTGAAGGGGATCTGAAAACTGGGTCTGGCCTGATCCGGGGGCGGGCCCGCCCCGTTACCATGGACGAGATGCCAGGAAACATCGGACTTCCAGAGATCGCGATCGTCCTCATCATCGCCCTGCTCGTCTTCGGACCGAAACGCCTGCCGGAGCTGGGGCGCAGCCTCGGCAACGGCATCCGCGAGTTCAAAGGCTCGATCAGCGGCGACCATAACCACGACGAGGACGAGGACAAGCCGAGTCTCACTCCCGCTGAGCCCGCGAAGGCCCACGGCGACCCGGCCGAGGCGGAGGTCATCCGCGACAAGTCGAGCTGAGGCGGCGCGAGGATGCCTCCTCGCGTCAAGGCGGTCTCGCACGAAGACCGCCTAACCCTCGTCGAGCACCTCGATGAGCTGCGCTCGCGGCTGATCGTCTGCATCGTCGTCTTCGGCGTCGCCCTGGCGCTCTGCTTCTGGCAGAACCACCTGCTGCTGGAAATCGCCCAGCATCCGCTGCCCGGCAACCATGACCGGCTGATCACCTTCGGGGTGACCGAGCCCTTCACGACCACCCTTACGGTCTCCGCCTACGGCGCGGTCGTGCTCTCGCTGCCGGTCGTGCTGTGGCAGCTCTACGCCTACATCCTGCCCGCCTTCAGCTCGACCGAGAAGAAAGTGGTGCTGCCGATCCTGTTGCTCTTCCCGGTGCTCTTCCTCGCCGGGATCGCCTTCGCCTACTTCGTCGTCATGCCGGCGGCGGTCCACTTCCTGCTCAACTTCAACGACGACCAGTTCAACGTCCAGATCCGGGCCCGCGACTACTACAGCTTCTTCTCGATGACCGAGATCGCCTGCGGCCTGATCTTCCAGCTGCCGCTGGCGATCATCGCCGTCACCCGGCTCGGCATCGTCAGCGTCGAGCAGCTGAGCAAGAACCGGCGCTACGCCTACCTGGTGATCGCGATCGTCGCCGCCGCCCTGCCCGGCGTCGACCCGGTGACGATGCTCATTGAGATGGTTCCGCTGCTTGTTCTGTATGAGTTGAGTATCGTCCTCGCACGGGTGCTGGGCAGGCCGCGCGAAGGAAGCGGCATGGCCACGCCCTCACCGCAGGAGTAGAGAGGGAGAGGATGGCGCAGGACGAGCACAAGATGCTGTTCGACCTCCAGAGGGGGCGACGGAAGACTGCGGTCAAAGTCGTCTACGGCATCCTCGCGGTGCTGATGGGCGCAAGCCTTTTCCTCGTCGTCGGCCCGGTCAACCTCGGCGAACTCTTCAGCAGCAGCTCCAGTGGCGGCGGCGACGTCGCCAAGCCCTACGAAGAACAGGCTGAACGACTGGAAGCGAAACTGAAGAAGGACCCCGAAAACACGCAGCTGCTCGAGGGGCTGACGCGGGCCCAGGTGACCGCCGGCAACAGCCTGCTCTCCCTAGAACCCGACGAAGAAGACCTGACCAACGCGCTGCAGCAGTACAAGCTGGCGAGTTCGTCCTGGTCGGAATACGTCGATCTGGCCGACGAACCGAACGCCGGCACCGCCCAGCTCGTCGCCCCGGCGCTGCTCTCGCTGGCCGAACGCTCGCGCACCTATGGCGAAGCGCAGCGGAACATCGAAGCGGCGACCGAAGCGCAGCAGATCGTCGCCAACCAGCGACCGACGCTGAACTCCTTCAGCACCCTGGCGCTCTACACCTACTTCACCGGCGACTTCAAAGCCGCCGAAGCCGCGCAGGCGAAAGCCGCGAAGCTGACCCGCGCCAAATACGAACGCGAACAGCTCGACAAACAGATGGAAGAAGTAAAGAAAAACGCGGAAAAATTCCAGAAATCGCGTAAGCAGGCCGAAGCGGCGGAAAAGGCCGCGGCCAAAGGCAACAAGGGGAATCCGGAAGCCCTGCAGGCGCCGACCAATCCGCTCGGCAGCAGCTTCGGCACCGGCTCGACCCTGGGCGAATAGCCGCCGCCGCGGCTGCCCCCGCTCGCGCGGCCGACCTTCCTATACTTGCCGTTCCCCGGGCCGTTAGCTCAGTTGGTAGAGCAGGAGACTCTTAATCTCAAGGTCGTTGGTTCGAGCCCAACACGGCCCACTAACCCCGCCCCTCGCTACTTGTCGTTGCAGTACTTTTCGATCGCCCCGGAGATCACAGTGCCGTCGGCGAAGAGGAAGTAGCCGTGGGTCTGGAGGACGTTGTCGCTGCAGCGGGCGGAAATGTAGCTGCGTTTGCGGCCCTGGAACTTGTAACGGCGGCCGATCTTGGCGTCGATGTGGGTGAGCACTCCGAGGCCTTGGGCCAGGGGGGGAAGTTCGAGGCGGGCCCGGTAGCGGAACCCGCCCTGGCGCCGTTCGATCGGGACGAGGATCGCGTAGGTCTCTGGGGTGGGGAGGAGGGTGCGGGCGTGGAGGACGACGCTGGGGCCGGTGGCGAGGGGCGGGCCGTTGAAGATCGTCAGCGGCGCGCGCTCGGTCAGCGAACCGAGTGGGGAGGCGATGCCGGCGCCGATGTGGCCGGTGCCGACGATCGCGCCGCGGCAGGTCTGACGGGCTTCGGCGGTCCCCTGCTGGGCAATCGATTCGGGCGTGCAGGTCGGTAGCCCGACGACGCTCAAGCGCCCGTCGCGGTCGAAGTCGATCAGCGCCTGCAGCAGCTGTGGGGTGCCGCCGCGGCGGCCGGAGATCTCGAGGTGGCCCTCGAAGTCGATCGGGGCGAAGCGTCGTTTCGGCAGGGTCTGCGGCTGAAAGCCGGCGTCGGCCCGGAGGACGATGTCGTTGACTTCGAGCAGTGCTTCGTCGCCCGATGCCGAGGCAGCGGCAAGCGCCGCGACCGCCAGCGCCAGGACGAGGGCTCTGGCTACCTTGGCAGGTGACATGGCGAGGTCAGGAGGACCGGGAAGTAGTCGCCGTCGGTGAACTTCGCGCTGCCCTGGACCTGCAGCCGGCCGCCGACGCAGTGGGCGTTGATGTAGCCGACTTCGCGCCCGCCGCGCTTGCGGATGGCGCCGATCTTCGCTTCGGCCAGGGTGGCGGCGCCGAACCCACCGGCAATTTCGGGGAGCTGGACTTCGGCGCGAAAGCCGTAGCGTCCCTTCGCCACCCGTTCGATCACGATCGGCACCAGCAGCGCCTGTGGCGCCGGCACCGTCTCGTAAGCGTGGGCGATCAGGGTCGGGCGGCCGTGGTCAGGCGGGCCGTTGAAGAAGGAGAGGGGGGAGGTGATCGTGAACGGCGCCCGCCCGGGCATCGTCACCACCGCTTTGCCGGTCCCTTTGCCGACCAATGCCCCGGCACAGCGCTTCCGCGCTTCCGCGGGAGTCGTCCCCTCCAGCTTGGCGATGCTGCAGGTCGGCAGGCCTTTGGTGTCGACGGTGCCGTTGCGGTCGAGCAGGAAGAGCAGCGTCTGCAGGGTCGGCGGGGTCGAGCCGTCCATCGTCCCCACCCGGGTGATGCTGCTGAGGAAGACCGGCCGGTTGCCGTGGGCCGGCAGCTCCCGCGGCTTCAGGGTGGCGGTGGCGCTGACCTTGACCGGGCCGATTTCAGCGGTGATCGCGTAGGCGCTAGCGCAGATCGCAACCGCCAGGACGGCGGCGAATACGACGATCTTGCGCGCGCGTCCTCTCAATCAATCACTTCCCCTTGCAGCGTTTGAACACCGAACCTTGGAGAAAGGTGCCGTCTTTGAATTTGAACTGGCCTTTCGCCTGCAGGCGGCCGTCGGGGCAGCCGGCATTGGCGTAGCTCAAGGTCTTGCCTTTGTACTGCCATTCGCGGCCGACGCTGATGCGGGCGTAGAGCGGGATCCCGTAGCCGCCGGCGATTTTCGGGATTTTGGCGACGGTCTTGAAGCCGTAGCGGCCGTCGTGCACTTTTTGGATCTCGATCGGGACGACGAAGGTGGTCGGACCAGGGACGGTCAGATGGGCGTGCGCGAGGACCACCGGATTGCCGTGTTTGGGCTTGGCGTTGAAGAGGGTGATCGGCGAGGAGGCCGGGATCAGGCCCTGTTCAGGGAAATCGACGACGGCCTTGCCGAAGCCTTTGCCGATGATCGCGCCGGGGCAGAGCTTGCGCGCCTGCGCCGTGGTCGTCGCCGCCAGTTTCCCGGGCGTGCAGGTGGGCAGCCCGCGGGTCTCGACCTTGCCGTGCTTGTCGAACCAGATCGTCACCGTTTCCAGCACCGGCGGCGGCGAGCCGTCTTCGGATTCGATTTTCCCGAAGCCGTGCAGTTTGATCGGCGCGAAGCCGTGTTTCGGCAGCGTCGTCGGCGTGAAGCCGCCGTCGGTGGTGATCACCAGATTGGAGGCGTGCAGGACGATCGCCGCTGCCGAGGCAGCGGTTACCAACAAGAGCACCGCCGCCATTACAGGCACCCTTAACAGAGTCTTCCGCACAAAATCCTCCCCTCCGTTGGCCGGACCGCCAAACTACCAGCCGTGGGAAGGAGGATCGGCAGGGGACGTGTGAAGTCTCCGAGAAGGCCTGCGGGGCACGACCAGCCCCTGCTGCTTCGCCATCCCCGCACCGTCCTCGCGATCGCCGCGGTTTTGCTGGTCGTGCTCGGCGCGATCGGGACCGGGACCGAGGACCGGCTTGATCCGACCACGCTCGACGTCCCCGGGACCGAATCCCTGCGGGCCAACGAAATCCTGCGCGAGCACTTTGGCCCCTCGGCGCCCTTCGCGATCCTGCTGCAGGGCCCGGCCAAGGCAATCGACCGCCAGGGGCCGGCGATGATCCGCGCCCTGCGGCGCGAACCGCAGGTGACGACCCTCTCTCCCTGGGATACCGGCGCCGTCCAGCGGCTGCGGCCGAAGCCGAGCGAGGCGCTGATCCTCGTCGACTTCCACGTCGACACCCGCACCGCGGTCAACGACGTCGTGCCCCACCTCAACCGGGTCCTCGGCGAAACGGTCCACGACCCGGTCCGGGTGACCCAGACCGGTTACGCGACCCTCTCGCGCGCGATCCAGGACGAGAGCATCGACGCCACCCGCCAGGGCGAGCTGATCGCCTTCCCGTTCCTGCTGATCATCCTCCTGCTCGTCTTCCGCTCTCCGATCGCGGCGGCGATCCCCCTCGCCTTCGGCGCGATCACGGTGATCGCCTCGCGCGGCATCCTCTACTTCTTCACCGGCTGGTTCGAGATCGACGCCTTCGCCCTCACCGTCTGCTCGATGATGGGGCTGGCGCTGGGGGTCGATTACTCGCTGCTGCTGGTCTCGCGCTTCCGCGAGGAGCTGGCGGCGGGGACAGAGCCGCGCGAGGCGGCCCGCCTCACCCGCCTCCACGCCGGCCGCACGGTGATGTTCGCCGGCAGCACCCTGCTGCTCTCGATGATCGTCTCGCTGTTCCTGCTGCCGGGGGCGCTGCTCGCCTCGCTGGCGGGGACGGTCTGCATGGTGGTGATCCTCAGCGTCACCGTTGCCACCGTCTGCGGGCCGGCGATCCTCACCCTGGTCGGATCGCGGGTCAACCTTTGGCGGATCGGCGGCCCCCCGCGGGAGGGGCGCTCGCGGCTGATGCTGTTCGTCAGCGCCGCCCTGCGCAAACCGGCGCTGGCGACGCTGGTGATCGGCGTCGTGCTGCTGCTCTTCGCCGGGCCGGCGATCGGCCTGAAGACCGGGCCGCCGAGCCCCGAACAGCTGGCCCGCGACAACTCGGCGCGCCAGGACGCCGAACTGATCGACGAAACGATCGGGCAGGGCTGGGACGCGCCCTTCCAGGTCGTCGCCGTCTCCCGCGAAGGGCCGATCACCGGGGCCAAGAACCTCGCCGCGATCAACGAATTCCAGCGCAAGCTGGCAAAGACGCCGGGCGTGCAGGCGGTGATCGGTCCGGCCCGGGCGACGAAGCGGGTCGACCCTCTGCAGGAACTAGGCAACGCGGTCCTCTCCTCGAAAGGCAACTACGGGCCGGTCAAGCAGCTCGGCAAACTCGGGCGCAGCCTCGCGGTCGCCGCCGGTGGCGTCGGCCAGCTGCGCGAAGGCATTACCGAAGCGAGCAGCGGCGCCGGGCTGCTGGCGACCGGGGCGGGCCGAGCCGGAGAGGGAGCACAGCTCCTCGCCAACGGGCTCGGCCGGGCGACCAACGGCAGCCAGCGGGCGATCGCGGCGCTCGATCGCTTCGCCAAGGGCGCCGAACGGCTGGCCAGCGCGCAGGAAACGGCCGCTCTGGGAGCGCTGAACATCAAACTGGCGCTGAAGGTCAGCTTCATCCCCGGCCTGCGCAGCAACGCCCTGAGGCGCTCGGAAAAGCTGCAGAAGTCGACCGAAGCCGACGGCAACGAAAAGCTGCCGGAACTGATCGAACCGGCGAAGGTGGCCGAAGAAAAACTGAAGGAAGCGCTGGCCAAGCTGCAGGCGATGACGGTCGGCAAAGAGGACCCCGAATATGCGGCGGCGCTGGAAGCGGTGCGGCGGGCTACGGCCGCGGTCACCGGCACCGACCCGGTCGATGGTGCGCCCTACGACCCGGTCCCGAGCACGCCGGAAGTCGAGCCGTACAAAGGCCTGCCGACTGAATTGGCGGCGCTGCAGGAACGCCTGCTCGAGGACGCCGATGACGCCAAGCACATCACCGACACGCTGAGCTCGGCGATCAAGGAACTGGAAAAAGTTGGCAATGGCGCCGCCAAACTGACCGAAGGGCTGGAAAAACTGCATCGCGCCGACCTCAAGCTCGCTTCCGGGGCGAAACGGCTGGCGGGCGCGGCGGAAACGCTCGGCAACGGCCTCTCCCGGCTCAGCGGCGGCGCCGAAGCGCTGGTCGGCGGGATCGACCGCCTCGGCGGCGGCGCCGAAACCCTGGCCGCCGGGCTGCTCGGCGGGGTCGAAGAAAGCGCCCCGTTGGAAAGCGGGCTCGAAGAAGCGAGCGTGCAGGTGCTGGAGGGCAAGCACCGGATCAACCAGCAGGCGACGCGGGTTGCCGACACCACCCCCGGGCTTTTCAACTCCGGCTACTTCGTCCTCTCGGCGCTCGACGGGACGCCACCGGCGACGCGGGAAAAGATCAGCGAAACGATCGACCTGCGCAAAGGCGGCCAGGCGGCGACGATGCTGGTCGTCTCCGACTACGGCTTCAACACTCCTGGCTCGATCAGCCTGAACAAGAAGCTCAACAACGACGCCGCCAACCTCTCCGAAGAAGCGGACCTGACCACCGGCGTCGCCGGCGGCGCCGCCCAGCTCAACGACTACAGCCGCGTTACCCGGGAGCGGATCCCCTGGATCGTCATCGCGATCACGGTCGCGACCTTCCTGATGCTGATGGTGATCCTGCGGGCGCTGCCGCTGGCGGCGATCGCTGTCGGGCTCAACCTGCTGACCGTGGCGGTCGCCTTCGGCGTCCTCACCGTCCTCTCCGACATCCCCGAAGACTGGCCGTTGGGCGGCCACAACTACGTCGACGCGGTCGGGGCGACGCTGATCTTCGGGCTCGTCTTCGGGCTCTCGATCGACTACGCGGTCTTCCTCCTCAGCCGCATGCGCGAGCACTACGACACCCACGGCGACAACGCCGCCGCGGTCAACTTCGGCCTCGAGCGCACCGCCGGCGTGATCACCGGTGCCGCGGCGATCATGATGGCCGTCTTCATCGCCTTCGCCGGTGCCCCGATCGCCACCGTCAGCCAGCTCGGCGTCGGCCTCACCGTCGCCGTCATCCTCGACGCAACCGTCGTCCGCATCGTCCTCCTGCCCGCCCTGATGCTCCTGCTCGGCGACCGCGTCTGGTGGCTCCCCAAGCCCCTTGCCCGCGCAATCCCGAAATTCAGCGTCTAGCCGCGCCTGAAAACGCGTTGATTTCCAGTTAAGTCCCTGCTCAGTGAGGGCTTGGCAGGGACCGCCTCGGATACGATCTGCCAGCCGTTCTGCCGGGTCGGAGGGACCGGAGAACCTGAAAGCAAGCGACTATTTGTGGCTGCAAAACCCTTAGGCGAGGAGAAAAAACCGGCGGCGGCCCGGGGGACCACCCCAGCGCGGATTGCGGTGGTCGCTGCCCTGGCCATCGCGGTGATCGTGCTCGCGGTCGTCTTCTTCAGCGGCGGCGGCGGCCACAAGTACACGCTGGTCTTCCAAAACGCCGGCCAGTTGGTGCCCGACAACCAGGTGCTGATCGGCGGCTCGCCGGTCGGCTCGGTGGAAAGCATCGACCTCACCGACGACAACCTCGCCGCGGTCCACGTCGAAGTCGACCAGGAACTGCACGAAGGGACGACGGCGACCATCCGCGCCACCTCCCTCTCCGGCGTCGCCAACCACTACGTCTCGATCAGCCCGGGGCCGAACAGCAACCCGGCGCTCGACGACGGCGCCGAGCTCGGCCTCTCCTCGACCACCACCCCGGTCGACATCGACCAGTTCTTCAACACCTTCCCGCCGCGGGTGCGGCAGGGCCTCGCCAACTTCATCAAGGGCAACGCCGAGATCTACTCCGGCCAGGGCGAAAAAGCCAACGACGCCTACAAGTACTTCGGCACCGCGCTCAACCGTACCGGCGCCTTCGCCCGCGAACTGAACGCCGACCAGCGCCTGCTCTCGCGCTTTATCGTCAGCTCGGCCCGGCTGACCACCGCGGTTGCCGGCCGCGGCGAACAGCTCTCGAGCGCGGTCACCAACGCGACCACCGCCTTCGACGCGATCGCCAGCCAGAACGAAAACTTCGACGCGACCCTGCGCGAGCTGCCGCCGGTGCTGCGGCAGTCGAACACCACCTTCGTCAACCTCCGCGCCGCCCTCGACGACCTCGAACCGCTGGTCAACACGGCGAAGCCGGCGACCAAGGAACTGGCGCCGTTCCTCGCCGAACTGCGGCCGGTCTTCCAGAAGCTCGTCCCCTTCACCCACAACCTGCGGCTCGTCGTCTCGCGGCCGGGCAAGGCCAACGACGCGGCTGACCTGCTGGGGACGCTGCCGAAGGTTCAGCAGCTCGCCTCGAGCGCCTTCCCGCACGCCGAACAGGGGATCGAAGACTTCCAGCCGAACCTCAACTTCATCCGCGCCTACACCCCCGACTTCTTCAACGCGATCAGCAAGCTTGGGCAGGTGGCCGGCTACTACGACGGCAACGGCCACTACGTCCGCGCGGTCACCGCCGGGCAGAACCTCTTCCGCTACAACGGCGAAAGCTCCGAACTGGAACCGATCAAGAAATCCGAACAGTTCGCTCCCTTCGAAAATGTCCATACCCACCGCCGCTGTCCCGGCGGCGCCACCCAGCCGGCGGCCGATGGCTCCAACCCGTGGGTGGGCGGCGGCAGCGTCGACTCCTCTGAATGCAACCCCGGCGACGTGCCCCCCGGACCATGATCAAACGGCTGATACTTGCGGCAGCAGTGGTGGCGGCGGTCGTCATCGTCGTCCTGCTGGTCGCCGGCGGCGATGACTCGAGCGATGGTTACGAGGTGCGGGCTGTCTTCGACAACGGCGGCTTCATGGTCACCGGCGAGCAGGTGCGCGTCGCCGGCGCCAACGTCGGCACGATCGAAGAAGTCAACGTGACGATGCCGGGTGACACCGTCGCCTACAAGAACGGCAAGCCGGTGAAGAAGGCGGGCAAGGCGATCATCGTCATGAACATCACCGATCCCGGCTTCCAGGACTTCCGCCAGGACGCCAGCTGCCAGATCCGACCGCAGTCGCTGATCGGCGAGAAGTTCGTCGACTGCCGGACGACCCTGCCGCGCGCGCCCGGCAGCAAGCCGCCACCGCCGCTGAAGCAGATCCCCGACGGCGAACCGGGTGCCGGCCAGTACCTGCTGCCGCTCGGCAACAACGGCGCCAGCGTCGATCCCGACCTGATCAACGACATCTACACGCTGCCCTACGCGCAGCGCTTCCGCTTGATCCTCAACGAACTCGGCGCCGGTCTCGGCGGCCGCGGCGAAGACATCGAAGTCCTGGTCAAGCGGGCGAACCCGGTGCTCCGCGACGTCGACCGCTTCTTCGGCGTCCTCTCCGCCCAGCGCAAGCAGCTGGCGCAGTTGGCGAGCAACTCGGAGGAAATCCTCGGCCCGCTCTCGCGCGAGCGCGCCCACGTCGCCGGCTTCTTCACCAACGCCGGCGCCGCCGCCGAGGCGAGCTCGGAAAAGGGTCCGGAACTGGAAGAAGCGCTGCAGAAGTTCCCCACCTTCCTGCGCGAATTCCGCAAGACGATGGTCAGCCTGAAGACCTTCTCCGACGCCGGCACGCCGTTGTTCGAAGACTTCGGCACCGCCGCCCCCTCGCTGACCGACGCGACCCGGACCCTGACCCCGTTCTCCGAAGCGCTGACGGTCTCGCTGAAGAGCCTCGGCAACGCCGCCGAAGCCTCGGGGCCGGAATTCGCCAAGGCCGATCCGGTCGTGCGCCAGGCGAGCGTCCTCGCCAAGTCCGGCGCCGTGCCGACCGAAGAACTGGCGAAGCTGCTGGTGAACCTGAAGAAGACCGGTGGCTGGGACGGCCTCACCGAACTGATCTACAACAACACCGCCGCCCTCAACGGCTTCGACCAGTACGGCCACTTCGGGCGCACTCGGGTGACGCTGTCGACCTGTCTCGAATACATCACCGCTCCACAGGGTTACTCCGGCTGCGTCGCCAACTTCAACGGGCCGAACGCTTCGGCGGGAGCCTCTACGAGCGCGTCCGAGCTGTACGGCCTGTTGCAGCGGAGCTACGAAGAACGGAACGGCGGCACGGGCGTCGAACCGGGGCCTGCGATCGGGGTCGGCCAGAGCGACAGCACCTCGCCTGAAGGCGAAGCAGCGGAAGAAGAAGGCGAAGCCGAAGTGGCCGAAGCCTCGGAAACCGGCAGCGGTACCAAGCCGCTCCTCGACTACCTCCTCGGGCCATGAGGAACCGCAGCGGCATCAGCGGCGTCGCCAGCAGCCCGATCCTGGTCGGGGCGGTCACCGTCCTGGTCGTCATCGTCGCCGTCTTCCTCGCCTACAACGCCAACAACGGCCTCCCCTTCGTCTCCACCTACAACCTCAAGGCCCGGGTCCCCAACGCCGACGCCCTGGTCAAAGGCAACGAGGTGCGGATCGGCGGCGTCCGCGTCGGCGTCGTCAAGAAGGTCGTCCCGGTCAACCTCGGCGACGGCCGGGTCGCGGCCGAACTCTCGCTCAGCCTCGACAAGAACGCCGAACCGCTGCCGGTCGATTCGACGATCACGGTGCGGCCGAAGTCGGCGCTGGGGCTGAAGTTCCTCCAGGTCACCCCGGGGGACTCGAAGAAGGGCTTCGAAGCCGGCGAAACGATCCCGGTCACCGCCTCCCACCCCGAACCGGTCGACATCGACGAATTCTTCGACATGTTCGACGAAGAAACCCGCAAGGCGATCCGGCAGAACCTGGCCGGCTTCGGCAACGCCCTCGCCGGTCGCGGGCCGCAGCTGAACGAAGCGTTCGGCGCCCTCCGCCGCGCCGTCGTCAACGGCCAGCCGGTGCTGCGCAAGATCGTCGAACCGAGCACCAACTTCGCCGGCTTCTGGCGCGCGCTCGAGGACCTCTCGGCGACCGTGGCGCCGGTGGCGGAGACGCAGGCGAGCATGTTCGTCGCCCTCGACCGCACCTTCGAAGCCTTCGCCCGCGTCTCCCGCCCCTACATCCAGGAAACGATCGAAAAGAGCCCGCCGACCCTCGACGAGGTCAACGCCGACCTGCCGGTGCTGCGGCCCTTCCTCGTCGATACCGCCCGCTTCTTCACCGCCCTGCGGCCGGGGGTGAAAGCTTTGGCGAATACCTCGCCGGTGATCGCCGAATCGCTCCACGCCGGGATCCCGGTCCTCAACGCCTCGCCGGTCCTCAACGATCAGCTGCCGCCGACGGCGGAAGCGCTGGTCGACTTCCAGGAAGCGCCGGGGACGATGACCGGACTCGAGCTGCTCACCGACACCAACCGGGTGCTGAAGCCTTCGCTGGCCTACCTCGTTCCGAGCCAGACCGTCTGCCACTACTGGTCGCTGACCTTCAGCAGCCTCGCCAGCGCATCCAGCCAGGGCAACAGCAACGGCAACTGGCTCCAGTTCATCTCCTACGCCCCGCCGGAAGGCCCGAACAGCGAGAGCACCTTCGCCAGCGCCCCCGCCAACGAGTCGGGCGACCGCGAAAACCACCTCCACTACAACCCGCTGCCGCGGACCGCCGCCCCAGGGCAGGGAGAAGTCTGCGAAGCCGGGAATGAGAAGTACGTTCCGGAAAAGACCGTGGTCGGACATTCTCCGCAACTCTGGGGAACGACGACGAACGAAGGCGGCGAGGAATGAGTCGGCTGCCGGAGAGAGATCGACGCGCGCAGGCCGCCAAGGGCAAGCGCTTCGGCTGGCACCCCAGCAACGTCACGATCGCGATCATCTTCATCCTCATCTTCACGATCGGGCCCTACCTCGCCTTCACCAAACACGTCCCGTTCACCAGCCACGGCTACGAGGTCAAGGCGACCTTCTCGAACTCGGCCAACATCGCCACCAACTCGCCGGTGCGGGTCGCCGGCGTCGACGTCGGCAAAGTGATCTCGACCAGCCGTGACGGCGACAACACCACCGTCACCTTCACCGTCGACGGCTCCGGCCAGCCGATCCACGATGACGCCTTCGCAGCGATCCGGCCGCGGATCTTCCTCGAGGGCAACTTCTTCATCGAACTCGACCCCGGCAGCCCAAGCGCGCCCGAGATGGACAGCGGCGGCACGATCCCGGTCAGCCGCACCAGCACCGCCGTCCAGATCGACGAAGTCCTCAGCGCCCTGCAGTCGCCCGTGCGCGCCGACCTCGGCCGCCTGCTCGAGGGTTACGGCAAGGCGCTGACCAACGAACCGAGCGCCGCCGAAGACGAGACGCAGCTGCCGGAGGTGAAAGGCCGCAGCGGGGCGGAATCGCTCAACGACGCCTTCAAGTACGGCGGCGACGCCGGCCGCTACAGCTCCCAGGTGACCAACGCGCTGCTGGGAACGCAGCAGCGCGACCTGGCGAAGCTGGTCGCGAGCTCGGGCCGGGCCTTCGGCGCCCTCGCCAGCCGCCAGCAGGACCTGCAGGGGCTGATCGAGAACTTCGACATCTTCACCGGCGCCCTCGCCAACCAGTCGACCAACCTCTCGGCGACGGTGCGGCTGCTGGCGCCGACCCTGCGCGTCACGCACGCCTCGCTGGTCAGCCTCAACCGGACGCTGCCGCCCCTGCGCTCCTACGCGATCGAGCTGCGGCCGGCGGTGGCCGAGCTGCCGGGCCTGATCAGCGCCTCGAAACCGTTCCTCGCCCAGGTCCGCCCGCTGCTCTCCGGCAAGGAGGCCGGCGGCGACGTCAAGCTGCTGCAGGAATCGACGCCGGGCCTTGCCGGCGCCGCCCTTGCCGGCAAGAAGATCACCCTGCCGCAGCTGAACCAGCTCAGCCTCTGCACCAGCAAGGTGATGGTCCCAACCGGCAACGAGGTGATCAACGACAAGTTCAGCACCGGCGGCCCCAACTACCGCGAGTTCCTCTACAACCTCGTCAACTTCGCCGGGATGGCGCAGAACTTCGACGGCAACGGTCCCTACGCGCGGGCGCAGGCCGGGGGCGGCCCGGTCCTGGTCGGCGAACCCAACCCGTACGGGAACAAATCGACCCTCAGCGACCAGACCAACTACGCCCACACGATCGAAGAACCGCAAGGCACGCAGCCCCGCCTCGGCGGCAAGCCGCCGCTCAAGCCCGACGTCCGCTGCTACACCAACCCGGTCCCTGACGTCAACGGCTCGCTCGGCCAGGTCGGCCCTGCCTCGCCCTCGGTCGCGGGAGCACAGCCATGAGCCAGCCGCCCGAAAACGTCAGCCGCTTCACCCACTTCCGCGCCTGGCTCTCGCGGCAGGCGCGCGGGCGCCGCAAGGACACGATCGCGATCTTCGTCCTGGCGATCGCCGGGGTCGTGATGATGCTCGGCATCTTCACCCAGCAGAAAGCCTCGCTGCCCGCCTGGCTGCCGTTCGTCGGCGAAGAATTCGAACACATCTCGGCCCAGTTCTCGAGCGCCCAGGCGGTGACGCCGGGGCAGGGCCAGGCGGTTGACGTCGCCGGGATCCAGATCGGCAAGGTCACCGCGGTCGACCTCGAGAACGGCCACGCGGTCGTCGGCATGGACATCGAGCCGAAGTACATGAAGCTGATCCACCCCGACGCCAGCTTCCTGCTGCGGCCGAAAACGAACCTAAACGACATGATCGTCGAGGTCGAACCCGGCGAAGCCAAGGGCCACGTCGAAGACGGCGCCGAATTCACCCTCGCCCAGACCGAACCGAACACCAACCTCGACGCCTTCCTCGGCACCCTCGACGCCGACACCCGCCAGTACCTGCAGCTGCTGGTCGCCGGCGGCGCGCAGGGGATCGGCGGCCGCGGCAAGCAGCTCGGCAACGCCCTGCGTCGTTTCGGCCCCTTCGTCCACTACGTCGCCAAGCTGAACAAAGCGGTGGCCGCCCGCCATGTCGCCCTGGCGCGGACGATCCACGACTTCAACCTGCTGACGACCGAACTCGCCCGCCGCGAAGACTCGGTCAAGCGCTTCGTCACCTCCTCGAAGGCGGCGCTCGGCAACTTCGCCAACCAGCAGGAATCGGTGCAGGAGGCCTTCCGCGAATTCCCCGCCTCGCTGGAAGCGGCGAAAGCCGGCCTCGCCAGCTCCAACCGCTTCTCCCAGGTCGCCTACCCGAGCCTGGTCAAGCTGATCCCGCAGGCGCAGGCGCTGACCCCGGCCTTCAAGGCGACCGAGAAGCTGTTCGCCGAAACGACGGCGCCGATCCGCGACCAGATCCGGCCCTTCTCCCGCGAAGTCCGGCCGGTATTGACCCATAGCGCCGAAGCCGCCGAACCGTTCGAAAAGACGGTCCGCAACTTCGGCAACTCGCTGAGCGGGTTCAACTCCTTCCTCAACGAGCTCTCCTACAAGCCGAAGGGCAAGCAGAGCTACCTCTTCTACCTGCCCTGGCTGAACCACGATTTCAACGCCACCTTCAACACCGGCGATGCCGGCGGGCCGATCCTCCGCGGGCTCGTCTTGATCTCCTGCACCGGCGCCGATCTCGGGTACGCCGCCGCAAGGAACCAGAACCAGCTGCTCGGGAAACCGTTCCTGGAAACGCTGCTGCAGACGCTGCAGATCCCACGGAAAACCGAAATCGCAGTTCCGTTCAAAACCAACGAACCCGGCAACACCTGCGAATTCGTGGAAAACACCGAAGAATGAGCAAGCGCGCCCCCAGCACCACCCAGCTCCTCGTCATCACCGGCTTCGCGCTGTCCTGCTTCGGGATCCTGCTCTTCCTCTGGGTCACCTTCGGCGGCCCGACTCCGTTCCGGGCCAAGACCTACGAGGTCAAGATCCCCTTCAAGGAGGCGACCCAGCTCGCCGAACAGTCCGACGTCCGCATCTCCGGCGTCAACGTCGGCAAAGTCCAGAGCATCGAGTTGGCGCCGAACGGCAAGCAGGCGCTCGCCACCGCGGCGATCGACGACCGCTACGCGCCGCTGCCGGAGTCGACGCGGGCGATCCTGCGGACGAAGACGCTGCTCGGCGAGACCTACATCGAACTCACCCCCGGCGCCCGCGATGGGCCTGAACTCGGTGACGGCGCCACCCTGCCCGAGGCCAACGTCGCCGAATCGGTCCAGCTCGACGAGATCTTCCGCACCTTCAACGGCCGCACCCGTGCCGCCTTCCAGGAGTGGATGCGGGAAGCGGCGGTGGCGATCAGCGGCCAGGGCCAGAACCTCTCCTATGCGCTCGGCAGCATCGAACCGACCTTCACCGAACTCGACAAGCTCTTCCGCGTCCTCGACAGCCAGCGGCTCGCGGTCGGGCAGCTGTTCCGCAACGGCGCCACCACCTTCCAGTCGCTGCGCGGGCAGAACGGCGAGCTGGCAAACCTGATCCGCAGCTCGAACGCGGTCTTCTCGACCACCGCCCAGCGCAACCAGGACATCGAAGCCCTCTTCCGCGCCTTCCCGACCTTCCTCGACGAGTCGCAGCTGACCTTCAACCGCCTCAAAGGCTTCTCCGAAAACGCCGACCCGCTGATGAAGCAGCTGGTGCCGGCGGCCGAAGAACTCTCGCCGACCCTGATCTCACTCTCGAAGCTGGCGCCGGAATCGAAGGCCCTGTTCGAAGGCCTGGGCCCGGTGATCAAGCGCGCTCCGAGCGGCTTCGCCGCCTTCCGGAGGCTCTTCCGCGACGAATTCCCGGCGCTGCTGCGGGCAATCGATCCCTTCGTCCGCAACCTCAACCCGATCCTGGTCGGCCTCAAGCTCTACCGCAGCGATCTCGCCGCCTTCTTCGGCAACGTCGCCGCCTCGCTCCATGGCGAATTGGCCGAAACGGGCCACCCCAACTACCTCCGCGTGGTTGGTGGCTTGAACCCCGAAACGCTTGCGACCTATCCCCGCCGCCTCTCGATCAACCGCAACAGCCCCTACAGCCCGCCGAAGTGGGCCGAAGGCCTGATCGGCGGCTTGCCCAGTTTCGACACCAGGCAGTGCACCACCGGCATCACCGCCAGGCTCAATCCGGAAGCTGCCCAAAGCCAAGCGCTCGAAGAACGCGTGGTGGCCAGCGAAAAAGCCTCGCAGGCGGACAACGCCAAGTCCCTCTTCGAACACATCCAGCAATACGCCTTCGCCACCAAGTCCAGCACCTCCGAAATCAGTGCCCCGCCCTGCAAGCAGCAGGCCCCCTTCGAACCGATCTACGGCAGCGGCCCCTCCACGCAGTACCAGCACACCTTCGAACAGCCGCAGCCGTAGGGCGCGCCGGGCCGGCGCGCCCCCCTGCTGCTACGCCCGCTCGTACCGGACCAGGGAGATGCCGTCGCCGACGGTCTTTGACTCGGCCAGCTTCAGGCGGTGCTTGGCCTCGCCCTCGGGGAAGAGGCGTTTGCCTTGGCCGAGGAGGACGGGGAAGACCATCAGGCGGAGCTCGTCGACGAGGTCGTGTTCGATCAGGGACTGGGCGAGGGTGGCGCTGCCGGCGACGAGGATGACGCCGTCGACCTTCTCCTTCAGGGTGGGGATGGAGTCGGCGGGGTCGCCGCTGAGGATGGTGGTGTTCTGCCAGTCGGCCCGCTCGAGGGTGGAGGAGACCACGTACTTCGGCATCCCGTTCATCTTCTCGGCGAAGCCGGCCTCGTCTTCCATCTTCGGCCAGGCGGCGGCGAAGCCTTCGTAGGTGACGCGGCCGAGCAGTTGGGCCTCGGCCTCCATCAGCTCCTCGAGCTTGAACTTGTCGCCATCGGCGCCGCGCTCGAACTCGAACGTCCAGCCGCCGTGCCGGTAGTCCTCGGCCCCGCCCGGGTCCTCGATCACCCCGTCCAGTGAGATGAACTCGGTTACGACGATCTTCCCCATGGTCTTCCTCCTCGGTTGCGGGCGCGGCCTCTCCGTGCCTTCTACCCCAACGACGAACAAGTGGGGGAGAAATCGACATTGACTCGAGGATCTGATCGGGGGGAGCTCGACTCGTAGCGCCCCAGTCCCATCGGCGGTACCGTTCTTCCCATGGAGACGGACGCGGCGCTCGAGGCTGTGTTCATGCCGGTGCGGCCGGCGAGCACTTTCGAGGAGACGGTTGAGCGGTTGGGGAGCGCGATCCGGCTGGGATTGCTGGCGCCCGGAAGCCAGCTGCCGCCGGAGCGGGAGTTGGCGCGGCGGTTGCGGATCTCGCGCTCGACCTTGCGGCAGGCGCTGACGGCGCTGGTGCAGAGCGGGCACCTGGTGGCGCAGCGGGGGCGGACGGGCGGCACCTTCGTCGCCGAGGAGCCGCCGCTCTCCGAGCAGGCTGGGGAGCCGCTCGATCAGGGGGCCTGGGCGGTGCTCGACTACCGGGTGGCGATCGAGTCGGGGGCGGCGATGCTGGCCGCCGAGCGGGGGACGGCGGCGCAGTTCGACCGGCTCGACGAGCTGGTGGCGAAGATGGACGACGAGCTCGAGAACTTCGAGGAGTACAGGCGCACCGACATCCGCTTCCACATCGGGATCGCCGAGGCGGCGCAGTCGCCGCGGCTGCTGAGCGCGATGACCGACGTCGAGGCGCAGATGAGCGACCTGATCGCGCTGATCGCCCACCCGGCCGAGGTGCTGGCGATCTCCAACGAGCAGCACGGCCGCCTGGTCAAGGCGCTGCGCAAGGGCGACGGCTCCCGCGCGGTGCGGCAGATGCGCGAGCACACCGAGGGCACCGAGCACATCCTCGCCGGGTTGCTGCCGGCGCCGGTTCGGCTGGCCCCTACGCCCTGACGCGCTCGCCCTTGGGGTCGAAGAGGGGCTCGGCGGCGACCTCGCCCTCGACCCAGCGGCCGAAGATCTCGACCTCGACCGCCGTCCCGGGCTCGCTGCGCTCGGGCGGCAGGTAGGCGTAGGCGATCGAGCGCTCGACCGTGTAGCCGTAGCCGCCGGTGGTGACCCGGCCGGCGATCTCGTCGCCGATGCGGACCGGCTCGTTGCCGAGGGCGATCGAGCGCGGATCCTCCAGGGTCAGGCAACAGAGGCGGGAGCGCGGGCCGCTCTCCCGCGCCGCCGCCACCGCCTCGCGGCCGACGAAGCCACCCTCCTTGTCGAGCTTGACGCAGAAGCCGACGCCGCCTTCGTAGGGGTTCTCGTCCGGAGTGATGTCGGCCCCCCAGACGCGGTAGCCCTTCTCCAGCCGCAGGCTGTCGATCGCCCGGTAGCCGCCGGCGACGATCCCGTACGGCTGCCCCGCCTCCCACAGCGCCCGCCACAACCCGAGCCCGTACTCGGTCGGGCAGTAGAGCTCCCAGCCGAGCTCGCCGACGTAGGTGACCCGGAGTATCCGCACCGGCACGTTGCCGACCGTCGTCTCGCGCAGCGACATGTACGGAAAGGCCTCGTCGCCGAGGTCCTGCGGGGTCAGCGGCTGCAGGACCTCGCGGGCGCGCGGCCCCCAGATCCCGAAGCAGGCCCATTGCGAGGTGACGTCACCGATCCGCACGCCGCCGTCCGCGGGCAGGTGGCGCCGCATCCACTCGCGGTCGTGGTTGCCGAAGGCGGTGCCGGTGACGACCCCGAAGCGCTCCTCCCCGAGCCGCGCCACCGTGAAGTCGCACTCGATGCCGCCGCGCCGGTTCAGCATCTGCGTGTAGGTGATCTGGCCGACGCCGCGGGCGACGCGGTTGTCGCAGAGGCCTTCGAGGAACGCGACCGCGCCCGGCCCCTCGATCTCGAGCTTGGCGAAGGAGGTCTCGTCGAAGAGGGCGACCGCCTCGCGGGCGGCGCGGTGCTCGGCGCCGATCGCCGGCGACCAGTTCTGCCCCGCCCAGCCGCGTGGCCGCAGGGACCCGTCGCCAGCGGCGGCGTTCGACTCGTACCAGTTGACCCGCTCCCAACCCGATTTCTCGCCGAAGGCCGCCTCGTGCTCGCGGTGCCAGAGGTTCGCCGGCGAGACCCGCAGTGGCCGCCCGGCCTGCCGCTCGTGGTGGGGGTAGCGGATGTCGTAGTAGGTCTCGTAGGTCTCCTTGATCCGCGCGTGGGTGTAGGCGGGGGAGCGGTACAGGGCGCCGAAGCGGCGGATGTCCATGTGCCAGAGGTCGAGGCTCGGCTCGCCCTCGGCGATCCACTCGGAGACGACTTTGCCGATGCCGCCGGCGCCGGCGAGGCCGTGGGCGCAGAAGCCGGCGCAGACGAAGAAGCCGCCGACTTCGGTCTCGCCGAGGCAGAACTCGTTGTCGGGGGTGAAGGCCTCCGGCCCGTTGATCAGCTTGGTGACGGTGATCTGGTCCATCGCCGGCACCCGCCGCTTCGAGTTCTCGGTGATCTCCTCGAACCGCTCCCAGTCCTCTTCCAGGAGGCGGCCGTTGAAGTCCGCCGGGATCGCCTCGACCCGGGCCGGCCCGCCCGGCAGGAACGCCGGCTCGCTGCGGCGCTCGTACCCGCCCATCACCAGCCCGTCGCCGTCCTCCCGGTAGTAGACGAGCAGGTCGGGATCCCGCAGGGTGGGGAGGTGGCGGCGCTGCTCGCCGCGCGCTTCGCGGACCGCGTCGAGCGGCTGCGTGACGAGGTACTGATGGGACATCGGGATCAGGGGGACGCGGACGCCGGCCATCCGCGCGATCTCCGCGGCGTACATGCCGCCGGCGTCGACCAGAACCTCGGCCTCGACGTCGCCCTTGTCGGTCCGCACCCCGCGCACCCGACCTTCGCGGACCTCGATCCCGGTCACCCGGGTCGAGGTGAAGATGCGGCAGCCGCCGCGGCGGGCGCCGTCGGCGAGCGCGTAGGTCAGCTGGGCGGGGTCGATGTAGCCATCGGTCGGCAGCCAGGCGCCGCCGAGCACGCCCTCGGTCGACATCAACGGGAACATCTCCTGCGCCTCCGCGGCGGAGATCAGCTCCAGCGGCAGCCCGAAGGTCTTCGCCCAACCGGCCTGGCGGCGCAGCTCCTCCATCCGCTCCTCGCTGGAGGCGAGGCGGATGCCGCCGCACTCGACCCAGCCGGGGTCGAACTCGCTCTCCTCGGCGAGCCGGCGGTAGAGCTCGACCGAGTGCATCATCATCTTCGTCAGCGAGACCGAGCCGCGGAGCTGCCCGACCAGGCCGGCGCTGTGGAAGGTCGAGCCGCTGGTCAGCTGCGAGCGCTCCAGCAGGACGACGTCGTCCCAGCCGAGCTTGGCCAGGTGGTAGGCGAGCGAGGTGCCGCCGACGCCGCCGCCGACGATCACGCAGCGGGCGCGGTCGGGCAACTCAGCCCGTGGCACCTGTGGCCTCTTCCAGCAGCTGCTCCAGGCGACCCTCGCCACTGAACTCCCGCATCCGCTCGAAGTGCTTCTCGCAGTAGTCGCCGAAGTCGAAATCGATGTCGGAGATCGTGCTCTGGACCGCCCCCCACATCGCCTCGCGGAAGTCGGACATGAACCGCATCAACCGCAGCGAGGCGAGCCGCCGGGCGCTGGCCGGCGCTCCGAAGTAGGCGGCCAGCAGCGCCGCCTCGTCGTCCCCGTCGAGCTCGTTGTTGACGGCGAAGTTGCCGAGGTCGAAGTAGCGGTCGCCCATCCCCGCGTACTCCCAGTCGACGATCCGGATGCCTTGCCGGGTGCGGAGGAAGTTGGCGGCGAGGAGGTCGTCGTGGCAGGGGACCGGCTCGTGCTCGGGGCCGACCAGGGCCGCTTCGATCCGGTGCGCCGCCGCCGCGGCCCACTCGTAGGAGCTGGGGACGTCGCCGCCGCGGCCGGCGATCCGCTCGGCGTAGGCCTCGACCACCCGGAAGCTGGAGAACTCGACCGGCAGCCGCTCCTCGCAGCCGTGCAGGGTCCGCAGCGCCGTCGCCACCTCGGCGATCGCCGTCGGCCGGCGCAGCTCGGCAGCGTCGATCGGCTCGCCGACGACGAAGCGGGTGACCAGGCAGGGCGGGTCGTCGAGCATCGCCACCACTTCGGGCCCGATGCCCGCGCCGGAGGCGAGCTCGCCCGCCGCCCGCTCGGCGCCGCGGTCGATCCCCAGCAGGTCGGTGTCCTTCCCCGGCAGCCGCACGACCACGTCCTCGCCGGCGAACCGCACCTTGTAGTTGCGGTTGGTGATCCCGCCCTCGAGCGGCACCGGCTCGCCTTCGGGTTCGCCGAGACGCGCTGCGATCGGTCCCAGGGTGTCGGCTAGAGAGGCCATGGAGGCGGGTAGAAGATTCTCCCCCGCCATTGACAGCGGTCAAGGGCAGGATCTAGGCTCGCCTCAACCTTATAGGTCGGTTCGTAACACCTTTTTCACTCATATAAGTCGACGCTCAGGGAGGGAACCCGTATGGAGAGCAGTGCCTCGTCCCATGCCGCCGCTGACGAAAAACGGCTCGCGGAACTCGGCTACAAACAGACCCTGAACCGGGCCTGGAGCGGGTTCTCCAACTTCGCGATCTCGTTCACGATCATCTCGATCCTCGCCGGCTGCTTCACCACCTACGGGCAGGCCTGGAACAACGGCGGGCCGATCGCGATCTCGATCGGCTGGCCGCTGATCTCGATCCCGATCCTGATCATCGGCTTCTGCATGTCGGAGCTGGTCTCCGCCTATCCGACCGCGGGTGGGATCTACTGGTGGTCGGGACGCCTCGGCGGCCCGATCTGGGCCTGGTTCACCGGCTGGTTCAACCTGATCGGGCTGGTCGCCGTCGTCGCCTCGGTCGACTACGCCTGCGCGACCTTCCTCAACGTCGTCCTCGGCCTCTATGAAGTCAACATCTTCGGGATCAACTTCGGCGACGAAGCCCACATCCTCAGCGAGGTCTTCCTCCTCTTCGCGCTGATCCTTCTGGTCCACACCGCAGTGAACGTGCGGCGGACGCACCTGCTCTCGCTGGTCAACAGCGTCTCGGTCTGGTGGCACGTGATCGGGGTCGCCGCGATCGTCGTCGTCCTCATCGTCGTCCCCGACGGCCACCAGAGCTTCAGCTTCGTCTTCGGCCACCGGATCAACAACAGCGGCTTCAGCGAAGGGATGTACTGGTTCTACGTGCTGCCGCTCGGCTTCCTGCTGACCCAGTACACGATCACCGGCTTCGACGCCTCGGCACACATCTCCGAGGAGACCCACGGGGCCTCGGAATCGGCGGCGAAGGGCGTCTGGAAGTCGATCTTCTACTCGGCCCTGATCGGCTGGATCGTGCTGCTGGCGATCACCTTCGCGGTCACCAACGTCGACGGCGCCAACGAAGCGCTCGGCTTCGCGCCGACGCTGCTGGTTGAAGCACTCGGCTCCGGCTGGGGCAAGTTCGTCCTCATCATCTCCGTCGTCGGCCAGCTCTTCTGCGGCGCCGCCTGCCTGACCAGCGCCTCGCGCATGTGTTACGCGTTCTCGCGAGACAACGGGTTCGGCAAACGCGCCTCGTCGAAAATCTCCCGGGTGAACGCGGAGCGGGTGCCGATCTACGCCGTCCTGGCGATGGCGACCGCGGCGCTGCTGATCACCCTGCCGGCGCTGAAGGGGAACGGTGAAAACGTCCCCTTCGCCTTCTTCGCGGTGGTCTCGATCACCGTCATCGGCCTCTACATCGCCTACGTGATCCCGATCTTCCTGCGCTGGCGCAAGGGGGACGACTTCGAGCCCGGCCCCTGGAACAACGGCCGCAAGTACAAGTGGATGAACGCGTTCGCCACCTTCTGGGTCGGCCTGATCACGATCATCTTCTGCCTCCCGTTCACCCCGCTGGCCGTTCCCTGGAACGACGAATTCAGCTGGGAGGCGTTCAACTACGCGCCGCTGACGGTGGGGGTGGTGATCCTGCTGGCCTGGATCGGCTGGATGACGACCGCCCGCAAGCACTTCACCGGACAGGTGCGGGAGATCGAAATCGAGGAAGCGCTCGGGCCGGAGCCCGAGGTCGGTCCGGCGCGGCCGTGAGTGGCGCGCCCACGATCGCTGCGGCGTAACGTTTCCGGCATGACCGTCGAGGAGCTGAAAGAGGCGGTCGCGGACGGCACGGTCGACACCGTGCTGCTCGCGATCGCCGACATGGAGGGGCGGCTGCAGGGCAAGCGCCTGACCGCCTCGCACTTCCTCGGCGACGTCCTCGAGCACGGAGCGGAGGGCTGCAACTACCTGCTCGCGGTCGACGTCGACATGGAAACGGTCGGCGGCTACGCGATGAGCTCATGGGACACCGGCTACGGCGACTTCGAGATGGTCCCGGACCTGGAGACGCTGCGGCCGGTGCCGTGGCTGCCGGCGACGGCGATGGTGATGGCCGACCTGCAGTGGCACGACGGCCGCGAAGTCGTCGCCTCGCCGCGGCAGATCCTGCGCCGCCAGCTGGCCCGGCTGCAGGAGCGGGGGATGAGCGCCAACGCCGCCACCGAGCTCGAGTTCATCGTCTTCCGCAACACCTACGAGGAGGCCTGGCGGAAGGGGTTCCACGAGCTCGAGCCGGCCAACCTCTACAACATCGACTACTCGCTGCTGGGGACCTCGCGGGTCGAGCCGCTGATCCGGCGGATCCGCAACGAGATGGCCGGGGCGGGGATGGAGGTCGAGAACTCGAAGGGCGAGTGCAACCTCGGCCAGCACGAGATCAACTTCCGCTACGACACCGCCCTGCGCAGTGCCGACAACCACGCGATCTACAAGAACGGCGCCAAGGAGATCGCCGCCCAGGAGGAGCATTCGATCACCTTCATGGCGAAGTTCAACCAGCGCGAGGGCAACTCCTGCCACATCCACTGCTCGCTGGCGAACGAGGACGGGGCGAACGCCTTTGCCGCCGACGAATCGCTGTTCGAGCGCTTCGTCGCCGGTCAGCTCGCCTGCATGGAGGAGCTGACGCTGCTCTACGCCCCCCACGTCAACTCCTACAAGCGCTTCGCCAAGGGATCCTTCGCGCCGACCGCGATCGCCTGGGGGCGCGACAACCGCACCTGCTCGCTGCGGGTGGTCGGCCACGGTGAGGGGCTGCGGGTTGAGAACCGGCTGCCCGGCGCCGACGTCAACCCCTACCTGGCGCTGAGCGCGATGATCGCTGCCGGCCTGGACGGGATCGATGAGGGGCTGCCGCTGGAGCCGGTCTTCGAGGGCAACGCCTACGAGTCCGACAAGCCGCGGGTGCCGTCGAACATCTACGACGCCCGTGACGCCTTCGCCGCCTCCAAGGTCGCGGCCGAGGCCTTCGGCACCGAGGTCGTCGAGCACTACCTGAACCGGGCCAACGTCGAGATCGAGGCGTTCGAGGCGGCCGTCACCGACTGGGAGCGCTACCGGGGCTTCGAGCGGCTGTGATGAGCGGCGAGCGCGGCAGCGAGACGCCGACGATCGGCATCTGCGCCGCTGTCGAGCGGGTGTCGTGGGGCGTCTGGGACAGCTACGAGGTGACGCTGGTGCCGCGCAGCTACGTCCGCTGCGTGCAGAAGGCGGGTGGGCTGGCGCTGGTGCTGCCGCCCGATGAGGTCGCGGTCGAGGACCCCGACGTCCTCCTCGACCGGGTCGACGGGCTGATGCTGGCGGGCGGCGCCGACATCGACCCGGCGAGCTACGGGGCCGAACCGCACCCGGAGACGAAGGGCACCTGGCCCGACCGCGACCGGTTTGAGCTGGCGCTGGCGCGGCGAGCGCTGCAGCGCGACCTGCCGGTGCTGGGGATCTGCCGCGGCATGCAGCTGCTGAACGTGGCGCTGGGCGGGACGCTGGTCCAGCACCTGCCCGACGCGATGCGCGAGGCGCACCGGACCGTGGCCGGGACCTTCAGCAAGCACCACATCCGGCTCGACCCCGGGTCGCTGGCCTGCACGGCGGCCGGCGTCGAGGGCTTCGTCGTCTGGTCCCACCATCACCAGGGCGTCGACCAGCTCGGCGAGGGCCTGAAGGTGACGGGATGGTCGGCCGAGGACGACCTCCCCGAGGCGGTCGAGCTTCCCGGCAAGCGCTTCGCCCTCGGCGTCATCTGGCACCCCGAGGAGGACGAGAGCAGCAAGGTGATCAGCGCGCTCGTCGACGCGGCGCGGGTGGCGGTGGCCCAATGAGCGCGATCGAGGTGGTCGAGCCGGCTACCGAGCGGGTGATGGCGGAGGTGCCGCGGGCCGGGGCGGAGGAGGTCGACGCGGCGGTGGCGCGGGCGAAGGCGGCGTTTCCGGGCTGGCGGGCGGTGGCGCCGGCCGAGCGGGCGAAGCTGCTGCGCGATCTCGCCGACGCGATAGACGCACGACGCGAGGAGCTGGCGCAGCTGGAGGCGCGGAACGCGGGCAAGCCGATCGCCGACGCCCGCGGCGAGATGGAGATGGTCGTCGAGACCTACCGCTACTACGCCGGCGCGCCGGAGCGGCTGCTCGGTCAGACGATCCCGGTCGCCGGCGGCGTCGACATGACCTTCCGCGAGCCGCTCGGCGTAGTCGGTCTGATCGTCCCCTGGAACTTCCCGCTGACGATCGCCTCCTGGAAGGTGGCGCCGGCGCTCGCCGCCGGCAACTGCATCGTCTTGAAGCCGGCCGAGCTGACGCCGCTGACCGCGATCGAGCTGGAGAAGATCGCGCGTGAGGCGGGCATTCCAAACGGGGTCCTGAACGTCGTCGCCGGGCCTGGGAGCGTCTGCGGCCGCCGCCTGGTCGAGCACCCCGACGTCGCCAAGATCGCCTTCACCGGCTCGACCGAGGTCGGCCGCGGGATCGCCGCCGGCGCCGC
>Ga0070685_10000320_pt1 | contig 29816 bp, 28 predicted proteins | sample KBSS13LmetaG_FD_65651 | JGI IMG/M metagenome (GOLD analysis project Ga0070685, IMG submission 65651) | Switchgrass rhizosphere microbial communities from Kellogg Biological Station, Michigan, USA - KBS S1-3L metaG | ecosystem: Host-associated > Plants > Roots > Rhizosphere ...
CATCATCGCCATCCTCGGCATCGACGAGCTCTCCGACGAGGACCGCCAGACGGTCTCCCGCGCCCGCAAGATCGAGCGCTTCCTCTCGCAGCCGTTCTTCGTCGCCGAACAGTTCACCGGCCGCTCCGGCGAGTACGTGCCGGTGGCGGAGACGGTTCGCGGCTTCCGCGAGATCCTCGACGGCGAGCACGACGACCTCTCCGAGGGCGCCTTCTACATGCAGGGCTCGATCGACCAGGTCCTCGAGAACGCCAAGTCCGGCGCCGCCGCCTAGGGGCTGAGTCATGGCGGCGGAGCACATGGTCGACGTCGAGGTCCTGACCCCCGAGGGCGAGGTCTGGAGCGGTGAAGCTCGCCAGGTCTCGACCCGGACGGAGGTCGGCGAAATCGGCATCCTCGCCAACCACGCGCCCGTCCTCGCGGCGCTGCGGCCGACCGAGCTCCGCCTCCACCTCTCCGACTCGGAGACGAAGCGTTACGCGCAGGCCCACGGTTGGCTGCAGGTCTACGGCAACCGCGCCCGACTCCTGCTCGAGGAGGCGATCCCGCCGGAGGACCTCGACAGCGGCACGCTGAAAGAGCAGCTCGCCGACGCCGAACAGCGGCTCTCCGAGTGCGAGGAGGGCAGCGCCGAGTACAACCGGGCGCAGAAAGATCGCGACCGGTCCGAAGCGTTCCTCTCGATCGCCCAGGGGTGAGCCTATGAGCGAGGAGCTCGTAGTCCTCGCAAAGCGCCTCATCAGCTTCGAGACCTGTGAGCCGGATGCGATTTCGGAGGCGGCTGGGTTCGTCCAAGGGTGGTTGGAAGCTCGGGGGATTGAGACGCGGGCCGACGAGGTGCGGGGTCTGCCGGTGGTTATGGCGGAGGTTGGGCCCGCAGACGCCCCGACCGTGGTTCTGCACGGGCACATCGACGTGGTGCCCGGCCACGCCGGGCAGTTCGTGCCTGAGACCGCCGGCGATCGGCTGATCGGGCGCGGCGCCTACGACATGAAGGGCGCGGTCGCGGCGATGCTGATGGTGACGGCGGCGATGCGGGAGCAGGACCGGGTCCGGGTCCGCCTGGGGATCGTCGGTGACGAGGAGTCCGAGGAGGAGTCCGAGCGCGGCTCCGACCACCTCGTCGACAGCGGCTTCACCGGCGACTTCGCGATCACCGGCGAGCCCACCGACCTCCACATCGGGATCGAGGCCAAGGGGGTTCTGGCGCTGCGCCTCGAGGTGGCCGGCACTGCGGCCCACGGAGCCACTCCCTGGCTCGGCGACAACGCCGTCCTCAACGCGATCGACGTTTTCCGCAGTATCGAGTCGCTACCGTTTGCCCGGCACAGCTCTGAGCTCTTCGACCGGCCGTCGATCAATCTGGGGAGGATCGTCGGCGGCGACGCTCTCAACAAGGTGCCCGACCGATGCGTGATCGACGTCGACATTCGCTACCTCCCGGACCAGGACCCGCAGGAGATCCTCGGCCAGGTGCGGGAACTGCAAGGGATCGAGGTGCAGGCGCTTTTGACGCGGCCGCCGGCGACGGTCGAGCGCGACTCGGCCTACGTGCAGTCGCTGCGAACCGCGGCGACCGAGCACCACGACGGGGAGCCGATGAGCGTCGGCCGCGACGGCGCCTCCGACGCCGTCTCCTTCCTCCGGGTGGGAGTGCCGGCGGTGGAGTTCGGGCCGATCGGTGCCGGCCACCACGGCCCGGCCGAGTGGGTCTCGGTGTCCTCGCTGGAGACCTACCGCCAGGCGCTGGAGTCGTTCCTGCACGCGATCCCGGACAGGTTGGATGACTGAGCCGATTCCCGGATGGGCACCTAAGAAGCCGCCGCCCGAGGGCAACGGCGACGCGGCACCGAAGCCGAAGCGCTTCTGGTGGCGCTTCGTGCTCGCCGGCTTCCTGATCATCGCCGTCTCGGCGGCGACGACGGCGACCGCGGTCCTCGTCTACCTCGACGACGTCGCCAGCGCGATCGAAGAGAACGACCCGGTGCAGAAGAAGCTCGACCGCTTCCTCGCCGACGCCGGCGACGGTGGCGCCCAGACCTTCCTCGTGATCGGCTCCGACAAGCGCGCCAACGAAGAGGAAGACCCGGGTCGATCCGACACGACGATGCTGGTCCGGCTCGACCCCGACAAGGGCCTGATCTCGATGATGTCGATCCCGCGCGACCTGAAGGCCGAAATACCCGGCTACGGGACCGGCAAGTTCAACGAAGCGTATTCCTACGGCGGCACCAAGTTGACCCTGCGGACGGTCAAGCAGCTGACCGGGCTGCCGATCAACCACGTCGTCAACATCGACTTCCTCGGCTTTGCCCAAGGCGTCTACGCGATCGGCTGCGTCTACACCGACGTCGACAAACGCTATTACCACTCCAACGAAGGCGTCGCTCCCTCCGAACAGTACGCCGAAATCAACGTCCAACCGGGCTACCAGCTGATGTGCGGCAAGCAGGCGCTGGACTACGTGCGCTACCGCCACACCGACACCGACATCGTCCGCTCGGCCCGCCAGCAGGACTTCCTCAGCGCCGCCCGCTCGCGCGTCTCGATCCAGGACATCGTCTTCGACCAGGGCGAACTGGTCGAGGCCTTTACCGACTACACCACCTCCGACATCAGCGACAAGGAGACGCTGCTGGAAGTGCTGAAGCTGCTCGCCGCCTCGCGCAACTCGACGATCAATGAGGTCCACTTCCCGGCCGAACTCGGGCCCAGCTTCGTCTACACGACGAAAAGCGCGCTCGACGCCGCGGTGCAGGAATTCCTTGGTGGCGAGACCGTCCAGCAGGCGAAAGCGACCCAGCGCCGCCAGCGCCAGGAAGCGGCGGCCGGCCGCAAGAAGCGGCAGAAGGAGAAGCAGCCGAAGAAGCCGAAGCGCAAGAAGCCGAAGGTCGAAGTCTCGAAGCCCGGCACCGATGGGCTCCTGCCGGCGCGCGAAGCCGGCGAAGCCGAGGCGAAGATCGCCGCCCGCCGCGTCCGCGGCCACTTCCCGATCTACTTCCCGACCCGCCTCCCGGAAGACACCCGCTTCGTCGAAAGCAATCCCTACGAAAAGGTCGTCGACCCCTACGTCTACAACCTCAAGGACGAAGACGAAAACCGCCACCTCGCCTACCGGATGATGATGGTGGCGGAAATGTCCGACGGCACCCATTACTTCGGTTTGCAGGGGATACGGGGCTGGTCGGACCCGCCGATCCTCGACGACCCCAGCCTGACCAAGGAAATCAACGGGCGCGAGTACGACATCTACGTCGACGGCGAAAACGTCAAACTTGTCGCCTGGCGGCGGGGGGAGAACTCCTACTGGATCTCGAATGACCTCCTGCGGACGCTGACCAACGAGCAGATGATCGGTTTGGCTCGGTCGGCGGATGTGATCATTGCCAACAACAAGCCCAAGAAAAAGGGTAGGAGGAACCCATGAGCGAGCAGCTGGAGCCGGTCGGCGTCATCGGAGTGGGCTGGGTAGGGCTGGTCACCGCGGCCTGCTTCGCCGAGCTCGGCCACCAGGTGATCGCCCGCGACATCGTCCAGGAGAAGGTCGACTCGCTGTCCCGCGGCGAGGTGGCGATCCACGAGCCCGAACTCGAGGACCTGCTGCGCCGCAACGCCGAGCGGATCACCTTCACGACCGAGATGGACGAGCTGCTGGCCGGCGCCCGCCTGCTCTTCGTCTGCGTCGACACGCCGCCGACCTACTCGGGCGACGCCGACCTCTCGCGGGTGCGGGCCGTCGTCCAGGAGCTACCCGAGGACAGCGATCACGTCCTGATCATGAAGAGCACGGTTCCGGCCGGCACCGGTGAGTCGATCCGCCGCGACATGCCGAGCCTCGCCTACGTCTCCTGCCCCGAGTTCCTCAAGGAGGGGACCGCGGTCAAGGACTTCATGAACCCCGATCGGGTTGTGATCGGCGCCGATGCCGGCGACGAGGGGGCGGCCGACGCGGTCGCAGCGCTCTACGAGCCGCTCGGCGGCCAGATCCTCCGCACCGACGTCGCCAGCGCCGAGATGATCAAGCTCGCCTCCAATGCCTTCCTGGCGACGAAGATCTCCTTCATCAACGAGATCGCCAACGTCTGCGAGGAGGTCGGCGCCGACGTCGGTCAGGTCGCCAAGGGGATGGGCCTCGACGAGCGGATCGGGACCTCCTTCCTGCGCGCCGGGATCGGGTATGGCGGCAGCTGCTTCCCCAAGGACGTCAGCGCCCTGAAGATGCTGGCCGGCAACACCGGCTACCACTTCCAGCTCCTGACCTCGGTGATCGAGGTCAACGAGCTGCAGAAGCGCCGGGTCGTCGGCAAGCTGGAGAAGCACCTCGGCTCGCTGATCGGCAAACGGGTCGCCCTGCTCGGCCTCGCCTTCAAGCCCGACACCGACGACATGCGCGAGGCCTCGAGCTTGGTGCTGGCGGCGCGGCTGCAGGGCGAGGGGGCCGAGGTCGTCGGCTACGACCCGGTCGCCGCCGAGCGCGCCGCGGGCCTGCTCGGCTCGGTCGAGATGGCAACCTCGGCGCTGGAGGCGCTCGAGGGCGCCGACGCCGCGGTCCTGGTCACCGAGTGGCGCGAGTTCGCCGAGCTCGACTGGAGCGCGGTCGCCGAGCGGATGGCGCGGCCGCTGCTGGTCGACGGCCGCAACTTCCTCGACCCGGAGGACCTGATCGCCGCGGGGTTCGAGTACGAGGGCATAGGAAGGCAAGTGAATTCGCCCCGGCCGGCTCCCGCTTCCTAGTGCAGGCCGTAGTTCTGGTCGGCGGCGAGGGGACGCGGCTGCGGCCGCTGACCAGCGACGTCCCGAAGCCGGCGGTGACCCTGGTCGACCGCCCCTTCCTCGCCTACGCGATCGAGTGGCTCGCTGCCCACGGCGTCACCGAGGTCGTCCTCGCCTGCGGCTTCCTCCCGGATGTGCTCCGCGAGGCGCTGGCCGGCGAGGAGGAGCGCGCCGGCGTCACCATCACCTACTTCGCCGAGCCCCAGCCGCTGGGCACCGCAGGGGCGATCCGCTTCGCCGCCGACTCCCTCGGCGAGCGGCTCGACGACCGCTTCCTCGCCCTCAATGGCGACGTCCTCGCCGACCTCGACCTCTCCGCTCTGGTGCGGGCGCATGAGGAGCGGGGCGCGCGGGCGACGATCGCCCTGCACCCCGTTCCTGATTCCGCCGCCTACGGCCTCGTCAGCTGCGATGGTGACGGGGCGGTCCTGGAGTTCCTCGAGAAGACCGGCGAGGCGGTGCCGGGAGAGATCAACGCCGGCGCCTACGTGCTCGAGCGCTCGGTCCTCGACCTGGTGCCGGCGGGCGAGGCGGTCTCGATCGAGCGCGAGGTCTTTCCGCGCCTCGTCGGCGACGGCCTCCACGGCCTCCTGCTCGACGGCTACTGGATGGACATCGGCACCCCTGAGCGCTACCTGCAGGCGAGCTGGGACATCCTCGAGGGGCGCGTGGAGACGCGGGTCGAGCCGACGACGGCCGGGCTGCTGATCGCCGCTGACGCCTCGATCGCCGAAGAGGCCTCGGTCGGGCCGCGGGCGGTCGTCTCCGCCGGCTGCCGGGTCGAGCCCGGGGCGGAGGTGGGGGACTCGGTCCTGCTCGACGGCTGCACCGTCGGCCGCGACGCGCTGGTCGAAAACTCGATTCTGGCTGCGGGCGCAGAGGTGGAGCCAGGCGCGGCCTTGAGAAACGCGGTCGTCGGCCGAAATGAAAGAGTCCTCGCCTGATGGCAATGATCGACGACGTCCTCGCCCTGCCCGACCAGCTGCGGGACGCGGTCTGGCGAATCGAAACCGCGCGACTGGAGCCGGCCGAAGCGGCTGGTCTGATCGTCTGTGGGATGGGGGGCTCGGCGATCGGCGGCGACCTCGCCGCCGCCGCGATCGGCGACCGCCTGACCAGGCCGCTGGTCTCGGTTCGCGGCTATGAGCTGCCGAGCTGGGCGACCCCGGAGTGGACGGTCCTCTGCTCCAGCTACTCGGGCAACACCGAGGAGACGCTCGCCTGCTTCGAGGCCGCCGAGGCGCTGGGCGCGCGGCGCCTCGTCCTCAGCACCGGCGGCGCTCTGGTCGAGCGGGCGCGCGAGGCCGGCGTCCCAGTCGTGGCGCCGCCGGGGATCTACCAGCCGCGGGTCGCCGTCGCCTACATGTTCGTCGCCGCCGCCGAAGCCGCCGCGCTGGCCGGCCTGGCGCCGGGAATCCGCACCGAGATCGACGCCGGGGCGGCATTCCTGGAGCGGGAGGCGCTGATGGTGAAGGCGAAGGCGGCGGAGATCGCCTCCTCCCTCGGGGGCGCTACCACCGTCGTCTACGGGAGCGACCTGACCGCCCCGCTGGCGCGGCGCTGGAAGACGCAGCTGAACGAGAACGCGAAGTTGCCCGCCTTCTTCGCCGAGCTGCCCGAGGCCGACCACAACGAGGTCTGCGGCTGGACCGGCGAGGACGCCGCCCGGATGGCGGCGGTCTTCCTCGAAGACTGCGGCCAGCACCCGCGCGAGCGCCGGCGCTTCGAGCTGACGGCCGAGATCGCGGCAGAGAGCGGCGCCGAGGTGGTCCGGGTAGAGACGGTCGGCGAGACGCGGGTCGAGCGGCTGCTCTGGTCGCTGCTGCTCGGGGACCTCGTCTCGCTAGAGGTCGCTCGCGCGATCGGGGTCGATCCCGAGCGGATAGAGGCGCTGAACCGGATCAAGGAGGGAATGGCGGGATGAGGGCGATGGTTCTGGCGGCGGGGTTGGGGACGCGGCTGCGGCCGATCACCTACGAGATGCCGAAGCCGATGGTGCCGGTGCTGAACAAGCCGGTGATGGAGCACATCCTGCGCCTCCTGGCCCGTCACGGCTTCACCGAGACGATCGCCAACCTCTACTGGTTCCCGGACCTGATCGAGGGCTACTTCGGCGACGGCTCCAAGTGCGGCGTCTCGCTCACCTACAGTCGCGAGGAGGCGCTGCTGGGGACCTCGGGCGGGGTCCGCAACGCGGCAGACTTCCTCGGCGACTCCTTCCTCGTCATCTCCGGCGACGCGCTCACCGACATCGACCTGGCGGCGATGCGGGAGTTCCACGAGTCCCACGACGGGATCGCGACGCTGGCGATGAAGCGGGTCGAGGACACGAGCCAGTTCGGGGTCGCGATCGTCGGCTCCGACGGTCGGATCCAGGGCTTCCAGGAGAAGCCCGACCCCACCGAAGCGCTCTCCGACCTCGCCAACTGCGGCATCTACATGTTCCGCAAGGAGATCTTCGACTTCTTCCCCGCGCCGGGCACCAGCAAGGCTGCCGGTGAGGGCGACCCCGCCGGCTTCGCCGACTGGGCGATGGACGTCTTCCCGCGCCTGCTCGACGGCGACGTCCCCTTCTACTCGCACGAGATCGACGCCTACTGGAACGACATCGGCAACCTCGAGGAGCTGCGCGAGGGCAACATCGACGCCCTCACCGGCGCGGTCAAGGTGGACCAGGAGGGCGATCTCCTCGACGGCTTCCGCAGCGGCGAGCGGATGGAGGGCGAGCCCGACCTCGTCGGCCCAGTTCTCCTCGGCCCCGGCTCCGAGATCGGCGACGACGTCCGCATCGACGGCCCTGCCGTGATCGGCGACAACGTCAAAGTAGGCGACGGCGCCCGCCTGAAAGAAGTAATCGCCCTCCCCAACGCCGAGATCCCAGCCCGCCAAGTACTAATCAACGCCATAGCCGGCGCCCGGCCTTAGGCGCCCCGCTGATTTACCGAGACCGCAAAATTGGTCCCTCAGGAGCCATTTTTGCGGTCTCGTGATTTGGCGTCCTGAAGAGCGTGTCGGAGAGGGTCCGGTCGCCCTCCGCGGGAATGTGCGCGAAGCGGCGACATGCAATCTCATTCATTGCCCGCCCTAGGCGGGCAGCATCATCGGAAGCAGCCCCGACATAGGGGCGCGACTGATTCACGCGGAGGGTGAGCGGACCCTCTCTGCCGATAAGCCTCTGCTCTGAGACAAAGTCGGCTCGAAGAAATGACTTTCTGCGCGCCACGTGTGCGCTTTTGCTCGGCAGGGTCCGGGCATGGAGCTTTTGCCGACCATCGGGGTGGCGTTGGTGCCGGCGCTTTGCGCGTCCTGCGGGCGATCTTGCCGGTCGGAGTCGGTGCTCTGCACGCGGTGCTCGCGGCGGCTGGCTGATCTGGAGCCGTTCCCGGGGAAGGGGCCGGCAGGGTTGGACAAGGTCTGGTCTTCGGCCTCCTATGAAGGGGTGGCTCGGAACCTGGTCGGGGCTTTGAAGTTCCGGCGGCTGTTGCCGGTCGCCGACCTGATGGCGGAGCGGATCGAGTGGCTGGCGCCTGCCCACATGTTGAGCGGGACGGTGGTGCCGGTGCCGCCGGCGCCCGCGCGGCTGCGGCGGCGGGGTTTCGATCCGGCCGGGGAGCTTGCCGCCGCCCTGGCGGCCCACCTGGAAGCGCCGCTCTTCCACTGCCTGGAGCGACGCGGCAGCGGCCGGCAGGTCGGAAGGCGGCGAGCCGAGCGGGTCGGCCACCCGCCGCGCATCCAGAGCACGGCCGCCGCCCCGCGCAGCGTCCTCCTCGTCGACGACGTTCTCACCACCGGGGCCACCCTCACGGCCTGCGCTCGCGCGCTTCGGGCCGCGGGGGCGTCCCGTGTGGTGGCGGTGACCTTTGCCCGGCGCCTCTAGTTGGCTCTCCGCGGCCCTACGGCCGTGCCTCGGCCGGGCGGCCTCGCATCTGGTCCACAAGCCTCCGCGTGCGGCGGCGCTTGCGACGCAGCTCTCGGTGCTTCTTCACCTGCCGACCCATGTCCTCGGCGAGCTCCCGCACCGTGTGGGTCATCTCCGGGCTGCACTCTCGCGCATGCAGCGTCACTCCCTTCAGGTAGAACGTCGCCTCCGCGACCTGGCTGTCGGTGACGCGAGGATTGCGCTCCTCCGAGAGCACCACCTCCAGGGTCGCAAGCGGCGAGACCTGCCGGCCCAGCCGCTGGAAGCGTTTCCGCACCATCTCACGCAGGTCATCCGTCATTTCGACGTTCCGGCCTCGAATCTCCATCCGCATGAGTGCCTCCTTGTGGGTTCCGATACGAGGGTAGTACCCGCAACGGAGGGGAGCAAGAAGAATTTAAGTCGGCACCGCTACTCTTGACCAATGCCAGCGATGGACCTTGTAACGAAGGCGCTGCGCGCGGGAGAGGGAAGGAAATTCAAGTCCTACCAGAAGCGCGCGGAGGCGATCAACCGCTTCGAGCCGGAGATGGAAGCGCTCACGGATGAGGAAATCCGCACCGAGGCGGACTCCCTGCGCGAGCGCGCCCGCGACGGCACTCCGCTCGACGATCTGCTGCCAGAGGCGTTCGCCCTCTGCCGCGAGGCTTCGCGGCGGACGACCGGCCAGCGGCACTACGACGTCCAGCTGATCGGCGGCATGGTCCTCCACGACGGCGGCATCTCCGAGATGAAGACCGGCGAGGGCAAGACCCTGACCGCGACCCTGCCAGTCTTCCTCAACACGCTCGCCGGCAAGAGCGTCCACGTGGTCACCGTCAACGACTACCTGGCCCGCCGCGACGCCGAATGGATGAAGCCGATCTACGACGCGCTCGGCGTCACCGTCGACGCTCTGCAGGACGGCGACGACCACGCCACCCGCCAGATCAAGTACGGGCTCGACGTCACCTACGGGACCAATTCCGAGTTCGGCTTCGACTACCTGCGCGACAACATGTCCGACGCCCTCGAGCACTGCGTCCAGCGCGACCACAACTTCGCGATCGTGGACGAGGTCGACAACATCCTCATCGACGAGGCGCGGACGCCGCTGATCATCTCCGGCCAGCCCGAACAGGCGGCCCAGACCTACTACACCTTCGCCCGGCTCGCCAAGCAGATGAACGGGGTGCCGGCGAAACAGAAACTGAAATCGCTCGGCGAAAACAGGGACACCTCCGAGGCGGAGTACGACTACGAGTACGACGAGAAGCACAAGACGGTGGCGCCGACCGAGCAGGGCGTGAAGAAAGCCGAGGAGTTCATCGGCGTCGACAACCTCTACCTCGGTGAGCACGGCAGCCTCGTCAACCACCTCGTCCAGGCGCTGAAGGCCGAGTCGCTCTACAGGAAGGACGACGACTACGCGGTGATCGACGGCGAGGTGATGATCATCGACGAGTTCACCGGCCGCATCCTCGAGGGTCGGCGCTGGTCCGAGGGCCTCCATCAGGCGGTCGAGGCGAAGGAGGGGGTGGCGATCCGCGAGGAGAACCAGACCCTGGCGACGATCACCCTCCAGAACTACTTCCGGCTCTACGACAAGCTCTCCGGCATGACCGGCACCGCCCTCACCGAGGCGACCGAGTTCATGAAGATCTACAAAATGCCGGTCGTCGAGATCCCGACCAACAGACCGATGGTCCGGCTCGACCAGAACGACCAGATCTTCAAGACCAAAGACGGCAAGTGGGGCGCCGTGATCGAGGAAATCGTCGGCCGCCACGAAAAGGGCCAGCCGGTGTTGGTCGGAACCGTCTCGGTTGAGGTCTCGGAGATGATCTCCGAGGCGCTGAAGCGCCAGGGGATCAAACACGCGGTCCTCAACGCGAAGCCTGAGCACGCCGAACGAGAGGGCGAGCTGATCGCCCAGGCAGGGCGCAAAGGCGCGGTGATGATCGCAACCAACATGGCCGGGCGCGGCGTCGACATCAAGCTCGGCGGCGACCCCGAGCACCTGGCGATCGCGGAGCTGAAAAAGCAGGGGATCACGCACGAGAGCGAGGACTACGAGGAGGCGCTGGCCGCGAAGACGGCCGAGCTGGCGCCGCAGTGCAAGGCCGAGGCCGAGGAAGTGCGCGAGCTCGGCGGCCTCTTCATCTGCGGTACCGAGCGCCACGAGTCGCGGCGGATCGACAACCAGCTGCGCGGCCGCTCCGGTCGCCAGGGCGACCCCGGTGAGTCCCGCTTCTTCCTCTCGGCCGAAGACGACGTCATCCGCCTCTTCGCCGGCGACCGCATTTACAACATCCTCGACAAACTGGGGCCCACCGACGACGACGGCGGCGAAGTGCCGCTGGAAGCGAAGATGCTGACGAAAACCGTCGAGAACGCCCAGAAGAAGGTCGAGGAGCAGAACTTCCTGATCCGCAAACGCGTCCTCGAGTACGACGACGTGATGAACGAGCAGCGGCGCGTGATCTACAAATACCGCCGCGAGATCCTCGAAGGGCGCGACATCTCCGAGAACGCCCGCGACGAACTCGAGGGCGTCGTCGATCGCCTAGTTGACGAGTACACCGCCGGCGACATCCTCGAGGACTGGGACCTCGAGGAGCTGGAGACGCAGCTGCGCCAGATCTGGCCGGTCGGGATCGAGGTCTCGAGCCTGGCGCCGGAGACCGTCGACCGCGAACAGTTGAAAGACGCCCTCGACGACGACGTGATGAGCGCCTACGACGAGCGCGAAGAGCAGCTCGGCGAGGAGCTGATGCGCTACCTCGAGCGCTCGATCCTGCTGCAGGTGATCGACAACCGCTGGCGCGAACACCTCTTCGACATGGACTACCTGCGCGAAGGCATCCACCTCCGCGGCTTCGCCCAGATCGACCCGCTCGTGGCCTACAAAAACGAGGGCTTCTCGATGTTCGAAGAGCTGCTGCACTCGATCTGGGACGAGTTCTCGAAACTGGTCTTCCGGGCCGAAATCGAAGTCCAGCCCGGCCAGGAAGCGGTTGCCGCCGGCAACGGCGAAGGGAGCACGGCGAACTTCGCCTACTCGGGGGGCACCGCCGAGGCCCAGCCTTCCGCCTTGGCGGAGGTCGCCGCGGCCAGTGGTGCCGGCGCCGTCGACGTCGCCGCCGCGCAGGCGGCCGGTCCCGGCAACGGCGGCGGAGAGGTCGTCGAGACGGTGGTCAAAAGCGACAAAGAGAACATCGGTCGCAACGACCCCTGCTGGTGCGGCTCGGGCAAGAAGTTCAAGAAGTGCCATGGAGCCTGAGAGCGCCTGAGCGGCGCCCCCTCGGGCATGGTCGATCCCGTCAGAGAGTTCATTCGCGCCTTCAACGAGCGCGACCTCGATGCGTTCGCCGCCGTCCTCGACCCCGAGGTTGAGCTGCATTCCGGCCGCGGCTTGCGCAAGGGGGTCGAGGCGGCGCGGCTGTGGGCGACGCGGGCACCCGGCGGCGTCCAGCAGACGATCGAGCTGGAGCAGCTCTACGAGGACGGGACCGAGGGCGGCGGCGGCCGCGCGGTTGCCCTGATCCTGCGGCGCTGGCACTGGGAAGAGGACGAAAGCATCGCCGGGATCGACTTCATGGCCTGGGCCTTCGAGCTCCGCAACCACAAGATCCTCAGCTGGCGCCCCTACGAGAGCCGCGACGAGGCCCTCCGCGTCTACCACTTCGCCCACCCCTAGCCAGGCGCGTCGCGGCAGCTTACGATGGGTCGATGAGTTCGGTCGCCCCCGACAACGCCGAGGCCACGGAGGCCTGGAGCGGGCCTCTTTTCGACGTTTTCCTCAAGTACCGAGACCTCACCACCGGCGGCCTTGGTGCCCACGGCGAGGTGGCGATGGCGTCGAATCCGCCGCGGCCCGGAGAGCGGGTCATCGACATCGGCTGCGGCTTCGGCGACACCACCCAGCGGCTGGCCGAGCTGGTCGGGCCCAAGGGCTCGGCGCTGGGGGTCGACGTCTCCGCTCCGTTCATCGAGACCGCGCGCCAGGAGGCCGACGAGGCCGGGCTCGACAACGTCGAGTTCCGGCTCGCCGACGTGCAGACGCTGGAGCTGCCGCAGGAGTTCGACTACGCCTTCTCGCGCATGGGCATCATGTTCTTTGCCAACCCTGTCGCTGCCCTGCGCAACGTCCGCGCGGCGCTGAAGCCGGGCGGACGCTTCACCGCCGTCGTCTGGCGGCGCAAGGACGACAACGAGTGGGTGCGGCGGGCGGAGGAGATCGTCGACGAGTACCTCGAGCACCCCGAGGAGACCGACGAACCGACCTGCGGGCCAGGGCCCTTCTCGATGGCCAACGCCGACACCGTCACCGAGCAGCTGAAGATCGCCGGCTTCGAGGAGATCGGGCTGCGACGCTGCGACCTACCGATGAAGGTGGGCGCCGACCTCGACCAGGCGGTCGAGTTCGGCATGGCCCTCGGTCCGGCCGGGGAGATCCTCCGCCTCTGGGGCGACCGCGTCGACGAGATCCGCCCCGAGATCGCCGCCAAAATCCGCGCCGCAATCGCCGAGTTCGAGCAGCCCGACGGTGTTTGGGCCCCAGCCTCCACCTGGATCATCACCGCGAAGGTTCCGACGGGGTAGGTAGGGAGGGTGTCGGTGGGGGTCCCTGGGAGCACCTCCGACGTTTCTCGCGGTTTCGATGAAAAGCAAATTTGCAGAGACTGTCGCTAGGAGGGAGGGGTGTCCCCTGGCCGACCGGCGTCCTGTTCCTCGCACCGACCACTAACCGAGAGATGGCGCGCGTCCGGCGAGGAACCCAGGAAGGTCAGGGGACACCCCTCCCTCCCTACCGAACACGGCTGGCACCCCAACAGGTCCCTCCAATACCCTGTGCCCATGGCCGATGCCGCGCAGAGTCAACCCGTAGCGCCTCGCCTGGCCTCCGTCCGGGAGCAGCTGTCCCTGCTCTCGGACTACCTTTGACCCCTCTGCGCTAGAAGCCGAAGCGGGCCGGCTGGAGGAGGAGATGGGGCGCCCCGGCTTCTGGGACGACCAGGAGGTGGCTGCGCGCACCTCGGCCGCCCACGCCCGCGCGCAGCGGCGGCTGGAGATGTTCCGCGGGCTCGAGAGGGACGTCGCCGACCTCGGCGACCTGGCTGAGATGGCGGCCGAGGACGAGGAGATGGCGGCTGAGCTGGACTCGCAGCTCGGGTCCGTCGAGCAGCGGCTGGCCGAGCTCGAAGAGGCGCGCCTCTTCAGCGGCGAATACGACGCCGGCGACGCCGTCGTCACCGTCCACGCCGGCGCCGGCGGCACCGACTCTCAGGACTGGGCCGAGATCCTGCTGCGGATGTACCTGCGCTGGGCCGAACGCCGCGGCTTCGAGGTCGAGATGCTCGAGGCCTCGCCGGGGGAGGAGGCGGGGCTGAAGTCGGCGACCTTCATCGCCCGGGGGGAGAACGCCTACGGGCTCTTTGCCGCCGAGCGCGGCGTCCACCGGCTGGTCCGGATCTCCCCCTTCGACTCCTCCGCCCGCCGCCACACCAGCTTCGCCCAGGTCGACGTCGGCCCGGTGGTCGAGGACAGCGTCGAGGTCGAGATCGACGAGGGCGACCTGCGGGTCGACACCTACCGCGCCTCCGGGGCCGGCGGTCAGCACGTCAACAAGACCGACTCGGCGGTTCGGATCACCCACATCCCGACCGGCGTCGTCGTCCAGTGCCAGAACGAGCGCTCGCAGACCCAGAACAAGGCGGTGGCGATGCAACTGCTGCGCTCGAAGCTGATCGAGCTAGAGGAGCGCAAACGCTCCGAAGAGCTGGCCAAGCAGCGCGGCGAGGTCAAAGACGTCGCCTGGGGATCACAGATCCGAAGCTACGTGATGCACCCGTACACGATGGTCAAGGACCACCGCACCGAGCACGAGGTCGGCGACGTGCAGCGGGTCCTCGACGGCGACATCGACGAGTTCATCCGCGACTACCTGAACAAGACCGCGGCCGCCTCGGCCAACTAGATGGCTGAGCAGCTTTTCCAGCTCGAACGGGTCGCGGCGGGCGAGGCGGAGGGGCTGCTGGTCCTCCACCACGGCCGCGGCACCGACGAGCGCGACCTCCTCGGCCTCGCCGACCTTCTCGACCCAGAGCGGCGGCTGCGGGTGGTGACGCCGCGGGCGCCGCTGCGGCTACCGGGCTCGCCGGGCTACCACTGGTACCTAGTTCCCCGCGTCGGCTATCCGGACCCCCGGAGCTTCGAGGCGGCGCGCGCGGCCCTCGCCGAGCTCCACGACGCGCTCTGGGAGGAGAGCGGGATCGGCCCCGAGCGCACCGTCCTCGGCGGCTTCTCGATGGGCGCGGTGATGAGCTACACGATGGGCTTGAGCGCCGAGCGGCCGGCGCCCGCCGGCATCATTGCCTTCAGCGGTTTCGTGCCGACCGTCGAGGGCTGGGAGCCGTCATTGGCCGACCGGACCGACACGCCGGTCTTCGTCAGCCACGGGCGCCGCGACCCGGTAATCGGGGTCGAGTTCGCCGAACGGGCGCGGGAGCTGCTCGAGGCCGGCGGCCTCGACGTCACCTACCGCGAGTCTGAGCTCGGCCACCAGATCGACCCGGCCCACCTGCGCGAAGCGGGCGCTTGGCTCGACGAGGTGCTCCCTCGAGGGTGAGGCGGCAGTAGCGGGGGGTGTTGACCGCCTGCAGCGCGACCGAGAACTGGCGCGCCGCCATTGCCCGCTCCATCTGCTTCTTGCTGAGGACGAAGTTGTGGCGGAAGACGCCGGCGCGGCGGAAGTGGGTGTGCTCGGCGCCGAGGTGGAGGCCGCCGTGGGGGCCGCGCAGGCGGGCGTCGATCGCGATCGAGGCGGAGGCGAAGGCCTTGTAGTGGATCACCAGCTGGACGGTCTGGCTGCCGGGCAGAGCGGAGAGTTTGGCGGTCGCGTCTTCGAGGACGCACTTTTCGGCTTCCTCGGATTCGCGTTCTTCCTCGGCGATTTCGGCGCAGAGCTGCACGTCTTCTTCGTCTTCGATCGTGCAGCCGTCTTCTTCGGCTTCGCTTTCGTCTTCGGCTTCGTCGGCTTCTTCAGCGGCGGATTCGGTCGGGCCGCCGATGACCTCGGGCAGGGACAGCGCCGTCGCCGGGGCGGCGAAGAGCGCGAGGAGGGCGAGGATCAGGCAGAGGGGGAGCGTGCGCATCGACTCCTCTCATCGGAGTGAGCGCAGCGTTCCTTTAGGCGCTGGACCCCTCGCCCAGGACACCCTCCAGCTCCAGCAGCGCCTGCTTCATCGGCAGGCCGCCGCCGTAGCCGCCGAGGGCGCCGCCGGTCCGCAGGACGCGGTGACAAGGGACGACGAGCGGGATCGGGTTGCTGCCGCAGGCGCTGCCGGCGGCGCGGACCGCGCGCTCGTTGCCGGCCTTGCGCGCCATCTCGGTGTAGCTGCGGGTCTGCCCGTAGGGGATGCGGTTGATCGCCCGCAATACGCGTTGGCGGAAGCCGCTCGAGAGGCGCCAGTCCAGCGGCAGATCGAAGTGGTCGAGGTTGCCCTCGAAGTAGAGGTCGAGCTCGCGGCGCACCTCGTCGAGCTCGGCCGGCGCCTCGAGCACCCGCGGCGAGACCCGCGCGGCGATCTCGACGAGAAGCTCGTCGCGGTTCTGGTTCGGCAGGCCCACCCGGATCAGCCCGCGCCTGGTCTGGGCCAGCAGCAGCGGCCCGAAGGGGGAGTCTGCGGTCGTGTAGGCGACGTCGAGCAGGCCCTCCTCGGCGGCTCGCGCCCTGAACCCCTCGATCGCTTGGTCGGTTGCGGTCTTCATGCCAGCTCCTTTCGCAGTCGCTTCAGCCCCTCGTGCAGGTTGCGCCGCGCCGCCTCCGGCGAGCAGCCCAGGGCGGCGGCGATCTCGGTGTGGGGGAGGTCGCTGCCGTAGCGCAGGGCGACGACGGCCCGCTGTTTCGGCGGCAGGGTGCCGACCGCGGCCCATAGCTCCTCGTCGCGCTCGGGGATCCCGTTCTCCACCGCGACCTCCGCCACCTCGGCGACGGGAATGGGGTTCCGCCCCCGGGCGCGGTGGTGGTCGATCGCCTTGCGGTGGGCGATCGTCAGCAGCCAGCCGCGCAGGTTGCGCGCGTCGCCCAGCTTCGGATAGGCGCGCAGCGCCGCCAGAAACGTCTCCTGGAAGCAGTCCTCGGCGGCGTCGCGGCCGACCGCGCCCTGCAAGATCGCCATCACCGCGGCGGAATGCTCGTCCAGGACGGTTTGAAACGGCGGCAGCGCGGTCACTCTGTGGGATTAAACGTGGCCGCGACTAAAAACGTGAGATCCCTTGAGATCGAGCCGTCATTTGTGCCCCCTATAGGGGCAAAAGTGCCGGCTCGTTCTAGGCTGCCGCGATGATCGAGCTTGCGGAGGAGATCGAGACGCTGGTGGCGCAGGCCCTGGCCGAGGACCTCGGCGAGGGCGACATCACCTCCGAGGCGACGGTGCCGGAGGAGGCGCGGGGGCGGGCACGGATCGTGCAGAAACAGCGCGGCGTCGTCTACGGCCTCGCCGTCGTCGCCGAGGCGATGCGCCAGTGCGGGGTCGAGGACGTCGACAACCTCGTCGTCGAGGGGCAGTGGCGCGAGGACGTCCCCGCCGACGTGCTGATCGCCGCCGGCAGCGCCCGCGGCCTGCTGGCGGCGGAGCGGACCGCGATCAACTTCCTCGGCCACCTCTCCGGCGTCGCCACCCTGACCGCGCGCTACGCCGAAGCGGTGGTCGGGACCGGGACGACGATCCTCGACACGCGGAAGACGACGCCGGGGCTGCGCCACCTGGAGAAGGCCGCGGTCGCGGCCGGCGGCGCCATCAACCACCGCATGGGCCTCTACGACGCGATCCTGATCAAGGAGAACCACATCGCCGCCGCCGGGGGGCTGGCCAAAGCGGTTCACGCCGCCAGGACCGCTCAGCCCGATAAGGCGATCGAGGTAGAGGTCACCAACGTAGACGAGGCGGCTTACGCGATCGGAATGGGAGTAGACCGTCTCCTGCTCGACAACATGAGCGCCAAAGAGATGCGGGAAGCGGTCGCCCTCCGCGACGAGAACGCGGGCGGCGCCGACGGCGTCTCCCTCGAGGCTTCCGGCGGCGTCAACCTCGAGAACGTCCGCGCCATCGCCGAGACCGGGGTCGAGTTCATCTCCGTCGGCGCCCTGACCCACTCGGCGGCAACGCTCGACTTCTCGATGCTGCTGGAGCTCGCCTAGCTACTTGAGGAGTTTCGATAGGCGACGGTCTTTCAGGACCCTGCCGCCCGTTTGCTCCTTTGGGCAGTAGTTCGTTTGGTGCTCTGAGAAGAAGACTGCCTCGATGGTGGTGCCGCAGCGGGGGCAGGGCTCGCCCTCGCGTTTGTGGATCCTGAGGGGCATCGGCACTTTGTCCGGCACCTCGGGTCCGATGGTTTGCTCGTAGTGGTCTATCGCGTCGTCCAGGACGTGAAGGGCCGCGTGCAGTCGCTCGACCTCTTCGGGGTCGAGCTCCGAGCCTTTCTTGAAGGGCGAAAGTCGTGCCTCCCAGAGAATCTCGTCGACCCAGGAGCGGCCGATCCCGGCGATGTCTTTCTGGTGGCGCAGGAGAGGGTGGAGGTGGCGAGGATGGTCGATGGCCGCGGCGAACGCCCCCAGCGGGGGAGGGGGCCAGGCCTCGGGCCCGAGGCTGGCGACCATCTCGTCCTCGGCGACGGCGTTGGCCGGCAGCAGCTTCGCCCAGGCCCTCTGCTTGGTCCCGAACTCGCGCAGGCGCAGCTCGCGGCCGTCGCCGAGGCGGATCAGGACCCGCGAGGCTTTGTCTTTCAGCGAGGCGCGTTTGTCGAAGACCCGCAGCCGCCCCGCCGACATCAGGTGGATCAGCAGCGCCAGGTCGCCGAACTCGACCACCGGCATCTTCCCGATCCGCCGCACCCCGGTCACCTGCCGGCCGATCAGCGCTTCCAGTGGCGGGTCGAAGGTCTTCATCACGTTCATTCCCGGCGCCAGCGCCGATTCCACCTCGGCGCCGGCGAGGGCGCTGTCGAGGCGGCGGGCGGCGATCTCTACCTCCGGCAGCTCAGGCACCCGAAGAAGGCTAGAGGGGCGCTGCGATCATCTAGACTTCCTCTACGTTCATTCGACCGGTTCCGGACCCAGTCCCGCCGGCGAACATCAGGAAAGGAAGGGCTCATGCAGGAGCTCCCGACGCTCCAACCTACTTTGGCCCCGGAGCTGAGCCCGGAGCGAATCGCTGAGATCAGCGATGAGATCCGTGCGCTCGCGGCGGAGCGGAACGCGGTCATCCTCGCCCACAACTACGAGCTTCCCGAGGTCCAGGATGTCGCCAACTACCGCGGCGACTCGCTCGGACTCTCGCGCCAGGCGGCCGAGACCGACGCCGAGGTGATCGCCTTCTGCGGCGTCCACTTCATGGCCGAGACCGCCTCGATCCTCTCGCCGCAGAAGACCGTCCTGATCCCTGACCTCGACGCCGGCTGCTCGCTCGCCGACTCGATCACCGCCGATCAGCTGCGCGCCTGGAAGGCCGAATATCCCGGCGCGCTGGTGGTCATGTACGTCAACACCTCGGCCGAGGTCAAGGCGGAGACGGACTACTGCGTCACCTCCTCCAACGCGGTCGACGTCGTCCGCCACATCTGGGCCGAGCACGGGCCGGAGACCGAGATCCTCTTCGGTCCCGACATGTGGCTCGGCGCCTTCGTCGAGCGAGAGACCGGGCTCGTCGAAGAACCGGAGCGCCGCGGTCGCTTCCACATCTGGGACGGCGAGTGCCACGTCCACGCCGGGATCAAGCCGCTCGACATCGCCCGCACTCGCGAAGAACACCCGAATGCCGAGTTCCTGATCCACCCCGAGTGCGGTTGCTCGACCCAGGCGATGGAGTACGTCGCCGCCGGCGACATCGATCCCGAGGGCGTCCACATGCTCTCCACCTCGGGGATGCAGAAGCACGTCGAAGCGCATCCCGACGGCGAGTTCATCGTCGCCACCGAGAACGGGATGCTCTACCCGCTGCAGCAGGCGGCCCCGCGCGCCCACCTTGTGGAGGCCAACCGGATGGCCACCTGCAAGTACATGAAGATGATCACGCTGCCGAAGCTGCGCGACTCTCTGCGCGAGATGAAGTTCGAGGTCAGCGTTCCGCCGGCGATCGCCGAGCGGGCGCGGGTACCGATCGAGCGCATGGTCGCGATCGGGTAGCGAGCTCTTTCAGCAGTCCGCAGGAGGCACTCGCCGCCTGAGCTCGGTGGTCGTCGCCGGCCCGGGAAACTGAACACGTTCAAATAAACAGTTCAGTTCTCGTAATCAATTAGCTTCCCGCGTCCGCCCGATGAAGGAGGGAGTCAGGTGAGTGCGGGGATGAGGCAGGCGAGCGTTTGGCGGGAGGATGGGACCTCCGAGGTGGTCGAGCCGGCGAACCTCTCCGGGTCCGGTGGATTCCCCTGGTTCGAGGTCGCCTGCGGGGTCGACGAGGTCGACAGTATTGCCGCGTCGCTCGGTCCCCATTGCCCGGGAATGACCAAAGCGATGCTGGAAGATCTGCTCACCCCCGACGAGAAGCCGGAAGGGCAGCGTTATGCAGGAGGCATCCGCCTTGCCTCCTCGTTCAGCGTCGAAGCCTGGCGCCCTGACCGGCACGTCGACCGGGGAACTCCACAGGGCGTCGGGGTCCTCCGCTTCCAGCCGGTCGAGCTGCTGGCGGGGGAAGGCTGGCTGGTGGCCTGCTGGCACCCACGGCGGATCTTCCAGGGCTCGAAGAAGGTCGACGAGCAGCCGCCCGGGGCGATGGACGGGCTGATGGAAGCGGTGGCGGGGCGGTGGCAACGCAGCCCCGGTCGCCTCGCGGGGGATCTCGGCGTCTCGGTCATGCACGAGCTGGCGCTCACCTACGCCCCTGCGCACCGTGCCCTCAGCGCCTGGCTCGAGGACTGGGAGCTCAGCCTCTACATCGACGACGACCTCGACAGCCAGGATCAGTTGCCGGAGCTGTGGGGCCTGATGGCGGTATTGCGGGATTGGCTCAACCCGCTCAACAAGGCGGGGCTGCGGGTCGACGTCGACAAGGCGTGGCTGCCGGTCTCCGACCATGAGACGGTGATCGCGGTCGACGATCGAATCGACAAAGCCCTAGACGCACTCAGCAGGCTGAGCGAAACCCTGCGCCAGTCGTTCGGCCTCCTCCACCTGGAGCAATCGGAAGAGCAGCGGCGGCGCAGCGAACGGATTCAGCGCCGCAACGAGTTGCTTGCCGCCGGTTTCCTCGTTCCCACCCTGGTCGTCGGCTTCTACGGTGCCAACACCTGGATCCCAGGGCAGGGGCGGCACTGGGGCTTCTGGGTGATGGTGGTCGTCCTCGCCGTTCTCAGCGTCTTGGTCGTGACCTTCTTCCTGCGTAGCCACCGGCGCACCGAAGCCGAAGAAGAGGCGGCGGAAGACGCCCGCAGGCGCAAACGGGCGGAGCTACTGCGCGGCGCCTGAAAGATCGCCTGCGTGGGCAGGATCTTGCGGGGCCGAGGGGGCGGAGGAGTCACCCTGTCTTCGCAGAAGGCACCTCCGCATGGCAAGACTTCGAAAGAGAAACGAGGGCTCTGAGGAGCCGCGGCGCCCGCGCGGGCGGCGTGCGCCGATCATCGAGCTGAACGACGTGACCAAGGTCTACCCGGGCGGCCACATGGCGCTCGACCGGGTCAACCTCTCGATCGGCCGCGGCGAGTTCGTCTTCCTCGTCGGCCCGACCGGCTGCGGCAAGTCGACCCTGATCAAGACGCTGATCCGCGAGCTCGACGTCACCGAAGGCGCCGTCAAGATCGCTGGCCGTGACATCGGCAAGCTGCCGGAGAAGAAAATCCCGCTGCTGCGCCGCAACATCGGCACCGTCTTCCAGGACTTCAAGCTCCTCCCCGACCGCACCGTCTACGACAACGTCGCCTACGCCCTGCAGGTGATCGGCGCCAGCCGCGCCGAAATCCGCGAGCAGGTGCCGCAGACGCTGCGCCTCGTCGGCCTCTCGACCAAGATCCACAACTACCCCGACGAGCTCTCCGGCGGCGAGCAGCAGCGCGTCTCCGTCGCCCGCGCCTTCGTCAACCACCCGCCGCTGCTGTTGGCCGACGAGCCGAGCGGCAACCTCGACCCGGTCACTTCGATCGGGATCATGCAGCTGCTCTACCGGATCAACAAGGCCGGCACGACCGTCGTCGTCGTCACCCACGACCGCGAGATGGTGGACAACATGCGCCGCCGCGTTGTCGAGCTCTACGAGGGCCGCGTCGTCCGCGACGAGGTCTCCGGCGGCTACACCGAGGAGTCGACGACCGAATTCGGCCTGCGGATGCGGGCCGAGATGGGCGTCGGCGCCGAGGGCGACACCCGCACCAACGGCCACTCCGACCACGACCACCTGAGCTGATGGGCCGGATCGTCTTCTTCTTCCAGGAGGCCCTGCGCGCGCTCAAACGCAACGGCGCCCCGAGCCTGGCGGCGATTGTGACCACGGTCGTCACCGTCGTCCTGCTGGGGATGCTGATCCCGGTCTTCCAAACCGCCCAGGGCAAGAGCGAAGAAGTGCGCGACCAGCTGAACGTGCAGTACGCGCTCTACGACGACGCGACGAAGGCCGAAATCACCGGCCTGCAGAAGCAGCTGGAAGCGATCCCGCACGTCGCCGAGGTCAGCTTCGTCAGCAAGGGCGAGGCGCTGAACACGCTGAAGAGCGAACTCGACGACAAGACGATCGTCGAAGAGCTGCACACGAACCCGCTCCCGAACAGCTTCGAAATCAAGGCCGACGACGCCGCCAACCTGCCGAAGATCGAAGAGGCGGTCTTCCCGCGGGGGCCGGAAGGCAAGCCGATCAACTCGATCATCAGCAACTCCTTCGACCGCCAGCACTCCTCCGAGAAGATCGAGCAGGTGACGAGCGCGCTGAAGATCGTCCTCACGGTGATCACGGCGCTGCTGATCCTCGCCTCGCTGATGCTGGTCGGCAACACGATCCGGCTCTCGATCTACACCCGCCGCCGCGAGGTCGAGGTGATGCGCCTGGTCGGCGCCACCCGCTGGTTCATCCGTTGGCCGTTCATGATCGAGGGGGTGGTCGTCGGTTTCGTCGGCGGCCTGCTGGCAATACTGATCCTGTGGCTGGGCAAGATCACGATCGTCGACCCCTTGAGCGACTCCTTCAACTTCCTCGCCGCGCAGAACAACTCGACGCTCGGCTTCCCGGCTCTGGTCGCGATCCTCTTCGCCGCTTCGATCCTCGTCTCGACGATCGGCTCCGGCGTTACCCTGCGCCGCTTCCTCAAGGTCTGAGGCCGGCGTGAGCGCACGCGGGGCGGTTGCCTTCGCGGTGGCGCTCGCGGCCCTGTTCGCCGCCGGGCTCTGGCTGGGCGGGCACCCGCACTCGCTGCCGGAACCGCTGCGCGACGTCTTCGTCTCCGAACCGGGCGGGCTCAGTGCCGAAGGGGCGGAAGCGATCAGGGACAACTACTACCGGCCGGTCGGGGAGGCCGAGCTCGGCAACGCCTCTCTGCAGGGGATGGTGAGGGAGCTGCGCCGGCGCCACGGCGACCGTTTCAGCGAATACTTCTCCCCGGAAGCGCTGGCGGCGTTCAACCAGCAGCTCGAAGGCCATTTCTCCGGGATCGGGCTGACCGTGATCGAAGTGAGGAAAGGGCTGCGGGTGGCAAGCGTCTTCCCGCGTTCGCCGGCCGAGGAGGCGGGGATCGCGGTGGGGGACACGATCGTCTCCGCCGAAGGTGAATCGCTGGGGGGCCTCAGCAGCAGCGAGGCGACGAAGAAGATCAAGGGACCGGAAGGGACCGAGGTGACGGTCGGCGTCGTCGACTCCGAGAGCGGCTCGCTGCGCGAGTTGACCCTGACCCGGGCCGAGGTGACGCTCCCCAACGTCAGCCACAAGGTCAAGACCGTCGACGGGCGGAAGCTCGGCTACGTGCGGCTGCTCAGCTTCAGCGAAGGTGCCCACGCGCAGCTCGCGAATGCGATCCGCAAGGTCCGGGGGGAACGGGCGCGTGGCATCGTCCTCGACCTGCGGCACAACCCGGGCGGGCTGCTCCAGGAGGCGGTGTCGAGCGCGAGCCTCTTCCTGCCCGAGGGCGAAGAGGTCGTCTCGACCAGATCGCGCAGCGAGGGGGAGAAGACCTACGAGACCAGCGGCGAACGGCGCTCGAAGCTGCCGCTCGTCGTCCTCATCGACGGCGGCACCGCCTCGGCGGCGGAGATCCTCGCCGCGGCCCTGGCCGACGACGGCGACGCGCCGGTGGTCGGCACCCGCTCCTTCGGCAAGGGTGTCTTCCAGGAGGAGCAGTCCCTCTCCAACGGCGGCGCTTTGAAGCTGACGGTCGGCGAGTACTTCACCCCCGAGGGCGTCAACCTGGCCGAGAGCCACGGCATCCACCCCGACTTCAAGGTCAGCGACGACCCGAAGACTCCGGCCGACGAGGCCGAAGAGCGCGCCTTCGGAGTCCTCGCCGGCCAGGTCGTCAGCTGATGCCCGGCCGAGGCCGAGGCCGCCGCGAGCGCAACCGCGGCTCATCCAGGCACCGAGACCGTCGTTTCCAGAGTTCGCGTTCCCATAGGAACCAAAAGTCTGGAAACGACGCTCGTCATTCGCGGACGGCGCGGGAGACGGTTGAGGAGATGCTGCGGGAGGAACTCGGGTTTCGTGGCTTCCGGCCGACGGTCGAGGGGGAAGCGCGGGAAGCGGCGAAATGGGCGGAGCGCGAAAGCGGGCCGCGGCGCGACCTCACCGCGCTTGCGACCTTCACCGTCGACCCCGCCTCGGCGCGCGACTTCGACGACGCCGTCTCCGCCCAGCTCGAGGGTGGCGGCGCCCGCGTCTGGATTCATATTGCCGACGTCGCCGCCCACGTCAAGCCCGGCTCGCTGCTCGACCAGGAGGCGCGGCGGCGCGGTAACAGCACCTACGTCCCGGGCGCGGTCGAGCCGATGCTCCCGCACGCCCTCTCCAGCGAAGCCTGCAGCCTGACGCCAGGAGTCGAGCGGCTGGCGGTGACGACCGAGGTCGAGCTCGGGCCGGGGATGGAACCGCGGCGAGTCCGCTTCTACCGCAGCCGCATCCGCTCCGATGAGCGGCTCAACTATGACCAGCTCGACGAGATCTTCGCCGGCCGCCGCGAGGCACCGGCCCACGTGGCCGAACCGCTCGCCGCCGCCCGCGAGGTCGCCGCCGGGCTCGGCGAGCAGCGCGGCACCGCCGGCCTCGACGTCGAATCCTTTGAGCCGGAATTCCGCTTCGACGCCGACGGCAACGTCCTCAGCGCCCACGGCGTCGCCCAGACCGAGGCTCACCGGCTGATCGAGCGGCTGATGATCCTCAACAACGAGCAGGTCGCCCAGCTGCTGGAGCAGAAAGGGGCGCCGGCGATCTACCGCGTCCATGCCCAGCCCGACGCGGCCCGGATCGAGCGTCTGCTCGAGCAGCTGGCGGCGCTGGGGGTGCCGACGCCGCCCCTGAAGCAGGGGCTGGCGCCGCGCGAGGCCGGCCGGGTCGCCGCCGAAGCGAGCCGGCTGGCGCGGCAGGAGGCCGCCCGCCGCGGGCACGGCCGCCAGGCGTACACCTCGCTCGTGCTGCGCTCCCTCAAGCAGGCCTACTACAGCGAGCGGAACATCGGTCACGCCGGGCTCGGCAGCCCCGCCTACTGCCACTTCACCTCGCCGATCCGCCGCTACCCCGACCTCGTCTGCCACCGGGCGCTGCTGGCGCTGCTCGGCGAGGGCGAGGAGGCGCCGACGCTCTCGCAGTGCCGCGACGCCGCCGCCGACTCCTCGGCGCGAGAGCGCACCTCGGCCCAGATCGAGCGTGCCGCCGACGACGTCTGCTCGGCCTTCCTCCTCGAAAAGGAGTTGGGGGAGCGCGGCCTCGACGCGGTCTTCGAGGGCGAGATCTCCGGGGTCATCCGCTCGGCCGCCTTCGTCTCCTTCGGCGGCGAGCTCGGCGACGTCTACGAGGGGATGCTGCCGGCGCGGCGGCTGGCGGGGGACCGCTACGAGCTCGATCGCGCCGAGGTGGCGCTCGTCGGGCGCGGCTCAGGTGGCAGGATCAACCTTGGCGATCCGATATCCGTCCGGGTCGCTGGGGTAGATGCACCGCGCGGTCGAGCGGAGCTGGAGCCGGCGGGTGAGCCTGAATGAGCAAAAAGACCAAGAAGAAAAGAGAGCCGGCCTCGGGCGATGTCGTCACGAATCGCCGTGCTCGCCATAAATTCGAGTGGGTCGAGAAGATGGAGGCCGGGATCGTCCTGCAGGGCTCGGAGGTGAAGGCGTTGCGCAGCGGCAAGGCGCAGATGACCGACGCCTATGCGGTCGTCGACGGGGGAGAGGTTTGGCTCCGCAAGCTGCATATCCCTCCCTACGAGTACTCCGCCGTGGACGCCCACGCAGCAGAGCGGCCGCGCAAACTGCTGCTCCACAGGGAGGAGATCGAGCGCCTGGTCGGCAAAACCGCCCAGAAAGGGCTGACCCTGATTCCAACCAGGATCTATTTCAAAGGGCCGCGCGCAAAGGTGGAGCTGGCTTTGGCGCGAAACAAGGAGGGTCGCGACCGGCGGCGAGAGATCGCCGACCGCGACGTTCGAAGAGAGGTTGAGCGCGAGTTCAAGGGAAGGATGCGTTGAGGTTGAAAAGCTCGAAGTACATGCAAGGATGCAGGGCGATGCGGACTCGGAAGAGCCTCCCCGCCGCCGTCGCTGGGATCATCGCGGTGCTGATGGTGGCCCCTGCGCAGGCCGGCGCCGACTCGTTTCCGGAAAAGGCGAGCGACTACGTGAGCGATAACACCGGTTACTTCGTAGCCGCCCTGTTGGCGGCGATTCTGCTCCTCCTCCTGCTGGTGCGGATCAGCCAGCGGCGCAACAAGGAGAAGGAACAGAAGCAGGCTGCCCAGCCCGCCGGCGCACCCCCGACCGGGGCACCTACCCCGCCGCCGGGTGCTCCTCCCGTCGCGCCCCCAGCTCAGACCGCCGAGATGGCAGCCGTGCCCGCCGCTGTCCCAGGCGCTCCCGCTCAAGCTCCTCCCGCGGCGGCGCCGGGCCCTCCCGGGGCGCCCACTCCGCCGCCAGGCGCCGGCGCGCCGCCGCCCGTCCCGGGGCAGGCGCCCGCCAACGAGAGCTCCAAGGACCGCAAGCGCCGCCAGCGTGAGGAACAGCGCCAGAAACGGGCGCAGATGCGCGAGGCGCGCAAAGCCGAGCTGCAGCGCCGCAAGGAAGAGCGGGCGAACCGTAAGGCGCAGAAGAGCGGTGGCGTCGTCCCGCCGACCGGGGCTGCCCCCGGCGCCGCTGCCGCCGCTGGTGCGGCGCCGCCGCCCGGTGCGCCTGCCGCGCCGGAAGCAGCTAAGGAGAGGAAGTTCTTCGGGATCAAGATCGGCACCGGCAAGCAGAAGCGCGAAGCCGCGCTCGCCGAGCAGCGACTCGCGGCCGCCCGTGCCGCCAACGAAAGGGCGGTCGCCGAAGCGCAAACCGGCGGCCAGGTCCCGCCCTCGGGCCAGCTGCCGCCCTGGGAGGAGGCGACGACCGTGCAGCCACCGACCGGCGGCCTTACCGCCCTACCCTCGGTTCCGCCGCCGCCGGTTCCCGGCGGCACCCCGGCGCCGGGCGAATACGACCCGACGCTCGCCGAGCAGCGGGTGCGGGACAAGGTCGCCGAGGTCCGCAGCGAGACGCAGCGGATCGGTGCCGAGGCCGATCAGCGGATGGAGAGCGCAGCGCAGCTGCAGCAGCACGGCGCGATGCCGCCGGCTGCCGGGGCGCCGCCGATCCAGGACACCCAGGCGATCCCGCCGCAGAGTGCGCCGGCGAGCCCACCGGCCGACCTGCACACCGCCGAGCAGCGGCTCGAGGACGAGCGCCAGCAGCGCGAGCGGGCGATGAAAGAGGCCGAGGAGCGCCTGCGCCAGATCGAGGAGCGGACGAAAGCGGCTGAAGAGCGGGCCGCCGAAGCGCAGCGGCTGGAGCAGCGCCGCGCCGAAGAGCAGGCTGAGGAGCAGCGCCTCGAGGAGATGCGCCGCAGCGTCGCCGAAGCCGAAGAGCGGGCCCGCGAGGCCGAGCGCCGAGCCGAAGAAGCCGAGCAGGCAGTCGTTCGCCAGGTCCAAGGCGGAGCGCCGCAGGTCGGGGGAGCGCCGACGCTGCCGCCGGCACCGGAGCCCCAGTCCTATTCCCCGCCCACGCCGCCAGCGCCGGCCGAGTCCTTTGCGCCCCCTACGCCTCCGCCCCCACCGGCGGAATCGTTCGCGCCGCCGACTCCGCCACCGCCGCCGGCCGAGTCATTCGCGCCGCCGACTCCGCCGCCACCCCCGGCTGAACCGGCACCGCCGCAGCCGCCGGCACCCGAGCCCCCGGCTCCGGTCGCGACGTCGAGCTTCGGCGCCCCCGGCGGCGGCGAGCAGATCAACCTCAACACGGTCACCTTCGAGCAGCTGCGCGAGCAGAACCTCTCGGTGACGCAGGCGACCCGCCTGCTCGCACACCGCGAGCGCCTCGGCGGCTTCAAGACGGTCGACGACCTTGACCAGGTCGCCGGCTTCCCGCAGGATCTGCTCGACGATTTGAAAAGTCGGTCGGCCGTTTAGCCGGAGTCGCTTTCCCACCCCTCCAGCAGCTTTAGCCAGATCTCGCTGCGGGCGGGGTAGGGGGCGACGGCATGACGCAGTTTTGAGATCGGGATCTCGGCGACGATTGCGAAGGTCGCCGCCTGGAGGAAGTCGGCGGTCTCGAAGCCGGTGAAGGTGGCGCCGACGATCACTCGGTTCTTCTGGTCGATGACGAGGCGGGAGGTGCCGCCGGTTTCCTTGCCCTGGAAGCTGGCGCCGGGGGTGCCGTCGGTGGGGACGTCGACGGCGCGGGCGTCGATGCCCGCTTCCTTCGCCTGCTCCAGGGTCGTACCGGCGGCGGCGACCTGGGGGTCGGTGAAGGTGACGCGGGGGGAGCCGAGGTCTTCGGCCCTGGCCGCGGTCTCACGGCCGAGCAGGTTCTCCGCCGCGACCCAGGCGTGGTACTTGCCCATGTGGGTGAAGAGGGCGCGCCCGTTGACGTCGCCGATCGCGTAGAGCCAGTCCCGGCCGCCGACTCGCATCCGCCCGTCGGTGTCGAGGTAGCCGTGGTCGTTCGGTTGCACCCCGGCGGCTTCGAGATCGAGGCCGGCGGTGTGGGGGACGCGGCCGACGGCGATCAGGATCTCGGCCGCCTCGACCTCCTCGCCGCCGCTCAGCTTCGCGACGACGCCGGGATTTCCGGCCCTGACGCCCTCAACTTTGGTGCCGGTACGGACGTCGACGCCGAAGTTCTTTCGCAGCGACTCGGCGACTTCCTCGCCGGCGAAGGCCTCCTCGCGCGAGAGCAGGTGCTCGCCGCCCTCGACCAGGGTCACCTCGGTGCCGAGGCTCGACCAGGCCTGGGAGAGCTCGCTGCCGACCGGGCCGCCGCCGAGGACGATCATGCTCTCCGGCACCTGCTTGGCGGTGGTCGCGTCGCGGTTGTTCCAGGCCTGTACCCGGTCGAGGCCGTCGATCGGCGGCATCGCCGCCTTGCTGCCGGTGGCGACGACGATCGCTTTTCCCGCGACCAAAGCATCGTCGCCGACGACGACCCGCCGCTCGCCGTCGAAGCGGGCGCTGCCGCGCAGCAGCTCGATCCCGCGTTCTTCCAGCCACGGCAGCTGTCCCGAATCGTCGCGGTCGTGGATCACCTCGTCGCGGCGGCTCAGCGCCAGCTCGGCGTCGAGCTCGCCGTGGCCAGTCGGGACGCCGGGGACCCGCTTGGCCTCGGCGAGGACGTCGGCCGGGCGCAGCAGTGCCTTCGAGGGCATGCAGGCGTAGTAGGAGCATTCGCCACCGACCAGGTCGCGCTCGACGATCGCCACCTTCCAGCCGGCGTCGGCGAGGCGACCGGCGCAGACCTCGCCCGCGGGGCCGGCACCGAGGACGATCGCGTCGTAGCTGCGCTCGTTCACCGCCTGCATCATCACAGGCCGGGCGGCTCGACGCCGTACAATGGCGAGGCATTCCAAGCACGGGGGCGACAGGCTTCGACGTGGTCGACTCGTGCGAACGGTTGCAGGTCGAGGTTGCTGGAGGCCTCGTTAAACCCCAGCACAAACCAATACGTGCGGACCATGAGTTCGCCC
>Ga0070685_10000321_pt1 | contig 29781 bp, 29 predicted proteins | sample KBSS13LmetaG_FD_65651 | JGI IMG/M metagenome (GOLD analysis project Ga0070685, IMG submission 65651) | Switchgrass rhizosphere microbial communities from Kellogg Biological Station, Michigan, USA - KBS S1-3L metaG | ecosystem: Host-associated > Plants > Roots > Rhizosphere ...
TTGTGAAGGTCCTTGCAGGCCGAAGGATCTATAACCGCGGCAGCACGTGAATGGGTAAAGTGCGCCGAGGCCGAAACGAAAGCGTTTCCTCGACTGAGTGGCTTTACACGCGATAGATCCCTTCGGCCTGCGAGGGATTGCGCATGCCCCAGTAGCCGCGTGGTCGGCCTCAGGATGACGTCTTTGAGGTTGCTCAACAGTCTCTGAGGCCCGGCCGCACCTTACCCTGTGTCCACGACCAGCTTCGCAGGGCCGAAGGATCTAATCACGGCCGCCACGAGGCCCGTAGCGGGAGCCGCATGGCAGCTGCGGCAACGTCGAGCCTCGATCGCTGCGAGGCCCCGTCATTTGCGACGCTGCCGCGTCCAGGCCTCGGTGGCACTCCGGCTGGATCCCTCGGCTCTGCGGACACCGGTGCGGCGTCGGGTTCGTCGCGGCCGAGCCTCGGGATGACACGTGGGTGGTCCGGCCGCTTTGACGTTTCTCAAGGCCTCTCAGGACGGCGTTTGCAAGCTACGCCGGGACTTCCATCAGGTACGACGTAAGTTGCCGGATCTTCGTGTCGCGCATCACGAAGACGTCGCAGAACACGAGGTCGAGCGTTCCCCCGTCGGCCCTGGAGGCGCGCACCGTGCCCTCGGCGACCACCACGTCGTCTTCCTCGACCATCCGGGTGACGTGGATGGTGGGGCTGCCGGTGAACGCCGGGTTCTCGATCTCCCCGTCGAACTCCGCCTTCCCGTGCAGGTGCACCGCGCCGGGGATCACCCATTCCACGTCGTCGGTCAGGCACGACAGGATCTCCGCGTGGTCCGTCCGGCCGAACGCCTCCATGTACTGCTGCACCGTCTGCTTGTTGGGGCTCATCTCGCGGTCCCGGGTTGATCGTGAGTGGACGCGGGGGCCTCGGCACGCACGTATTCCATCGCCTCATCGTCCCATCGCCACGAGGTGCCGATGGGCTCGTCGAGGATGGAGTCCAGCACGCGGTACTGCCGCAGGAGGTCGTCGACCAGCATCGGGACGCGCTCGCCGCCGGGGTCGTCTCGTGCCGCGACCTCCCACCCGCTGGATTCGGGATCGCCGGAAGGGTGGCGGACGGCGGTCATCGGCCACCCCTCGCCTCGCGCGAGCTCCGGGCTCACGCGGGCGTGGAGGGCGTAGGGGAGATCGCCGGAGGGCGAGACCTCGAGCGCCGCGACGTGCTGTGGGCCGAACGCCACCCGTGCCCCTGGCTGGAGGCCGGCCAGGAAGGACGGGCGGTTGTTGAGCTCGCCGACGTAGCCGTCGGGTCCTGCCTCGCGCACCTCCACCCACATGCGCTCCGCGGTGAACCCGCGCTCCGACGGCCGGTCGGCCTCGAACACGAGCTTCACCACGTCGCCCGGCCGAAGGCTCCCGCGCTGGTCGGAGCGGGGGATGGAGAAGGTGCGCGGCGCCTCGCGGTGCACCGCCTCCACGTCCTTCAGCCCGGTCCACTTCGGCTGCGGCACCCCGCCCGCCGCCTCCTTCCGCCGGCTGGCCGGCGCGAGGGACGCGATCAGCCGCGCCAGGAACCGCCACGCGCGCCCGATCATCCCACCCCGCCCGCGTCCTTTGCCCCAGCCGGGATGGCGGCCTTGTACGCCCTGTCGGCGTTGATGAAGCGCAGGGTCACGAGCACGAACCAGGCGATGGCGGCGAGGGTCACCAGGAAGCCCCAGGAGCCGGGGGGAAGGATGCTGCGATAGAGCGCAAAATGGACGCGGCGCGCCCGGTGCGCAACCGCGAAAAAGCATCACGCAGAGACGCGGAGACACGGAGAGAACGGCCGAGCCTCTCTGTGCCTCCGCGTCTCTGCGCGATGCGTTCAACCCGGCACCGGCGCCATCGCCGCGGCCAGCGCGCGCGCCTGCTCGTCGAGCGTGGCGCGCTCGGCGAGCGGGATGCCGCGCAGGTCGAAGACGACGCGGCCGTCCTCGATGCGGGCGCAGCGGTCCGACGTGAGGTGATGCGGCCCGTGCTGCGGCACGATGACCAGGTGCGCGTGCGGCACCCCGTAGCCGTGGACGAGGTACCCCACCCGCTGCGGCGCGAACACCGTACGCATCGCCCGCCCCACGTGCTGCGCGACCACGATGATGCGCTGCGCCGCCGCGTCGGAGAGGTCGGTGAAGTGGTCGACGTGCGCCCGGGGGATCACCAGGCACTCGCCCGGCGCGGTCGGCTGGATCCCCATGAACGCCATCACCTCCTCGTCCTGGTGGATCACGCTGGCCGGCGCGCGCCCCGCCACGATCTCGCAGAACACGCAGCTCATCCGTCCCCCGCCGGCGGCCTTGCGGTGAACCCGCCGGTGGCGGTGTCCCGGAACGAGTGGAACCCCAGCTCCTCGCAGAACGCCCGCAGCGCGGGCGAAAGCGGCGTGCCGATCACCTCGATTCGCTGGTACGGCGGGTCCTGCGAGCAGGGGCCGTGGTGCTCGTTCACCGTCTCCAGCACCGAGGCGACCCAGTGCTCGCGGCTCGCCTTCGGATCGACCACGAAGCTCGCGAGCGAAGCACCTCCTTCACGCCTGATGCGCCGGAAGAACCGCTTGATGGCGACCGAGTTCCCCTTCGTATCCGCGATCCACACGGGCATCCGCAGCGCGAGCTCCTCCAGCCGGTCGCCGAAGTCGGGATCGGCCACGATGGCCACCGTGGCCGCGGTCACGCGCGCAGCTCCCCGAGCCGCGCGAGCGCGACGCCGTCGGCCTCGCACCACCACGCGCCGTCGCGGAACCAGAGCGGGTGGTTGGGATGGCGCGGGCAGGCGGGCCAGGTGGTGTGGACGAAGGTGTCGTGGAAGAACTGCTGCACCTCGTCCACCAGCCGCTGCGCGAAATCGCCGACGTCGTCCGTGAACTCCAGCGCGTTCGGGATCTGGTCCGCCACGTCCTCGCGGTGCCCCTCGCCGAGGGTGGCGGCCACGTCGGCGGCGAGCAGGTCGACGATCTCCTGGCGTTCAGCGTCCATGGCGGGTCCCCGTTCGCGGCGGGAGCGCCTCGCGCAGCGCCCGCGCCTCGTGGGACGATCGTTTTCCGAATCTCACGTCACTCCATCGAGTTGAGGATGCGCGCCATCACCCGCCCCAGCGGCAGCCCCGGACGGCCGGGGAGGATGTTCCACTGGTTGATCACCACCACCAGGTCCTTCTCGGGGATCGCGATGGGGAACTGGCCGCCGAAGCCGGAGCCCGCCCACATCACCTTCGTGCTGTCGGCGGGATTGGGGTAGAGCCACCATTTGAGCCCGTAGTGCGCGCCGCCCGGCCGGTTCCCCACCGCCACCGCCGGCGAGGTCGAGAGGCGCACCCAGTCGCGGGTCACCACCTGCCGCCCGTTCCACTCGCCCCCGCGCAGGAAGAGGTACCAGAGCCGTGCCAGGTCTTCCGATGCCAGGTAGAGCCCGCCCTCGGTGTCGGGCACTCCCGCCGGGGTGCGCTTCCAGTACCAGTTGCGGATGCCGACGGGCCCGAACAGGTGGCGCGCCGCGTACTCCTCCACGTCGACCCCCGTGGCGCGCCAGAAGACGTGCGCCAGGAGTTCGCTGGCGCCGCTGTTGTAGTTGAAGCGCGTCCCCGGCTCCTCCATCATCGGCCGGTCGATGGTGTACTTCACCCAGTCGTAGCTCGCCTCCAGCCCGATGGCCGTGTTGGTCGGGTCGCCGTACGGCTTGTTCTCGTCCCAGTCGATCCCCGCGGTCATCGTCAGCAGGTGGCGGATGGTCATCCGCCGCTTGCGCTCGTCGACGTTGGCCACGCTGTCGGGGTTGAAGAACGAGAGCACCGGCGTGTCGAGCGAGGGGAACTCGCCGCGCGCGACGGCCGTGCCGATCACCATGGAGGTGACGGTCTTGGTGACCGACTGCAGCGTGTGCAGGTCGCCCCGGCGGTAGTACGGGTGCCACCAGGCGTGGAAGTAGTTGTACGGCCCCGAGCGGTCGCCGGTGCGCAGCGTGGTGGCGACCCGCGCCGAGTCGCCGTAGATGCTGTCGTAGTTGTGCGCGTAGCGCCGGTCGAAGGCCAGCCGCCCGCGCCGGATCACCAGGAAGCGGTCCACGTTGCCGTAGCGCCCCGAGCGGATCTCCGCGTCGATGCTGTCCAGCACCGCGGGGTTCAGCCCCACCGACTGCGGGCTCGCGGTGGGCCATCGCTCGCCGGGGAAGGGCCCCTGGGCGTGCGCCGCCACGTTCACGGTGAGCGCGATGGCCGTGGCAGCGAGCGCCGCCCTGCGCTTCATCCTCGATTCGATCATTCTCGCGCTGGTGGAAAGGGTGATGGTCGGCATTCGCTCCCGTGCATCCGGAGACACCGCCACGGAAGATCCATGCTTTTGACGAAATGCATGTCCGATTCGTTGGAAGCCCGCTGGCTTCACGCCGGCGGCTTCGCGATCCCGACGAAGATCACGATGCCGTCGCCGCCGGGGTTCCCCGAGTAGGGCTCGAAGGCGGTGGCGAAGCGCGGCTTCCAGTTGTTCACCGCCCAGAGATTGCCGGCCGCGTCGATGCTCACGCTCGTCATCCGCATCAGGGGGGAGTAGCAGGGGGTACCGTCCTTGTACAGCGGCGATCCGTCGGCGAGCGTCACCGGGTCTCCGGCGGTCGGCAGGGTGTACCCCGTCTCGGGAGAGATCGGCTCGCCCAGGGGGAGGCCGGACGGAGAATCGACGCCCGCGAGCTTCGAGACGGCCGCGTGGGTGTAGTCGTAGAGGATTCCCAGGTGGCCGAAGTTGCCCACCCAGACGTCGCCGTTCCCGTCCACGGTCAGCCCCCACGGGCTGTTGAGGCCGCCGCGGTCGGTGAACCCCACGGGGTGGCCGTCGGGGGTCACCATGTACACGGTGTCGTCGCCCCCCGAGGCGATCCAGGCGTTCCCCTTGGGGTCGAGCGCGATCGCCTTGCTCGACGCGCCCACCTGCAGGGAGAGCGTGCACCGCAGCGCGCCGTTCTCGATGACGAAGCGGGCCACGTGGGCGGGGTTCGCCTTCGGCCAGCCCAGGCCGGCGCCGTAGGTCACCCAGGCGGTCGGCACCTCGGCCGTGGGGTCCACGGCGACGCCGAAGGTGTACTTCCCCGGCGCCGTCTGCGGCGAAGACGCGTTGGGATCCGGGTACGAGATGCAGTTGCCGGGGTCGCCGCCGATGTACACCGACACGGTGTTCAGGTAGGGAGGCAGCGGGTCCACCTCGTCGTTCCCGTAGCTGGCGATCCAGAGGTTGTTCCACCGGTCCACCGCCATCCCCTGCACGCGCGACGTCCCCTGGGTGTAGCCGCCCCCGCCGATGTCGTTGCCGTTCCCGTCGAACTTCGACACGACCCCCTCGACGGGCCAGGAGTCCTTGGGGCCCCAGCCGTAGCTTCCGATCCACGCGTTCCCGTTCAGGTCGATCGCGACCCCGAACCCCGGCCCGTTCATGCCGCCGCCGACCACCGGCGACGTCGGTCCGTCCACCCCGTCGGCCGGCATCCCGTTCGGCTTCAGCACCACCGAGAAGTCGCAGCCGCCCGATTCCCCCTGGAACACGTTGTTGCTGATCCAGGCGTTGCCGTACCGGTCCCACGCGAAGTTGGCGGGGCCGCCGAACTTCCGCTTTCCGTCGTCGCCGGTGCGGTTCACCTTCACCGCCAGCGTCCAGGCGTCGGGCGGCACGGCGAGCACCGGCGTGTACATCTGCAGCGCCCGCGACTGCTGGTAGATGGCGGTGGTGTGCCACGCCGGGTGCAGCGCCACGTTCACCATCGCCTGGAAGGTGTCCCCCGGCGCCTGCCCCTGCGGGGGCGTGGTGAGGGTCTCCAGGACGATCCACCCGCCCTCGCGCACCGACCAGGCGAGGAGGTTGGCCAGCGAGCGCAGGGAGCGCAGCGAGTTGGTCTGGTCGGCGTTGGGCGGGTCGAGCATCACCCGGGAGGGGTCGCCCGTGGTCGACGCCAGGTTCGCGCACATCCCCGCCGCGACGCCCAGGGGCGACACCGGCCCGCTGATCGCGCTCTGTTCGGTGAACTGCGCGAAGGCGTACGCCGCGGCCACGGTGGTGAGCTCGTTCAGCGTGACCGGCCCCGCCAGGGTCGGCCCGACGATGGCGACGAACCGCATCCCCACCAGGTCCACCCGCGTGGCGGCCAGGTAGAAGATGCCGCTCCCCGAGGAGACGGAGGGCGTCATCGAGAACCGGCCTTCCCCATCCGTATGCGCGGTGTCGATCGGGGTCGGCGCGCCCTCCCCGGCGCGGTAGAGGACCACGTGCGCGTCGACGATGGGGATGCACACGGGCTTGCCGGGGATCGGCGTCTCGATCCGCGAGCCGCCCGAGAGGACCTGACCGGTGAGCTGCAGCTGCTGGTTGCTGTCCATGGTTTTCGTGGGATGATTGAAGCGATGGATGGAACCGCGGAGCAGCAAGGGTGCGGCGGGTGGGCCCCGCGCGCAAGAAAAATCGGTTCATCTCACGCAGAGACACGGAGACACGGAGGGCCGCCGCGACTCTCCGTGTCTCCGTGTCTCCGTGTGAGACGCCGTTCTGTTTCAGCGACGCGCGAGCGGGCGCCCCACCTTCTCCAGCACCATGCGCGCGGCGCGGCGGCCGATCTCGGCGCCCGCCTCGTTGGAGAAGCGGTAGTGCACGCCCCCGTAGGTGCGCGAGTCCGACACCTCCTGCGCCCACTCGTCCCAGCCGGGGAGCACCGCGACGATCGAGTTCGGCACGGCCATGGCGGTGACGCGGACGCCGGTCGCCGGGTGCGGCCCGGTCTCGGCCTTCATCACCTCGGCGATGGCCGCGGCCACGGTGCAGTGGCCGCACGGATACTCCGGGAAGTTCGGCGTGCCCAGCAGCGGCAGCCAGGCCGGATCGGGCGCGGTGGCGTCGTTGCCGTCGCCCGCGCCGTTGCGGATGGCGGTGATCGGCCGCCAGAAGTTGTAGTGGAACTTGGCCTCGATCATCGCCAGCGCCGCGTCGTCGAAGGCCATCTGGTAGAGCGCGAACATCCGCGCGTTCTGCACCGGCGCGCGCCCCGGGGCGTTGGCCGCCATGCGCATGGACGGGGTGACGTCGAAGGCTTGGCGGTAGCGCGCCATGATCGTCTGGTGCGGCGTGCGCTCCGTGCTGGCGCGGGCGCCCAGCCGCCGCACCTCTTCGTAGTCGCGCGCCCAGCGCGGGCTGCCCAGCGCGGGCGGCGGGGGCGGCCGCAGCGCGCCGGCGCTCCCGATCACCCACGGGTGGAAGGCGCTCATGTACGGCTGGATCTCCGGCAGCGGGGTCGAGATCCACTCGCCCGGCGTGGTGCGGGGGCGATACGGCACCTGCACGATGGTGGAGTCGATCCCGCCCACCGTCATCGCCGCGGCGGCCGCGCGCTCGCCGATCGCCCGCCCCGCCTCCTTCGCCGCGCCGTCGGCGATCGCGTCCATGGCGATGGCGTAGTTCTCGTCGAGCGACGCCTTCTGCTGCGGGAACGACGCGAGGAGCACCCGGTAGGCGGCGGTGGCCGCGGCGGCGTCCTGCGAGGCGGAGGGAGCGCCCGCCGGGAAGTCCAGGTAGCTCTCGTAGCGCCGGTCGATCGCGTTCAGCGCCTCGAACATGGCGAGGGACACGCGTGTGACGGCGCGGTCCTGGTCTGGCGGGTGCCCGGGGGTTCCCTGCACCGGGCCGTACAGCTTGATAGCGAACTCCCACCAGTCGCACACCGTGTCCGCGTAGGCGGGTCGCGCGATGGCCAGCGCCGCGAGGGCGGCCACCCGCAGGAATGCTCGACGCATCGTCTCTTCTCCAGGCTGGGAGGGTAACGGGAACACTAGAGCGATTTAGTGATATACTCTAGTATATCAGCATAACGAAATGCAATCATTTTTTGTTTCAGCGCATTTTCAGCGTGAAACCAGATTCGGGAAAAGATCGTCTCACGCAGAGACACGGAGACACGGAGAGAACTGCCCAGCCTCTCCGTGTCTCTGCGTCTCTGCGTGAGATTCTTTGTGTGGTTCCGTCAGCCCGGCGCGCGGTATCGGCGCAGGCGCGCGGCCATGAGGACGAACGCCACCGCGAGCGCGAGCCCGATCCAGAGCCACGGCGTGGCGAGGAAGCTTCCGGGAGTGAGCGGCGTCAGCGGGTGGAAGGGGGTGCGCTCACGCGCATAGGGGGCGAACGCCGCGCCGTACCAGCCGATGAGGGCGTGCGTCACCCACGCCGCAAGGTGCAGGGTGTCCATCGTGAGCTTCTCCAGCACGCCGAGGGCGAGCACCGGCAGCAACGCCCAGAGCGCCGCCGTGCGCCTCGCCCACCCCGACACCAGCAGCAGGAAGGCGTAGATCGGCGCGTGCCAGAGCGCGGCGGCCGCCAGCGCGTACGCCAGCGTCGGCCACAGGCTGAGCAGGTGCAGCTCGCCCCACAGCGCCGCGACGCTCCGCCCCTGCGCCGGCAGGACGGCGGAGCTCAGCAGGAAGAGGACGAGGTGCAGCGCGACCAGGGCCGCCAGCGTGACCAGCGGCAGCACCACCAGCGGGACGGCCGCCTTCGCCAGCACGGTGGCGTGGTCCGAGACGGGGAGCGACTTCCAGAAGAGGATGCTGCGGTCGCGGCGCTCGCCGCCCAGCGCGTCCATGCAGTAGACCGCGCCGGTGACGAACGCGATCGCCATCATCAGCACCGCCATGCCGCGGTACAGCGCCGAGGCCGATCCCGGCTGCGCCGGGTCGGTCCCCAGCATGCCGGGAAGGTGGCTCGGCATGGTCGCGCCGTGGACCGCCAGCGCCACGGCCAGGAAGACGGCCACCGCCAGCGGGGCCAGGTGGACCGAGCGATTCTCCCACAGCTCGCGCCGCACCGACCAGTACAGCGGCCGCGTCGCGCGTGCCGCCGCGGGCGCCGCCTCCGGCACCTCCACCGCGGGCTCGCCGGGAAGGACGACCGGCGCGGGGCTCATCGCGCCGCTCCGCGCGGCTGGCCGGCGCCGTCGCCCACCACCGCCACGAACAGGTCGGCGATGCCGGGGGTGCGCACCTCGCCGAGCGCGGACACCTCGCGGCGGTCCGCGCCGTCGAAGAGGAGGATGCTGCGGCCCAGCGACTGCCGCTCGTGCACCGGGCCGAGCGCGCGCGCCGCCTCCACCGCGCCGGGGCGCGCCATCACCTCCAGCCAGCGCGCCTCGTACTCGTCCATGCTGCACTCCAGCACGATGCGGCCCCGGTCGATGAACGCCAGGTCGGTGAGCACGTCCTGGATCTCCTCCACCTGGTGCGTGGTCACCACGATGGTGCGGCTCCGGTCGAAGTAGTCGTTCAGCAGCGCGTCGTAGAACCGCTTGCGGTAGAGGAGGTCGAGGCCCAGCGTCGGCTCGTCGAGCACCAGCAGCCGCGCGTCGATGGCCATCACCAGCGCCAGGTGGAGCTGCGCCACCATCCCCTTCGACAGCTCCCGCACCCGGCTCGCGCGGCCGATGCCGGTGCGCTCCAGGAACCCCTCCGCCTTCGCGCGGTCGAAGCGCGGGTGCACGCCGTCCACGTAGTCGAGCGCCTGCGACACCCGCATCCAGCGCGGCAGCACCGCCACGTCCGACATGAAGGCCACCTCCTGCATCAGCCGGTCGCGCTCGGCCCACGGGTCGAGCCCCAGCACGCGCAGCTCGCCCTCGAAGGGGATGAGGCCGAGGATGGCGTTCAGCGCGGTGGTCTTCCCCGCGCCGTTGGGCCCCATGATCCCCAGGATGCGCCCCTCGCCGACCCGCAGGTCGACGCCGTCGAGGGCGACGGTGGCGCCGTACGCCTTGCGCAGGCCGCGGGCTTCGATGCATGCCATCGCTTCAGCGCTCCTCGTCCGCGGCGGCGGCGGCCGGCCGGGCGGCGGCCTCCAGCAGCTCTTCGGGGGTGATGCCGAGCCGCCGGATGGTGGCGTGGATGCGGGGCCACTGCTCCTCGAGGAAGCGCTGGCGCTCGCCCTCCAGCAGCAGCGCGTGCGCGCCCGGCCGCACGAACATCCCGCGGCCGCGCCGGGTCTCGACGAGCTGCTCGTCGACCAGCTGCTGGTAGCCCTTGAGCACGGTGAGGTGGTTGACCCGGTACTCGGCGGCGACCTGGCGCACCGACGGGAGCGGGTCGCCCTCGCCCAGCACCCCGTCGAGGATCATCGCCACCATCAGGTCGCGGAGCTGGCGGTAGATCGGCTGCCCGTCGTTCCACTCGCGGTCCATCATCCGTTCCGGCGGTTCGTGCGAGGGGGAGGCGGGTGGTGGGATAGAGTGATATGGTGATATCTATAGCCAGAACACGTGGCTGGGCGCAAGGTCCGAAACGATCGTCTCACGCAGAGACACGGAGACGCGGAGAGCTCGCTGCGAGCTCTCCGCGTCTCCGTGTCTCTGCGTGATGCTTACACCAGGCGGCGGCACATGACGATCACGCGGCCGGGATGACCCGATCTCGCGGTGTACGGCTGCCGCCGCAGTTCGGCGAAGCCGTGGCGCCTCCAGAAGCGCTCGCCGGCAACGTTGGGTTCCAGGACCCCGAGCTGGATGACCGTCCCTCCCGCGGCGGCGACGGCACGCGCGACTTCTTCGACGATCCGGCTGCCGAGACGAGCCGCACGCGCCGCGGGATCGAGCAGGAGGAACCCGATCCACCATTCGCGCTCGCCCGGAAAATCGCGGATCAGATCGAGCACGCCCACGAGCTCGCCGCCCGGTGCGCGGATGCCGGCCACGTACTTGTCGGCGTGCGTCTTCCTCGGCGGGAGCACCGTCAGCAGGTGCTCGGCCGTATCCGGCGCCGCGGGAGCCCCCTCCTCCATCAGGTAGTAGTCGCCGCAGCGCTCGCACAGCCGCTGCAGCGCCGGCGCGTCGGCCAGCGTGAGGCGACTGGCGGTGTGCGGGGAAAGGTCCAGGTCGAGCATTCAGGCTCAGGAGCGTCCAACGGGTCATCGGTTCCGTCTCCCCAGGCGGGTGAGGTGCGTCCGGGCTACGTGCCGTGGAGCCCGGCCATCCTGAACCGCCGGATCAGCTCGGCGACGGTCATCCCGCGGGGATCCTGGAAGCGCTCGGCGGTCTGCCGCAGCGATTCCAGGGCGCCCGCGTGGTCGCCGCACACGTACTGGAGCCGCGCGCGGAGCCTCACCACCTCGGTGATGAGATCGCGCGCGCTCGGCATCACCCCATCGCACGCAATTCGGATTGCCGCACGCGTACGTCGCCGCGGCCGGAGCCGAGCTCCACCAGGTACGTCGGCTGTGGGCGAATGCCCGTCAGCATCACGATGCAGCCGCCCTCGCCGGAGTGGGGGCCCTCTGTGATCGAGACAGGGTCGTTGTGCGCGAACAGCACCCCCTCGATCGCCTGTCCAGCCAGCCAACGGTCGCCCAATCCGCGTATCTCCACCCGCTTACCTCGATGTGTGAGGATCAACCCGTCCCGCCTCCACCCCTCGCGCCGTCCCCGGCGCTCGCGCGAGCGTGGCCGCCGCCGCTGCGTCCGCTCCCGTGCACGTTACCGGCCTGCCCGCAGGGTGCGGAAGGTGATGGAGTAGCGCAGCGCATCCACCGCCGGGATTCTGTGCTCCCACTCCGTCCGCGACGGCCCGCGCCAGGCGGGGGCGGATCAGCGGGGCGAAGAACCCTGCCCGGTTCCCGGCCGGGCGGTCCCACGCGGGGGGAGCCATTCGCGCAGCGCCCGCGCTTCCTCGCCGCGATAGATGGTCGCGTGCTTCAGGTCGGGGCGCGGCCGGTACTCCCAGCGCAGCCCGCGGGGCGCGTTGGCGCGCAGCGCGGCGGCCAGCCGCTCGGCCTCGGGCCCGATGTCGTCGCCCGCCGAGGCGAAGAAGAGCGCGGCGCGCAGCCGGCGGTGCTGCCGCAGCCGCGCGGGCGCCGTGCGCACCAGCTCCTCGTTGTTCCACTGGAGGCTGGGGCTCAGGGCGATGTAGGTGTCGAACAGCTTTGGCTGCAGGAAGAAGGTCTCCACGATGAACAGCCCGGCGAGCGATTCGCCGATGATGGCCGTCTCGTCGTTCACGCGGTAGCGCCGCTTCACCTCCGGCATCAACTCGTCGGCGATGAAGCGGCGGAACGCGGCGGAGCCGCCCACGCGCGGGGCGATGGTGCTGTCGCGCGCGACCGTGGTCGGTCCGGTCATGTCGCGCCGGCGCTGGGTGTTCTCGATGCCCACCAGGATCACCGGCCGCATCTCCCCGGCCCGCACGGCCGAGTCGACGGCGGCCGCGACGTGCGGAAAGTCTTCCTCCATCCCGCCGTCGGGCATGTACAGCACGGGGTACCGCGCCCGCCCCGAGGCGTATTCGGGGGGCGTGTACACGTTGATGCGGCGCATCTCCCCGACCGCCGCGGACTGCAGCGTGAACGTCTCGTGCGGTGGCGCGGCCTCCTGGGCCGCCGCTCCCCGCGCGCCGGCGGTGTCCGCGGCCGCGAGGGCGAGCGACAGGAGGGCGAGCTGCTTCGCGAATCGAATCACGTGTGTTCCTGGAGCGGTAGGGGACGTGGATCGGGGACTCCGGCCGCAGTATCACACCCGCGTCGTACGCCGCGCCACGTTCCTCACAAACCTTTTACAAGGCGCTGAACCCGAGCCGCACCCGCACGGACTCCCCTGCATCGTCCCTCGTGTGGCTCGGCCGATTCGACCGCAGCCCTTCAGCCGGATGCTGCCGCGTCAGCGGCAGGCCGCCGGTGTCCCCAGGTCTTCGTTCCGGGCCAGCGGCGTCACCTCCAGGAACTGCACCCGGGCCGGCTCCGTGGGCGCCAGGGTGATGTGGATCCCCAGGTCGGAATCGCGGCAGCGCAGCTTCCAGCTCCCGCGCAGCGCGTTCTCGGCCCTGAACGCGCCGATCGGGCGGCACTCGCCCCCGGCCTCCCGCACCAGCCGCCCGATGGCGGCGCGGCGGCGCTCCTTCGGCTCGTCGCGGTACAGGTTCATCGCGGCCAGGCTGTCAGCGAGCGCATCGTCCCAGCGGCTCACCAGGCGCGACACCTGCTCCTGGCGCCGCAGCAGGACTGGGGCGGGCTGCGGCGCGCGCGGCTGCAGCGCGCCGGTGGCCGCCAGCGCCTGAAGCGCCTGGTCGGTGACGCCGCCCCAGCCGGTGTAGGTGAGGTTGCCCATGGCGACGATCCCCACGCCGTGCTCGGGGAGCCACCGCATCAGCGAGCCGAAGCCCGGAAGCCCGCCGCTGTGCGAGACCACCGCGCGGAACTGGCAGGTCTGCCGGATCCCCAGCCCGTAGCCGTATCCGCCCGCGCTCAGCGCGACCGTGCCCGCCGCCGTGTCGCGCACCGCCGACGCGCCGTTGTAGCGCGCCACCTGCTGCATCTCGCGCAGCGACGAGCGGCGCAGCGGGCCGGCGTCGGGGCCGCCGCGCGGGGGCCACGCGTCCAGCATCAGCCCCACCCAGCGCGACAGGTCGCTCACCGAGGTGAGCATCCCGCCCATGGGGCCGAACGCGCCGTCGGGGAGCTGCGGCTCTTCCACCCAGTCGCCGTCGACCAGGCGGTAGCCGTGCGCCAGGCGCCGCGGCGGCACGGCCGAGACCTCCAGCGTGGTGGAGGTCATTCCCAGCGGGCGCAGGATGCGCTCGGTCACGTAGCGCGTGTACGGCATCCCCGAGACGTTCGCCACCACGCGGCCCAGGATGGCGAAGCCGAAGTTGGAGTACTCGTAGGCGGTGCCCGGGGCGGTGGAGAACGGGATCCCCGCGCGCATCATCGCCGACATCTCCGCGTCGGTGGCGGCGAGCTGCTGGTCGCCCCACGGGTTGTCCTCGGGGAAGCCGGCGGAGTGCGAAAGGAGGTGGCGGAGGGTGATCTTCGGCGCATCGCCGGTGGGATCGCGCAGCCCGGCCAGCTCCGGCACGTAGCGCTCGGCGGGGTCGTCCAGCGAGAGCCTCCCCTGGTCGCGGAGCTGGAGGATGGCGGCCGCCGCGAAGCTCTTGCTCATCGAGGCGATGCGGAACACGGTCGACGTGTCCACCGGGGCGTGCGACGAGAGCTCGCGGTAGCCCGCCGTCCCCACGTGCGCCAGCCGCCCGTCCACGATGATGCCGTACGTGATGCCGGGCACCCGCGACCGCTCGGCGAAGGCGTGCATCAGGCTGTCGATGCGGGGAAACGCGGCGCTCAGCTTCGCCAGGCGCTGCGGGTCGGCGAAGGCGGCGGGCGCGGCCCGGCTGCTCTCGCCCGGCACCTGCGCGCGGGCCGCGGCCGGCGCCGCGGCGAGCAGGGTGCAGAGCACAGCGAGAAGGGAACGCGTGGTCATCGGGATCCTGGATCGGTTCTGCCCGTGGCGATGGTCTCGGGCTGCTCGATGATGCGGCAGGGCCCGCCCCGCCACCACCACTCGCAGCCTATGGGTCGGCAAGAGCCTGCCCGGTCACGTGATGTGCAGGTCGGCGCCGAACATCCGCAGCCCCAGCTTGCGCGCGACCGCCTGCGACGCGGTGTTGCCCCACGACGTGCTGTACAGCGGGATGGAGCCGATCCGCCGAACCGCGACGGCCCAGGCGGCGACCACCCGGACCGCGTGGCCGCGCCTGCGGAACCCGGGCGCCGTCTCCACCCCCGCTTCGCGCGCCACACCCGTGATTCGCACGCTGCTGCAGACCGCCACCGCGCGCCCGTCCTCCACCACCGCCATGGTGAGCAGATCGGGCGCCGCGCTGTCCAGCCACGGCTCCAGGTGCGGGCGCAGGATCTCCGCGTTCTGGCCGGTGACGTGGATTACGCCCCCGGGTTCGGCGATCCCGGGCGGAAAGCAGTACGCCGGCCCCGTCTCGGTCCGCAGGATGGGCGCCGCCCGCGCGAGAATCGCCTCGTACCGCGCCGGATCTTCGGGAGCGAGACCCTGATCCGCGCCGGTGCGCCGGGCCTTCGCCCCCTCTGCCAGCTCGCGCATCAGATCGTCGTCGACATCCCCGCGGAACCAGCAGTCGCTCCCCTCCGCCGTTCGGCCGAGAAAGAACCGCGGCGCGTCCGCCCCATCCGGCTCGTTCACGCGCAGCAGCCGTCCCGCCGCGTCGTGCGTGAACAGCGCCTCCACGTGGATCCGCATCAGCTCGCGATCGTTCATCCCTCGATGCTACACCTGCAGGGCAGGGGCGAAAGGGGGGGAAGTTTCAGGGACGCGTTCCTCTAACGCCGGTGCAGGGGACAGGGCACCACGGTGAACGCCCGCTCCTGCTCCCGCCGATCGTGGCGACGCGGCAATCTCCGTCGCTCTTTCACCTACCCTCCACGCCGGAGCGATCCCACCGGGCAGGATCCCTTCCCCTCCGTTCCATCACCCGTACACGCGGAAAAAAAGGAGCCCAAAATGTCCCAGAGCATGACCTACGGCGACCTCGTCCTGCAGTTCACCTCCAAGTTCACCCTGCGCTGGAACGACAAGGGAAGCGGCGGCGACTCCGACGGCGCCTTCTGGCAGCCCGTTCCGCCGGCCGGCTTCAAGGCGCTCGGGAGCATCGGGGTGTCGGGCTACGGCGAGGCCAACGGCAACTACGCCGCCCTGTGCGTGAAAGAGGCGCAGTCCGGGAGCGGCGCCCTGAAGTCCCCGGAGCGCTACGATTTCATCTGGTCCGACCGCGGCTCGGGCGCGGACCGCGACGGTTCCTGCTGGCGCCCGATTCCCCCCGCCGGGTACGTGGCGCTGGGCGACGTGTTCGCGAGCGGCTACAACGCGCCCTCGCTCGACGACGTGGCCTGCGTGCGCGCCGACCTGGTGGCCGACGGAGTGATCGGGAACTGGATCTACGACGACCGGGGCAGCGGCGCCGACCGGGACATCAGCACCTGGCAGATCCAGGCCCCCGTGACGTACGTCGATGCCACCAAGGGGCTGATCGCCGTGAACTCCTTCGTGGGCGTCCCCAACTACAGCAAGCCGACGTCCTCGCCGGTGGCGCGCTGCCTGTGCCTGCCGTTCCCGGCCGAGGCGTTCCAGGAGCCCGAGCCGCCGGTGCTCACCAGCAAGTCGCGCCCCCCGGCGACGACGCCGCGCGAGGTGGACCACATCGTGTGGGTCCCCTTCACCGCCGTCCAGGATCCCGGGCAGAGCCTCTCGTGGAAGGTGGAGAACTCTCCCTTCTACCAGCTGCAGCGGCAGGTGTGGTACGACCTGCTCCTCTTCGACGACAACCGCACCACCATCACCCAGGAGCAGGAGCACTCCGAGTCGGTGGGCATCACCACCACGGAGAGCCAGACCTTCAGCGTCACCACGGGGGTCTCGGTGACCGCCGAGGGCGGGGTCAGCTTCCTGGGCACGGGGGGAAAGGTGTCGGCGACGGTGAGCGTGGAGCTGGGCTACCAGTATTCGACGGGGATCCAGCAGTTCCACTCGAAGACGGTGACCGTGCGCCTCACCACGCCGTCGCAGACCGCGGCCGCCGTGTGGGCCGCTTCGTACGCCTTCCGCCTGGTGCGCTCCGACGGGGCGCTGATCCCCGCGGAGCTCGACTTCGTGGTGGACAGCTTCTACCACTCGCAGTACCCGCCCGTGACGGCGGAGGGGCAGCCGAAGGCGCTGTTCTTCGAGCTGCCGCCGATCGCCGAGCGCGTTCCCGCCTGACGCGTCGCGGCCGGCAGTCGGACGGCGCCCCCGCCCTCCCCGGCGGGGGCGCCGTCCGTCGTAGTCCACGGGCGCCGTCACGTGGTCCCTGCGCCTCCACGTTTCTGCGTTACGTGCTTTTTTCAACCAGCCTGCTCCCGTCCCCAGGCCGGTCCGGGTGGTCACTGGCGAGAGCCCGGTAATCCCCGAGGAGTCGTGCGGCCGGGCGAGGGTGCACAGCTTCCACGCGATCCTGGCGGCACCCCGCGTCTTCCCCTCCCGAGAGGTCCGCATGCTCCCGTCTCCAGTCGCCCGCCTGCTCCCGCTCCTGCTGGCGGCAACGTCCGCCGGGAATGCTCCGGCGGGAGAGCGCCCCGTCCGCCCGAATGCGGCGGCGCGGCAGGTAGCCCCCGCCGGTACCGTGATCGACTCGGCGGCGCTGGCGCAGCTGGTGGACTCGGTGATGCGCGCGGGGATGGCCGACGAGCACATCCCCGGCGCGGCCGTGCTGGTGCTGGACCACGGACGGGTGGTGCTGAGCCGCGGGTACGGCTTCGCCGACGTGGCCACGCGCCGGCCCGTCGACCCGCGCGCGACCCGGTGGCCCTTCGCCTCCGTCACGAAGGTGGTCACCGCCACGGCGCTGATGCAGCTCGTGGAGCGCGGGCGCGTGGATCTCCGCGCCGACGTGAACCGTTACCTGAAGATCGCGCGGGTGCCCCCGTGCCGCGGCTGCGGCCCCATCACCCCCTGGCACCTGCTGACGCACACCGACGCCCTCGACGAGCTGCCGGGGCGCCAGGCGCAGTCGCGCGCGGAGCTGCGGCCGCTCGCGCCCTTCCTCCGCACGCGGCTGGTGCGGATCGGCCCGCCCGGGGAGATGACGCGCTACGGGACCTACGGGATCGCGCTGGCCGGCGTGCTGGTCGAGGACGTGAGCGGCGTGCCGTACCCCGAGTACGTGCGGCGGGAGCTCTTCGTGCCGCTCGGGATGCGGCGCACCACCATCGACCTCCCGCCCGGCGCGGAGGTCGAGGTCGCGACGTCGTACGAGCTCGAGGGCGGCTCGCCACGCGTGGCCCGGTACGAGTGGTACCACACCAGCCCCACCTCGTCGCTGGTGAGCACGGTGGAAGACATGGGGAGGTTCGCCGCGCTGCACCTGGGCGCGCCGGCGGGGGGTGGGCGGGTGCTGGGCCGCGCCACCATCCGGGAGATGGCCGCGCAGCACGCGTCGGTGCACCCGCGGGTGCCCGGGTGGGGGTACGGCTGGCAGCGCAGCGACGCGAACGGCCAGCAGGTGGTGGAGCACGGGGGCGACATCGGCGGCTTCTCGTCGCTCGTCACCCTCCTCCCCGACGCGGGGTTCGCGATCGTCGTCGTCCATCACCTGGAGGGAAGCAATCTCCGCTTCGCGCTGAAGCAGGCGGTGCTCGACCGCTTCTTCCCCGACCGGCGGCCGCCGTTGCGCGCGCGGCTTGGGCGGCGCGACCTGCGCGCGTTCGCGGGAACGTACTTGGCCAACAACTACTGCCGCAGCTGCCCGGACGGCGCGTCCAGGGCGCAGCGCTTCGAGGTCGTTGCCAACCCCGACGGCTCGCTGGGGCTGTGGGGCGCGAAGTGGCGCGAGATATCGCCGCTCCTCTTTGTGGACGAGGGCGGCCGGAGCCGCATCGGCTTCCGGCGTGACGCGGCCGGGAACATCGTCGCCGTCTCCGGCGGGGCGTGGCGGGTGCTGGAGCGCGCGCCCGCGGCGGTTCCGCGGCCGCGTTGACGGCGGTGAGGGTGGAACCGAGCTGCCAGCGCTCGGCAGGGACCGACATCTGCAACCGTATCAGCCTCAGGCGAGATCCCGCGAGGCAGTATGCGATCGCCACCTGGCGCACCGGCGGCAGCGGATCGGGCACCCGTCGAGGACCATCGCCACCCTCAGGCCGCGACGGCGCAAGGTCTTGGCTCGATGATCGGCATCTCAGTCCGCGTGCACCCACCGGTCGAGCTCGCTCGCGCTCACGCGACCCGTTCGGTGCCGCCGGACCTCGCCGTCCCGCAGCAGCAACCAGAACGGGCCGGGGGCATCCGGGTCAGCGTCCGGCCACCACGCCTGGAGCTCGAGCGGGTCGTCGTAGGGGCGCAGGCCCAGGTCCAGCCGGCCGCCGAAGCGCTTCGCCAGGTCGATCGCATCCTGGACGGCCGCGACGTCGGGGGCGCTCCACACGGGGAACGCCATCACCAGCCACGCTCCGCCGCCCAGCTCCGGCTCGCGGCCGGACACGCCCGCATCCAGGGCATGGCAGTACGCGGGCTCGCCGGTGAGCGTGATACAGGGGACGCCGTGCTCGTCGCGGCTGACTCGGTAGGCCATCGTTCATGGGCTCGGAGCGACGATCGTGGTCTGGATGGTATCGTCCGACTTGACCTTCTTGACGGTGCCGCCGACCGCCTTGGCCACCCGGTCGTGCGCCGCCTCCTCGCTGGCCGGGTTGTAGAGGATCACGGTGCCGCCGGGCGCGAGGATGCGGGCGATCTCGTCCGCGATGCCGGGATAGCCGATCGGACCGTTTTCCGACGTGACCAGGTCTGCGGTGTGGTCGGCGATGGGCAACGCATTCGCGTCCTTGGAGGAGAACCTGCGGTAGATCAGGTTCGGCACGCGCGAGTCCGAGATCCCGGTAGTGCTGGTGCGTTCGGCCATGCCGATGTTGACGGCGCCCTTGAAGTAACCTTCGCCGAAGATGTCGACGTGGTACTTCGCGCCGGTGGGCACGTTCGTGGCGTGGAACTGGTCGCCCTGATCCGTGCCCGGCCCCACCGCCCATGCGGTGTAGGTGCCCTGCTCCGCGCCGGGATACTTGTGCAGCGCCAGCAGCTGGTCGCTGGCGATCCACAGCTTCTCGGCCGACACGTAGAAGCGGCGATAATCGTCCAGGTGCCGCGCGGTCAGCTGTGCACCCCGTGGCGCGACCGACTTCGCGATGCCGGTGAGCCAGTCCTTGACCTCGTCGCGCCAGGCCCACACCAGCGCCAGGTTCGGCTGGGTCGGATCGACCTGTGCCCGCTTGAGCAGAGCCCAGGAGTTGTTGATGATCGAAGTCGGGTCCAGCCATGACTCGCCCGACTCCCGCGTGGGCTTCACCTCCTCGACGATCACGCTTCGCCAGAACCCCGGCGGATTCGTATCCGGCGCCACGCCGGGTGCCGAGACAGGCGATTCCCCGTGCTTGAAGATGCCGATCACCGGGCAGTCCGCGCGCAGTCGGCGCGCCAGGTCGGCGATCTTGTTGGCGCGATGGCACGACAGCTTGTCGTTGAAGTCCGCGTCGCCGTCCTTGCTGGCGTAGCCGTGGATCTTGAGCTCGCTGCGGACCTTGAGCTTCCTGATGGTGTCTTCCTCGCCGGGGAGCAGGTCGTCGCAGCCGACCTTGAAGCGGAACTGCCATCCGACCGTCCCCTGCCCCTGGCCCGGCGTGCACTCCGGCGACGGATCCCCGAGCTCGGCCGCGTGGCACTTGCGCTGCAGGCGCGGCACGTCTGCCCCGGCGGATTGCTGCACCGTGTGGGTGAGCTCGTGGGCGAGCAGCAGCCGGCCATGGGGCGTGGACGGCGCATAGCCGCCGCCGCCGAAGACGATGTCGTGGCCGACCGTATAAGCGCGGGCGCCGACGTCCCGGGCGGACCGTTCCGCCGCGCCGTCGGCGTGGATGCGCACGCGCGAGAAGTCGTGGCCGAAGCGCTGCTCCATGTCCTGGCGCAGCGCCGGCTCGAGCGGCCTGCCGGGATCGGCGAGGGCCTGCCCAACGCTGGCGGGCGCCGCATCCACAGGCCCGGTGGGCCGGGCGGAGAAGCGCTGGATGGCTGGTGCGGTGCCGCTGGCGGCCAGAGGTGCCGGCGCCGCCAACCGTTGCTCGGCCTCGCGGTCTGCCTGCCGCTCCTGTTCGCCTCCCGGCCGATCGATCGCGATCCGCGTCTGGATTGCTCCCGGCGCGGGAGCGTGCAGGTGAATCCGGCTGGAGTCGTGCGCCAGGCGAGGTGTCGCGGTCCTGATCAATTCCGGCGTGGATTCCACGACGGGAGGTGACGGAAGACCCGGCGCGGACGCCGCCGGAAGGGGACCGGAGCGGCTGGAGGGTGTCTGCCGCCCGGGCTGAATCCGGCTCTGTGTGAGGAGTCGCATGCCCCGTTCCCCGTTTCGTGGCCCGACGCCCGCTGCGTCCGCTTGCCCAACCTGCAGCGGCCGTCGCCCGGGGTCAACCAAACATGCGCATGCTCCCGGGGTTTCCGGCGAGCGCTGTGGCGGCCCGCGCACGGGGGTTTGCGGGGGGCAGGCCAGGCGACGGTACATTCGGATGGCCCCGATGCCGCAGTGAATTCCGACGGCTCGCTCGGATCGTGGGGCACGAAGTGGCGAAGCGGCGCCGCTCCTCTTCATGGACGAGAGCGGCCGGCGCGCATCGGCTTCCGGCGGGACGCGGCCGGGCGCGTCGTCGCCGTCTCCGGCGGCGCGTGGCGGGTGCTGGAGCGCGCGCCCGCGGCGGTTCCGCGGCCGCGTTGACACACAGCGTCCGACCAGCAAAACGCGGTGCTCTTGCTTCGGGCTGGTCAGGTCAGGCGTTCCCTCTACACACACAGTAGCGCCGTCGCGGGCGTGTTCTGGTGGCGGGTTCTGACGGATTTTGTGCTTGCTCTGTACATTCCCCGGTGCGGCCCCTTCCACCATTCCACGCCGGGGAACTCTCCATGAAACCTCTCACCCTCCTGTCCCTGCTGTTCGTCGCGGCTTGCAACCAGCTACCAACGGAAACTGCCTCCCGCGCACCCTCTCCTCCGCGTGCGGACGGGGGGATGACCATGGGAGGCGGACTCTACACTCCGCCGCCGTGCAGCGACGCGAACGGCCAACCCGTTTCATGTCCGTGAACGCGTTCTAGCCAGCGATGCCGACGCCGCGGTTTTGGCACCTCCACTGCCGCCAAGCGCTGTGCGAGGGTAACAATCGGGCGTCGGCGGGCGTGGCAGGGTCCTGGAGCGCGCACCCACGACGGTTCCGCGGCTGGGTTGGATCTATCGGACGGAGCCGGTCCCTCTGCGGACACGGCATGACATCGCGGCGGGTTGGAATTGGTAGCGGGTTCTGACGGATTCTGTGGTTACTCTGTACATTTCTCGGCGCGGCCCCTTCCACCATTCCACGCCGGGGAACTCTCCATGAAGCGTCTCGCCCTCCTGTCACTGCTGCTGTGCCTTTCCGCATGCGGCCGACTGCCAACGGAAACCGCCTCCCGCGCACCCTCTGATTCCCTACGGGAGGGAGGGGTGCTGATGGGAGGCGGTTTGTACGCGCCGCCTGCGTGCAAGGACGATAACGGCGACCCTGTGCCGTGCCCGTGAACCTGCGCTAACTCTGAGTCCGGACGCTTCGCTTGCGGCCTTTCCACCGCTTCAACCGGGCCGCCAAGCGCCGTGCGAGGGCTGCAAGCGGGGCGTCGGGTTCAGGCTCGCACGCTGGCGGTGGAGGCTCGCGCCGATCTATCTGGCCGAGCAGTTCCCCCGCCAGCCGTTCCACCTCGCCGTCAACCCGGCGGCGTCCGACGGCGAGGGCGGCGCTGGCATGCTCTGCAGCTTCTTCCCAGCGCCCAAGAATGCGCGCCGACTGGCCGAGGGCCAGATACACCGCCCCTGCGCACTCGTCGTTGATCCGCGCGATTTTGAGCGCCGCCTCCGATGCTTCAAAGTAGCTCCCTCCGAAGCCAGCGCCCGCCGCCGCCCACGCTGTGATGCCATACAGCATCCCCATGGCCCAGACACCACCCGCACGGTCGCCCAGGCCATCGACCAGGCGTAGCGCGGTCCGATAGTACTGCTTGCTGATCAGCAGATACGCCACGTCGTGCGCGAGCGCGGGTAGCCGTTCATCGTGAAGCGGGTAGTAACGGAGCGCCGCATTCGCATCCCGCACGGCAACACGATGATGGCCGGTCATCAGCGCGAGGTCGTACGAGTGGTGCAGCGCGACGGCAGCTTGGCGATACCGGCCGCTCCGCCGTGCCTTTCGAGCCGCGCGCCAGTACAAGCGCCACGCTTCGACATACTTCCCCATGGCCTGCATCAACGCCCCGGCGCTGGCGAGCGCACGGAGCGTCACCTCCAGGTTGTTCTTCCGGACCGCGATGATGTAGGCGCGCGAGTGCCAGGCTTCGGACCGTGCGAACATATCCAGCCCGCCCGACAGACGGGCTAGATACCCTGCCCGGACCGCCCATTGAGGGTTCGTCGGGTCGGCGTACGCAGAGGCTTCTGCGAAGTGCGTTGCGATCGGCAACAAGCCGCCGCGCTCCGCCCAATCGGCTACAAGCTGGCAGGCTTTGGCGATCTGCAGGGGTGATTCTCCCGGCGCAGTACGCAAGCGGGCCAGCGCGGCGAGCGGGTCCGCGAGCAGCGGAGCCGCGTCCGCGGCTTCGGCCATTCGCCTGCGAATCGCGGGGCCCGGAGAATCGAACAGTAGACGGCGTTCGGACTCGGGAGTGCGCGCCCAGAACAGGACGTCGCGGAGAACCTGCCACAGTGCCACGTCGATGGCATCGTTGCCACTCGACAGCACGGAAAAGAACGCGCGTTGAGGCGGCGCCGGTGGGATCACGCGATCCCAGCGGGTGCGCGGATGAGGGTCGGGTGAGGCCATGAGCGCGGCGGGTGGAGCGTGCGGCCCAACGCTTTTAGACACAATAACCATGCCCACCACCCGGCGCCATAACTGTACAGAGTAGGCATCAGGGCAACGTACGCCGAACCGGATTCCAGATCACCGCAGATCCGGACGGCTCGCTTGGGATGTGAGGTGGCGCGAGGTGGCGCTGCTCCTCTTCACGGACGAGAGTGGCCGACGGCGCCGCGGCTTCTGACGGGACGCGGCCGGGAACGTTGTCGCGTCTCCGGCGGGCGTGGCGGGTGCTGGAGCGGGCGCCCGCGACGGTTCTGCGGCCGCGTCGATCCAGCGACTGTAGCAGAATCCCTCGTGCAGGACGTTGGCCTTCTTAGGCTGGGCTAGGCACGGTCGAGAATGGATAAGAACTCCGCGACGACAGAATCTGAAGCCTCATAGCAGCGCGAAGCATCGAAATGCTCCACAACCTTAATTCCATGTATGCGGAACAATCGGTCACGTTCATGGTCGTGAACGGTTCGCGAGGGCGGATGAAACGGCTCGCCATCTACTTCAAGGATCCCCCACTTCCCGTCCTTGCAGACCAAGAAGTCAGGCTCACGGTTCGCTCTGTTATCGCCTATGCCAAGCCGCGCCTTGCAATTCGGAAGAAACAAGACACCGGCTCGATCGAGTGCGCGTGCGACTCGGATCTCACTCTCCGACCGGAATCTCAGATTATTCCAAAGACGGGTTGATTGATCGCGTGGTCCCTGGTTGCTAACACCACGGCCACGGGCGATTTCGAGGAGTTCTGCTCGCCAATTTGCATCGATCTCAACGCGCTCAGCGTGTACGGTAAAGTGCTTGATGTATGTATCGCTTGGGAGCGTAGCGGTGATCGCATTTCGAATCGCTTTACCAATAATCGAATGGTCGTCCGTCAGCGCATCGTACGCCGCTCTTGGACCGTGCACCTCGACGTGTAGCGCATAATGTGTCTCATCGCCCACGTACCAAGTATCACCGGATTGATAGGCATTCACACTGCACGCGAGGAGGACATTCGCGGCGTCCTCTTCACCGCCGTCGATGAGGAAACGCGCGGCGCTGGCGACCAGAACATCTGAATCCAAGGGAGAAGTATCAGGCATACTCCTTAAGCGCTTATAACGGCGGGATCGTACTTGAGGCACCACGTGGGGCACCTCTGCCGGGGGCACTACTTGCTGTTCCCGAGGAGTCGCCGCAGCCGGGTCACAAGCGACTGGAGCTGCTGAGCCCGTCTCTCCAACCCATCCGCCAGTTGCGCCACGCTCTCCGGCTGCGGGGTCCGCGTGCCGGCGAGCCACGTGATCAGCGTCGCGCGGCTCAGATGCGCGTCCTCAGCGATCAGGGTGCGCGGCAACCCGCTCTCCTCGATCACCTCGCGGACCACTGCGGCTATCTTCTCCGGCTGAGCCAAGCAGTACCTGCCGTGTATTCAGATCAGTTGACAGGGTGGTGTACTCATATTAGAATACACGCACCAGAGCCATCGCTGGATTGTACGGACGGCGCACCGAGGGCGCAAACAGGAGAAGGGGGAGAATGCGATGAGGACCAACGTGAGCCAGGATCAACCAGCCTCACCAATGCGCCTGCTGGAGATGCTGGTAGACCGCTTCGGTGCGTTCGAGGCGATTGCGTACTCCAGCATCAAGCTCGCCCGCTTCGCACCGCCGGACGAGCTTGCGATGGACCTACTGGTGGCCAATGCCATCTTGGAGTTTGGCGACGACTTGCGTGAGGCTGTCGGGTCGCGTCGGTGTAAAGCCGCCCAGATAGAAGCGTGAGAGGAAATGGAATTTGCGTGTGCCAGCCATTTTGTCGGAACCTCCAAATCTAAGCAATCAACTTCTTGGCGCCGGTCCGCTTGGAGCGCGTTCAGTGGACCGAACGGGACTACTGCCAATTGAGGTCGGCTGCGACAACAAAGGCTTCTCCCCACTTAAATCATATTGTTTCCGTGCTGTTTGCATGGATGGGACCTGAGTAGGTTGACGGAAGGCAAGATAGGTCGCAAGAAGGGCCTGCAGCCCGCCAGCAACTAACACGGCCGTCCCAATAGTAGGATTTGTCAGGAGCAGGCTGGCACCGATTGAAAGAACGACCTGAGCGACGAGCAAGAGCAGGGTTGCGGTGAGCCGGCTCTGGGATCGAAAGCGTTCGATTTCAAGTTGCGCTGCTGTGCGCTCATATCGTTCATCGAGATCTACGTACATCCGAACAACCATGGTGAATGCTTCTGGTGATTTGCGCAATTCTTCCATGTTAAATTTGCCAACAGAGGCAAAATCTAACCCGGGAATTCCTCCACCAGCATCAGTTGCTGGGATGACGCGAATGTCTGCACCATCTCTTACCCCTGCGGCCAAGAAGGATTCATTGGGTTGCAACAGAGGACCACCTTTTACCCCCAAGTTATATCCCATTGCGTGTTGAAGGATGAATTCATTGGCAATTAACTCGTTAACCGCCTCCGCTACCAACATCGTAGCGTCGAGAGTAACCGAGATAACTCGGCCGTCTGTTGGGTGCAAAAAATTAACTCTGATGTCGCTCATAGTCTTGGCTCCAACCAGTGGAATCGCGAAAAATCACGCGACAACGTGGGTATGCGTCCTCACCCTCACGCCTTCCTCCTCCCGCCATGCTTCCGGCCCTTCGCGTTCCCTCTGCCGCCGTGCTTGGGCCCGCGGCCGCCGTGCCGGCCTCCACCCTCGCGCCCGCTGCAGTCGTCGGCGGTGGCGTGGGCGGGGCGGCCGCTGCTGAAGAAGCCAGGCGAATCTTGCTCCGGATCGTTACCGGCGGAGCGGCTCACCTGCGGGCAGCAGGCGCTTCACCACCGGTCGCGCTTCGACGGCAGGGTTCTTCGCCTTGGCTACGGCGAGGTCGCGATCGTACTGGTCGCGAACCGTGAACAGGGCCTCTCGCTCGCCGTTCCAGGTCATGTACAGCTCACCAGCATAGGTCGTTTCACCCGCACGGACTTCGAGCGGGAACGTCGGTCTCGTCCGGGTGGTGAAGTTCAGCGTCCCGGGCATCAGATCGTAGCTACCAGGCGGTAGCCGCAACGCATGAACAGTCCCGTGGTACTCCGGAAAGTCGCTCGGCTCCTCGCGCGAATCCATCCAGATGCGGAGATCCGGTACGAGTCGATTGCTGGCCCGATCGAACACCAGCAGCATCGTCTGGTTGTCTGCACGAGTCTCGCTTGCGCTCGCAGAGAGCACGACCACACCCGTGCTGGCATCCGTGAACGCAGCCGGCGACAGCTTGCCGACGGAACTCGTGCTGACGCGTGCGACGCAACCCGACACGACCAACGTCGCCAGCAACATTGCTACGGCCGTCCGCATCATGCTTTGCTTCCCTGAGCTTGTACGACCGGTCCGCGTTCGATCTTCCGAATCACTCCTGGCTCCGCGCCTTCCGCCGCCGCCAGGCCTGCGGCCTCCCTTCGCGGCTATGCCCGTCATGACAACAGGTAGTAGACCTCCGTCCTGAGCTCGGCAGGGTCATCGAGGTGCGGGCCGTAGACCTCCCAGCGAGGGCCGGCCGGCCGCCGGCCCTGTGCGGCACACCAGTCGACCACCGCACGATGTGCTGATGCCAGCCCCGCGTACGATCCGCGGTGAACGGTCGCCGCGACCTTCCCGGCGGGCAATGCCGACGTCACTACGCGTCCGGTGAGCGCGCAGGGTCGGCTCAGCTCGACGCCGACCTCGACGTGCGGCACGTCGTCCCAGTACAGCATGACGTTGGGGCAGCCGCGGTCGATCCCGCCCGCGCGCAGGCACGCCCACACCTCGTCGAGAAGCTCCCTCCAGAGCGTAGGGAACGCCTGCCACGTGGTCGTCGCCGCGACCACAACCGTCGGACGAGCCAGGACGTCTGCGACCGTCACCTCGTAGCTCATCTCATCTCCGTTCGCGAAGCATGGAGAGGTAGATACCCTCCACCTTTTCGCGGGCCCACGGCGTCTTCCGCAGGAACTTCAGGCTGGAAGACACGCTGGGATCGCTCGTGAAACAGCGGATCGCAATCCGCTTTCCCATCGCCTCCCAGCCGTAGTGCTCCACCAGCTCGTTCAGCATCCGCTCGAGCGTTACACCGTGGAGCGGGTCGCCGGTCTGGCCGCGCGGGGCGGTCATGGCGGCCGCCTCACCGCCCCGCCTTCCTCCGTCCGCCGCTCTTCCGCCCCTTCGCGCGCCCGCCGGGGCCGTGCCCGCCCGGCTTGGGTCCGCGCCCGCGGCCGCCGTGGCGCCCTCCACCCTCGCGCCCGCCGTCGTCGGCGCTGGCGTGCGCGTGCTTGCGTCCGCGCGGGCCGCCGCGCTTGTGGCGCTGGCCCGCGCGGCGCGGACGGCCATCCTCGCCCCCGTCGAAGCCGCCGCCGGAGTCGCCGTCCTCGCTCCAGTCGCGGCGCTTGCGGCCGCGGTGGCCGGAGTTGCCCTCGGTGAGGCGCAGCTTCGCCTCCTCCAGCGTGGCGGCCTGCACGGGCTCCTTCTTCCCGCGGATCACCGTCCACTGCAGCGGGCGGCCGGCGATGGAATCGGGCACCTCGCCCTCGTCGATGCGGTAGACGAGCCGCGCGGGGATGCGCGCGCGCACGGCACCCTGGCCGTCCTCCACCCAGTAGTCCAGCGGGTAGGTCTCGCCGTGGATCTCGATCTCGCCGGGAAGCTGCATCCAGCGCTGGCGCTCGTCGCGGGGGACGATCTCGTCGACGTTCATCCGCAGCGGCGTGTCCATGAACTGCTGGAAGCCGCTCACCCCCTCCAGCCGCGCCGCGATCCGCTCCCGCAGCGCATCGTCGCTCGCGGCCGCCACGGTGCCGCCCGAGCGCCGCCACACCTCGCGCAGCTCGCGGAAGACGCCGCGGTTGTGGAGCTGGTCCGGGTGATAGGCCTTCCCCGTGAGCACGCCGTCCGCCAGCGCGCGCCGCGCCTCGTCGGCCAGCTCGGGGGGGATGCGGTCCAGCGGCAGGTCCTCGCGGTCCAGCTCGAAGCCGTGGTACTCGCGCGTGCGGATCATCCGCAGCGGCGAGCGCTTGTGCGCGGGGTCGTAGACGATCTCTGCCGGCCCCGGGGTGGCGAACTCCCAGAGGGTGTCGAGCTCCAGGTTGGTGCCGCTGATGGCGCCGCGCGCGCGGCCGCTCTTGTCCGCGAAGTACTGCAGGTCGCCGGCGACGGGGCCCCAGTTGTTGCAGACGCTGGTCTTGCTCACCCGCACCTGCTCGCCCCAGCTCGTCTCCTCGTCGATCACCAGCGAGAAGGGCATCACCCGCGCGACCAGCCGCTTCCAGTCGCGCTCGATGCCGCGGTTGAGCTTCGGCAGCTTGCTCGGCAGCTCCAGGTCCAGCGAGCGGTAGATGGAGGCGATGGCGAGCGCCGCGTCCTCGATCGACCGGACGAGCACGCCGCGCTCGTCGCACCACTTCGTCAGCGCCTCCTCGTCGAAGACGTGGCGCGGCAGGTCGTAGACGCGCCCCATCATCCCGATCTCGTCCAGCACGTGCTGGTAGATGTTGTACGCGGTGAGGTGGTCGCTCCCCTTCACCACGTACTGCCCGATGTCGTTGTCCGGCTTGAGCATCCGGTGCAGCGACTCGATGGATGCGCACCCCGTGACCACCGGCACCAGGTGCTCGTCGGCGTTCACCAGCAGCTCGCCCCAGGCGCGGTCCACGGGGAGCACCTCCACCCGCTTTCCGTACTCCGTGAGCCGGTTGTTGGCGATCAGCCCGCGCTTCTCCAGCAGCTCCACGCTGCGGCGGTAGGCGATGCGGTCCAGCGGCACCGGCAGGTCCAGCTCGTCGGCGCGCACGCCCATGCTGGCGCAGGTGAGGGCCACCCGCTCGGGGTCGCCCGCGAGCTGGAAGTTGGGGACGACGGGGCGCAGCGACTCGAAGTCGATGTCGCGCTCGGAGAGGATCCACACCTCGCCGTTCTCCACCCGGCCGTGCACCCGCCCCGCCATCTGCAGGATCTCGTTGGGCCCCAGCGGCAGCCGCGTGAGCACCGACTTCCCCCGCTCCACGATGGTGGTGAACTGCGCGTCCTCGATGACGACGGTGTCGAGCCCGCGGATGTTGAGCGCGCTCTGCCCCGCGCTGGTCATCGACAGCACGAAGGGGTGCGGCGCGCCGTCGCCCTCCAGGAAGGGGCGCAGCTTGGCCACCGGCTCGCCGCCGTGGTAGTACTCGGTGAGCATCTGCGGATACCGCGCGCCGAGCTCCTTCGCCACCTCCTCCGTGCCCGCGCGGGTGGGAACGAACACGGCCACGCCGCGCTTCCCCTTGTGCACGTGCCGCATGAAGCGGTCGCCCAGGAAGGAGAGCGGGTTGGGCGTGTTGGATACGCGCACCTCCGCCGCCTTCTCGGGGTCGAAGGCCGTCGACTCGATCACCGCCGCCGAGCCCAGGTACTCGCGGTAGAAGGTCGGATCGACGGTGGCCGAGAGCCAGACGAAGCGGCAGCCGGCGCGCTTGGCCAGCGCCAGGCAGAGCTCCAGCTCCGCGCTGGTCTGGTGGATCTCGTCCACCACCAC
>Ga0070685_10000328_pt1 | contig 29189 bp, 24 predicted proteins | sample KBSS13LmetaG_FD_65651 | JGI IMG/M metagenome (GOLD analysis project Ga0070685, IMG submission 65651) | Switchgrass rhizosphere microbial communities from Kellogg Biological Station, Michigan, USA - KBS S1-3L metaG | ecosystem: Host-associated > Plants > Roots > Rhizosphere ...
ATTGTTCATCATCATTCCCTCGTGCTCGATCGTTACACTGAAATTAAAGTGTGGCACGAGAGAGGGCCATTACAGCACAAGCAACGGGATTGCCACACGCTAAGCGTGCGCCAACCCCTGTTGTAGGCGTTAAGGGGCAGCAAAGAGCAATGGACCTAAGCCACATCAAAGAAAGAGTGCGCTCATGGCTGCGAAAATCGACTCGAATTCATGCCAGGGAAGATGTGGCAAACACTCCAACTGAATTAATAAATCTTATTGATCGATTCATGGAGAATAAACTTCAATACGAGCTTGAGTGGGACGATTTTATTTCTTGGAGACAAGATAATTGGCTTGTAGAAGAAGCCAGGAATTCGATCGGAGAATTTGAGTCGTTTTTATTTTCGAAAGAGCTATCAGCTCGAAAAATATATATGGCGGCTGTTGTAAGGCAACGAAATAAAATAGCCGCAATAATCGGGGCGTCTCAGCGCTGGAGCTTTGGTGATGTTTCATATCACGAAGGCCCTTAACAATAACAACAAGGCGGACGGCTTTCAGCCGCTGCTTTTGTAGGCGTTATGCATTAGGAATGCACTGCGATGCGTAAAGATAAACTCACTAAATTGATTGCAGTGTTTGATCAATTCTACAACTCAATGATGCAGCTTGATGATCCAACATCCAAACGCCTAATCGAAAACTGGAACGGCATTCGGCACAATTATGTGAACCCTGTCAGTGCGTCCCGGTCGGCGCTCGCAGCCGGCATGGAGCAAGGGCTTCGTGAGAAGCCGCTGCTGTTGCAATCAATGCACGCTGAGTTACGTAAAGAAGCTGCAGAAGCTCTTGAGGCTGCAATTGCAGAGAATTACCCAGAGTTTCTTGCCAAGGATGCTGATCGTATTACCAAAATAAAGACACGCGGTGCCATCCGCAGTGATAACGAGTTTTATTTAGTTCGTCATCATGCCGATCTTCTGGAAAGTAATCCGAGTCAGCAAGAAGAACTTCAGCTGCTATATCAGCTGCTTGATAGATTTGAAAGCAGAGCGCGTCATGCATAAAAAGTAATATACGGACCGCAGGGTCCGTTCTATTACACTGTTATGAGTTTTTGGGAGTGCAGTGTGAAACGAGCCGCTGAGTTATTCCTAGCAATGCTGATATTACTTGCGCCACCAGCACTAGCGGCCGAGTTGCCAGCGTGTGAAAACGTCGCGGCTTTGAATGACGCACATATTCAGTCTCTCTCGCTAGGAATGTCCAAAGACGAAGTCCTTTTCGCAATGGGTACAGGCGAATGTTCTGGCTTAGGAAAACCAGAGAAAGTCTCCTCATTTAAAGTAGGTTCCGATCTTGTAGAAGTGCTGTGGTATAAATCAGCGTCAGCGTCTGGTTTAAAACCAATTTATATTAAAAACGGCAAGTACGGTGGGCAAAAAATTGGCTTCATCACATTACCCAGCACCGGCTCATAACCATCCGCAGCAATCGCAGCCGTTGGCTGCTGGGACTGTAAAACCCTGCGGTTTTTCAGCCCCTGTGCGCAGCGTTAGACCGCTATGCACGCCGAAGTGGTAAGCATTACAAGAGAGCGGTCATGTCGGGCGCATTTGGGCAATGAAATCTTGGTGGTCTTTCAGGAGCCCCCCGCGTCTCCACTTAAGCTCGGTGATCGGCTTCGCTTCGACGACCTGCGCCTTGACGCTGACGTTCGGGTGTTCAATTTGACGAATGCGCAAGAATTCACGATTTATGTTGCGGCTCGTGACGTTCACGACCTACGGCTGCCCGCCGGCCACGGCGGTTCGCGTACACCAACTGCGGAGCGGCTTCGTGCGCCATAAGACTTTCAATTCGCCGCAACGAGGGCGGTCTAACAAATCGCTGGAGCGGACGCGCGATGGATAAACTGCCAAGCTCATACATCGGCGCGCGCGCCGCTCAGCTCAACCGTTAGAGATTCGGGAGCACATTCATGGTTATGGAGTATGTCGCGAGTATCAAGGCGGCCTGGGATATCGCAAAGGCAGTGAAGGCCTCCACCGACGCCATTGATGACGCGCAAATAAAATTGCAGGTCGCTGAACTCATTGGTGCGCTGGCCGATGCCCGAATCGAAGCCGCAGAAAGTTCCGAGCTGATTGCCAGCCTTAGAAGACAGCTCCAGTCGAGGATTCAACTTGAGTTTGATGGTGATGTTTACTACCGAAGCCTTGAGGACGGGAGGAAGGACGGCCCATGGTGCCCGACTTGTTATGACTCCAAGGGAGTAGAGGTGCGACTCCACCGGTGTAGAGGGGATTCGTACAATTGGATGTGCAAAGCTTGTGGGAAGGTTCACTAAAATCTCTAACTATCCGCAGCAATCGCAGCCTTCGGCTGCTGGGGCTGCCAAACCCTGTGCGCAGCGTTATGCGTAAACCTATGAAGAAGCTTTTTATATTTTTGATTTTTATCTCTTTCAGGGCGTCAGCTGTGGTCGTTAAATGCGACATACAGACAGCATCTGTCCCGTGGGATCAGATAGTCTCAATAACAAAAAATGGCCTCCCAAAGAGCTCAGAGGAGAAAGATATCTCCTACGGAGTTTCTATGGCTTTTCTCAAGAAATTTGATGGCTATGAATTCAAAGCGGCAAATTTTGTTGTTGATAATTACAACAATTCGTGGGGCTCTCGCTTTAACATTCCGCTCGCCGTTAAAGAGGAAAATATTAAATTCATTGGGTACGTCAAGCTTCCCGCCAAAGAGATCGGCAAGCATGGGGTGCTCGTGGTTTTGGAAAGGCAAAAAGACCTCTGCACTACGGCCAGGTACTTTCCAATTGACGCATAACAAGCGACTGTGATTCCAGCGCAAGTTACGACGTCGAATGACAACTTACGCAATGCGCGTTTTCGAGTGTCAATCAAGTAGCATTGGAGTTGCAATTCGGGGCCATTTAAATTTCGGAGTGTCCCATTTTCGATAATGCGCCGTCTTGTCCACACTGGCGCAATGCATTTCATTTATTGCGCCCTACCGGGTTACGTTTAATTCAACGAGCATCGCAAGATGATTTTAGAAGTCGCTATGTTGCAGGTTCGCCTGGGTCAGGAAGCTGAGTTTGAATCCGCTTTCGGAGCAGCGCAGAAAATTATCTCGTCGATGCCCGGTTACATCGGGCATGAACTGCAGCGCTGCATCGAGGTAAATGGCAAATACGTTCTGCTGGTGCGGTGGCAAAGCATTGAAGACCACGAGATTGGCTTTCGCCAGTCATCGCAATATCAGGAATGGAAACGGCTGCTTCATCATTTTTACGATCCGTTTCCGGTGGTCGAGCATTTTGAGCGCGTGCATTAAAAATAATAATTATTGAGCGCATACCTGCGGTCGATGCGACTTTTTGCTTATACCAGATGCGCGCGACGCTTTACCGCGTGACAGGTATCCCTTCGATCGGGCATTCCGGTGTGCCGACGGCGGGGCGGGTCAGCGCTTCGACTTCTTCGCGCACAGCCTCCGGGTCTTCGACCCACTTCTTATAGAAATCGTACGGGCATGCAGCGACGCCGCGTGCGTCTTCGCCGGAATTAATTTTTCCGGTATAGCCGCGATGCAGCAGTTTGAATAAATGATTTTCCGATTGCATATTTTTGCGCGCATCGCGAATGAGATGTTTCGAGAGTGCGGCATATTGAATGCCGTAGTCTTCTTCGCCGCATTCGCCGAGCGTGCGGCCGTCGAAACCGATAATGGCCGAGTGGCCGAAATACGAATACACGCCGTCGAATCCGGCCGCATTTGCTACTGCGACGTAGCAGTTATTCGCCCATGCCATCGCCTTCGCCATCAGCACTTGCTGATCCTTCGCCGGATACATATAGCCCTGACAGCGCACGATCAATTCGGCGCCTTTCATTGCGCAGTCGCGCCAGATTTCCGGGTAGTTGCCGTCATCGCAAATAATGAGACTGATTTTTAAACCCTTCGGACCTTCGGAAACGTACGTGCGATTGCCGGGATACCAGCCTTCGATCGGCACCCACGGCATGATTTTTCGATATTTCTGTACGATGTCGCCGTGGTCATTTATCAAGATCAACGTGTTGTACGGCGCTTTATGCGGATGCTCTTCGTGGCGTTCGCCGGTCAGAGAAAATACGCCCCAGATTTTTGCTTTGCGGCAAGCATCGGCAAAAATCGCGGTTTCCTCGCCGGGTATCGTGGCCGCTGTGTCATACATTTCCTGGCTGTCGTACATGATGCCGTGTGTGCTGTACTCGGGGAAAATCACCAGGTCCATGCCGGGCAAACCGCTCTTCATGCCGACTACCATTTCGGCAATTTTGCGGGCGTTGTCGAGCACTTCGGCTTTGCTGTGAAGGCGGGGCATTTTGTAATTGACGACGGCGACACCGACGGCGTCATTACTGCTGGAAATATCACCGTGTAACATGGCTCAACTCCTTTGCTGCGAGATTGAATGACAACTGACGCAATGCGCGTGTTCGAGTGTCAATCAAGCAACATTGAAGTTGCAATCCGGGGTTATTTAAATTTCGCTGTGTCCCATTTTCGATAATGCGCCGAGCAGCGCATCGATTTTATTTTCGGTTTCTACAAACTCTTCGTCGCAATTCGAATCGGCGACAACGCCACCGCCGGCCCATGCGTAGATTTTTTTATCACAGGCGAGCAGCGAGCGAATCGCGATGTTGGTATCCATGCGGCCGCTGGCATCGACATAGCCAATTGCGCCGCAAAATATCGAGCGTGGCTGCGGTTCCAGTTCGTCGATGATTTGCATCGCGCGAATTTTTGGCGCGCCGGTAATCGATCCGCCCGGAAAGCAATTGCGCAATGCATCCAATGCATGGACACCGTTGCGCATTTCGCCATGCACGCTGCTGACCAGATGGTGCACCGTCGCGAAACTTTGCAATTCAAATAATTGATCGACGCGAATACTGCCGGGTTTGCACGAGCGACCGAGATCGTTGCGCAGCAGATCGACAATCATCAGATTTTCTGCACGATTTTTTTCGCTGTTTTGCAATTGCACCGCGAGCTCGTGGTCGCGCTCGGGATCATCGCTACGCGGTGCGGTGCCTTTGATCGGTTGCGTCAACAATTGACGATTGGTCGCTGCAAGAAAACGCTCCGGCGACATGCACATGACCGCGCCGTGTTCGTTTTCGAGATACGCAGAAAACGGCGCAGCGGCGATTGCACGCAATTGCAAATACGCGGTCAGCGGGTCGCCCTCGAAATCGGCGTTGCAGCGCCGTGCGAGATTGACCTGATAGCAGTCGCCGGCGCGAATGTATTGCTGCAGGCGCGTGAAGGCGGCTCGATAGGCACCGGCCGGAAATTCATCGTGCCAGCATGACTGCAGGCGAAAGTCGGCCGTGGTTGTTGCCAACTTGCTACGCACTCGTAGCAGCAATTCCCGCCGCAATGGCTTGGGTGTTTCCGGGCGAATCACCAGCGTGGTGTGCCGATGGTGGTGATCGGTGACTATCGCCCAGCTATACAGGCCAACCGCCACATCGGGAAAAGCCGGAAGGTCGGGAAAGCCTGGGCCGATCGCTCGCGGTGGTAATCGTTGCTGGCGGCGGCCGGCCTCATAACCGAACAGGCCGAGCGCGCCACCGCAGAACGGCAGGTCATGAGTGGTCACCGCTTGCGGAAACAGCTGTTGCAGTTGTTGTTGCGTAGCGGTGAAGGGATCGGGTGTATCGCTAGCGATTTGCGCCAGCGGTGCCGCACTGATGATGTCGTAGCGGCCGCGCGCACAAAATGGCCACGCACTATCGAGCCACACTGGCTGCCCCAAATCGCGCACCGTGAGAAACCAGCGTGCGCTGTTTTCGCTGTAGGGTAGGGCTTGGAATAATGGCACTGCGCTGTCCCGTCAATGGCTGTTCGGGTGGGGTTGCATTGTACCGGTGAGCGGTCCGGTGTGAAGCATTACGACACCTTTCGAGCGCCCGTGATTACGCCTTTTTTCCATTGACTTTAATGGGTTATCGAATTAACGTTACCCGCCTTTTGAGCAGCATCACAGATGTCCGGCAACGCAGCCGCGACGCTGATCAGATACTGGCGCCAATGCATGCGCGAGTAGTCCGTGATCAGCAGCTAATCTGTTCGGCCGACGCGGCCCGCAATTTGCTCAAGCACCCTATTTAGCCTCCTTTTAAATAGCATCGAGACGACAACGGCATGACCATGACAACCCCGATTGCGCCCTCTTTAGATAATCCGTTCGCGGAAGCCAAGGACGTCGAATTCACCGTCCCCGGTCAGATCAATTACCAACCCGGTTTGTACGAAGCATCGCTGAAAGCGGGTTATGAGCTGGTGCAGCGTCCGCGCAAAGCGGCGGGCGTCGTCAATATCGAAAAGCAACACCAGAAAAAACGGATGACGGTGTGGGAACGCATCGACGTGCTGAAGGATTCCGGCAGCGAACCGACGATTCTGTTCCAGAACTGGGGCCCGAATCTCGATGGTGCCTCGCTGGTTACCGCCATCATCAAGGTCAATGGTCGCGACGTTGCGTTGTACGGGCATGATTTCACCGTGCGCGCGGGCTCAATGGATGCGACCAACGGCGGCAAGCTGGCGCGCCTGTTCGAGCTTGCCGGTAAGCGCAAAATTCCGCTGGTCGGCATGAATGATTCCGCTGGCGCGTACGTGCCGGCCGGCGTCGGCGGTCTCGATGGTTATGCCGAAGCGTTCACCGCGCTGCGCAAAATCAGCGGCGTCGTGCCATCGGTCATGTGTATGTTCGGCTACAACGCCGGTGGCGGCTCGTATCTGCCGCGCCAGGGCAGCTTCGTTATTCAGCCGAACGATACCTTTTTCGGTTTGACCGGAACGGGTGTCGTCAAATCGGTGCTCGGTGAAGACGTGACGCCGGAAGAGCTCGGTGGCCCGAGCGTGCATTCGCAATCCGGCGTCACCGATTTTGTCGTGCCCGACGAGGTCAGCGCGCTGCAAAAAGTAAAACAGCTGCTGAATTATTTGCCGTCCGGCAACCATGAGTTGGCGCCGTTCGAGCCCACTTCCGATCCAATCGATCGCAAAACCTGGGATATCGATTTGCTGCTGAAAAAAGCATTCAACTCGCCGACCGGTTTCAATACACCATTCGATATCACGATTCTGATTCAGCAACTGTGCGATCACGGCGACTTCTTTGAAATTCAGCCCGAGCGCGCGCGCAACACGATTTGTGCGCTCGGCCGTATCGGCGGCAATGTCGTCGGTTTTGTCGCAAACAATTCCGCAGTGGCATCGGGACAAATCGATATCGACGCCGCGTACAAAAATGCGCGCTTCATTCGTTTCTGCAACCTGTACAACATTCCAATGGTCTTCATGGAAGACACCACCGGTTTCAAACCGGGTCGCGAGCAGGAAACCGGCGGTATTGTGCAAGCCGGGCGTGCGATGCTCGATGCGATCATCGATTTGCGCACACCGCGTTTCCTCGTGCTGGTGCGCAACGCGTTCGGCGGCGCGTATGCGTCTTACAACAATTATCCGACCGGTGCCGATCTCGTCATTGCACTGCCGACCACGCGCGCCGCGGTGATGGGTCCGGCCGGCGTCGAGTTCGTCTACAAAGACGAATTGCGTGAAATTCGCGGTGCGGTAGCGAAACGTATTGCGACTGCGACTCAGGCGAATACTGCGCAGGGTCTCGATGAAGCCGCTGCGCGCGCCGCTGCAGAAAAAGCCACGAAACAATGGGTGAAAGAGCAGGAAGCACTGCTCGCGCAGCGTTACGAAAAAGAATTGATGAACCCGAACGAAGCGCTGAGCCTCGGTTCGATTTCGCAAATCGTCATGCCGTCCGAATTGCGCACCGTGCTGGCGGAAAATCTGCGCTTCCATCTGGAGCATTACCAGCCGGAACCGCTCAACGCAGTGCAGCGCGAGTTTCATTGATCCCCCTCTCCCATTTGGGGAGAGGGCAGGGGAGAGGGCGGTTGCAGCACCTTCTCCCTAACCTCTCCCCTCGAGGGGGAGGGGAACAGGCCAGCGCCTGGTGTGCGCGACGACAAACAACTAGGGGTTTTATTGTGCAGCCGAGTAATAAATATTATCTGGACAATCCGCTGATTCACCGCGAGCGCCGTTTGAGCCGCGAATCTTCCGCATGGGTTCGCAGTTTTGCCTGCGCCGATATGAAACCGTTGATCATCTGCCGCGGTCCGATTCGCAAAGAAGCGATGGATGTCTTCGATGAAATGGGTATTCACGGCTACGGCATTTTGCTGTCCGAAAAAGATTCGATCACTTACACCAATGCGCTTGCGCCCGAGCTGCGCAAACTGACTGATCCCGATCGCGTCCATCGCGTGCCCGATTACACCGGCGCGACCAAAGAAGAGCGTGTGCAGCGCATTCGTCAAATTATTCAGATCGCCAAGCAGAATGGTTACAACAGTATTTTCGCGGGCTACGGCTTCATGGCCGAAGACGAGGAAATGGTGCGCTCGATGGAAGAGGCCGGCCTCAAATTCATCGGCCCGTGCTCGCACACCGTTCGCGCTGCTGGTTTAAAAGATGAAGCCAAACGCACCGCATTGAATGTCGGTGTGTCGACTACACCGGGTGTCGATAATCTCACCGCGGTGACGCTGCTCGCGAAATATCCGACCGAAGCTGATTTGTTGAAAATTACCGAGCAACAATCATTGCCGCTCGATCAAGCCAAATTCAACGCCGGCAAAACGCTCGAAGATAAAGCCGATGCCGTGCTGTTGGCCTCGTACAAAAAAGGCGTCGATCTGTTCAGCATTGAAGAGCTTGGCGTCGAGCTGAAAAAACAATTGCTGAAAGTGTTTGCGGAAAATCGCAACAATCGTTTCCGTCTCAAAGCGATTTCCGGTGGCGGCGGTAAAGGCCAACGCATTATGGCAGCGCCGAGCAGTTATTCGGGCTCGCCGGAAGAGCAGGTGGCACAGGCTGCGGAAAATGGTCCGGCGCTGTTGCGCGAAATTCTCGCCGAAGTGAAATGCAATGGCGTCGGCGATAACAAAAACGTATTGATCGAGTTGAATATCGAAACCACGCGTCACCAGGAAATTCAGGTGATTGGCAACGGCGATTGGTGTATCACACTCGGCGGTCGCGATTGCTCGCTGCAGATGCACGAACAAAAATTATTGGAAGTATCGGTAACGATCGAGGAATTGCAGGAAGCGGTCATCGTGGCGCAGCAAGCCGGCCGCGACGCCGAAGCGCGCACGCTCGCCTGCGATCTCGATATTCTCGAAAAAATGGAAAACGAAGCCGCACGCTTCGGTCAGGCGGTAAAACTCGATTCGGTATCGACGTTCGAGTGCATCGTCGATGGCGAGCGTCACTTCTTCATGGAAATGAATACGCGGATTCAGGTCGAACATCGCGTTACCGAACTCTGCTACAAAATGAAATTCGCGAACCCGGATAATGCCAGCGATTATTTTGTCGTCGAATCGTTGGTCGAGGCGATGGTGTTGCTCGCGCGCCATGGTAAGCGTTTGCCGAAACCGGAACGGCTGCCGCGTGAACATGCGTCGGTTGAAGCACGGATGAACGCAACCAACCAGGCATTGCAACCGCATGCCGGCGGCGTAATCGAATATTGGTCGAACGCGATCGAAGGCGAAATTCGCGATGACCAGGGCATCAGCATGCACAATCCGGATACGGATGTGTTCATGAAATATCATCTGGCTGGCGCGTACGATTCCAATATCGCATTGCTGCTGACCACCGGTAAAAATCGTCTCGATAGTTATCAGCGTCTCGCTGAAATTCTGCGCCGCACCGAATTGCGCGGTAAAGATCTCGCCACCAATCTTGAATTTCATTATGGTCTGGTGAACTGGTTTATCGGCCAGAACATCAACGCGCGGCCGACCACGCGCTTCATCGTGCCGTATCTGACTGCCGTCGGCCGCCTGAAAGAAATGGCCAGCCAGATCGACTTGAATTTCGCGTACGCGCAAATTCGCGCGCACTATCTGAAACATGCCGGCGATCAAGCCAAAGCGTATACAAGTGTGCTCGATCGCAAATTAAGTCTGATACTGCGACCCATCGATGCACTATTCGCGCAACCGCATATGCTGGCCGGTTGGCTCAGCCTTAATCGTCAGCACTTCGTTGCGCGCGATGGCCGTATCGAATGGTTATGTAATCCGATCGAATTGTTGGCCGAGTTGTATCACTACCTGCATATGGATTTCGAGCAGGGCAAACCGGCCGCGTACATGATCTGGGATCATGACAACGAGCTGCTACAAAAAGCGCTCGCGTTTTACGCGGCGTTGAAACAGAAACTCGGGCTTACCGAATACGCCGACCTAAACAAAGTGCTCAGTGGCGCACGACCGGCGGCGATCGACGCGGCGCAATGGGATGCAGCACAGGCGGCTCATGCCGGTTATCAAGCCGGTGCCGAATTGCTGTCGGTATTGCCGATGATTGCACTCGATACGCAATTCTTCGATTTGAAAGTGAACGATGATTTGACCGTTACCATTCCTGCTGAGCTGCTGGATAAAACACTGCAGGACAAAATGGCGAAGGTGCTGGTGCCGCCGCCGTTGGCGAAATCCGACGAAATTCTTTCGGTCTCCGGCGGTATGTTCTACGCGCGCGAAGCGCCTGGTATGGATTCGTTCGTTAAAGAAGGCTCGCATTTTGAACAGGGGCAGCCGTTGTATATCGTCGAAGTGATGAAGATGTTCAACAAGGTCTATGCGCCGTTCGCCGGTACCATCGAAAAAGTCATGATCGACGCCGATGGTGTGATCATCAAAAAAGGCCAACCGCTGTTTAAAATCACGCCGGACGAGCAACTCGTGATCGAAACGCCGGAAGAAATCGCCGAACGCAAACGCAAACGCACGGCCGCGTGTTTGGCGAAGTTGATTTAACGCGAGTCCAATTCCCTCTCCCTTGAGGGGAGAGGATTAGGGAGAGGGTGAAAAACGAAGGCCCTCACTCCCATCCCCTCTCCCGCAGGGAGAGGGAGTAGTAGCACAGAGGAGTTTTTATGATCATTGCACTCGACCACATCGCCATCGCGGTCCCTGATTTGGAAAAAGCGATCAAGCGTTTTCTCGATGACTTCGGTTTGCAATTCGAAGGTACCGAAGACGTCGAATCGGCGAAAACCACAACCGCATTTTTCCCATTGCCACCGACCAGCATTGAGCTGGTGCATCCGCTACGCGGTGAAGGTCCGATCGCAAAATATCTGGAAAAGAAAGGTGGTGGCATTCACCATCTGTGTTTTCGTAGCGACGATATCGAAGCCGATGTCGCACGCTTGAAAGCGAAGGGTTATGAGTTTCTCAGCGATGCGCCGATGCCCGGTGCGCATAATTGCAAAGTAATATTTATTCATCCGAAGTCTTGCGACGGCGTGTTGATCGAACTTAATCAACCGGCATCCGATCACTGATTTCTTCCCCCTTTAATTAAAGGGGGCGAGGGGGGATTTCGAGCCCGCTAAATCCCTCTCAATCCCCCTTTTAAAAAGTGGGAAGATAAGGCACCCGAATTTGAATTTTCGTAGGTAAAAACATCGTGTCCAACGAATACAAACCCGCACCGTACACGTTCGAAGAATGGCAAAAACTCGCAACCAAATCGCTGAAAAGCGGTTCGCTCGATGAATTGACCTGGCACACGCCTGAGGGCATCGACGTCAAGCCGTTGTACACGAAAGCCGATGCGCAAAATCTGCCGTTCGCCGATACGTTGCCAGGCCTCGAACCGTTCGTGCGCGGTCCGCAGGCGACGATGTACGCGGTGAAGCCGTGGACAATTCGTCAGTATGCAGGCTTTTCAACGGCCGAAGAGTCGAATGCGTTTTATCGCAAGGCGCTCGCCGCTGGCGGTCAGGGCGTATCGGTTGCGTTCGATTTGGCGACGCACCGTGGTTATGACTCGGATCATCCGCGCGTGACTGGCGACGTTGGTAAAGCCGGAGTGGCGATCGATTCCGTCGAAGATATGAAAATTTTGTTCGACAGCATTCCGCTCGACAAAATTTCAGTATCGATGACGATGAATGGCGCGGTATTGCCGATTCTCGCCGGTTACATCGTCGCTGCCGAAGAGCAGGGCGTTAATCAGGACCAGCTGTCAGGCACGATTCAGAACGACATTCTGAAAGAGTTCATGGTGCGCAACACCTACATTTATCCGCCGTTGCCATCGATGCGCATCATCGGCGACATCATTGCGTACTGCTCCGATCATCTCCCACAGTTCAACACAATTTCGATTTCCGGTTATCACATTCAGGAAGCCGGTGCCGATGCGGCGCTTGAATTGGCGTACACGCTGGCCGACGGCAAGGAATACATTCGCACCGCGATCAACGCGGGATTGGATATCGATAAATTCGCCGGCCGCTTGTCGTTCTTCTGGGGCATTGGCATGAATTTCTACATGGAGGTCGCAAAATTGCGTGCGGGCCGCCAACTGTGGGCGCGTATCGTCAGCGAATTCAATCCAAAAAATCAGCGCTCGAAAATGTTGCGCACGCACTGCCAGACGTCGGGCTGGTCGCTGACCGAGCAGGATCCTTACAACAACATCGTGCGCACCGCGATTGAAGCGATGGCGGCGGTGTTCGGCGGCACGCAGTCGCTGCACACCAATGCGTTCGATGAAGCGATTGCATTGCCGACCGAATTCTCGGCGCGTATTGCGCGCAATACACAATTAATTATTCAGGAAGAAACCGGCATCACCAATGTGGTCGATCCGTGGGGCGGTTCGTTTTTCATGGAATCGCTGACGCAGCAACTCGCTGATAAAGCGTGGGCGATGATCGAGGAAATCGAAGCGGCCGGCGGCATGGCGAAAGCGATCGAAACCGGCTTGCCGAAATTAAAAATTGAAGAATCCGCCGCACGCAAACAAGCGCGTATCGATCGCGGCGATGATGTAATTGTCGGCGTGAATAAATACCGGCTGAAAACCGAAGACGATGTCGATATTCTTGAAATCGACAATAACGCGGTGCGCGAATCGCAGATCAAACGCCTGGCGCAAATTCGCGCGAAGCGCGATGAAAAAGCGGTTGAAGATGCGCTCGAAGCGATTTATCAATGCGCGAACGGTGGTCCGGGCAATTTGCTCGATCTCGCCGTGAAGGCAACGCGCGCACGTGCTACGGTTGGTGAAATTTCATTTGCGATGGAGCGCGTATTTGGGCGCTTCAATGCACAAGCGCAAACGGTGTCCGGTGTGTACGGTTCAGCATTCCAGGAAGACGAAAACTGGCAGAACATTTCGCGCGATATCGAAGCGTTCGTCGAAAAACACGGCCGACGTCCGCGTATGCTCGTCTGCAAGATGGGGCAGGATGGACATGATCGCGGTGCGAAAGTCATCGCAACGGCATTCGCTGATGTCGGTTTCGATATCGATTTATCACCGATGTTTTCGACACCGGCTGAAGTGGCGCGCCAAGCGGTGGAAAACGATGTGCACGTAGTCGGTGTTTCGTCGCAAGCCGCAGGTCATAAAACGCTGGTGCCGGAATTGATCGCCGAACTGAAAAAGCAGGGTGCGGATGACATCATCGTTGTTGCTGGCGGCGTAATTCCGAAGCAGGATTACGATTATCTGTATCAGGCAGGCGTGAAAGGCATTTTCGGTCCGGGTACGCAAATTCCGGTGGCCGCGCGCGATGTTCTCGATGCGATCAACAAAGCAGTCGGAAAATAACTACAGTGCTGTAAAGGGGCGGGCAAATGCCCGCCTTTTTTCTTGATAGGAATCGGAAAGCACATGACCGATATCAATCTCGATCTCCTCAAACAAGGCAATCGTCGCGCATTGGCGAAAGCGATCACGCTGATCGAAAGTAAACTCGATCGCGATCGGCAACAAGCGCAGCAGGTGCTCGAAGCGCTGCTGCCGCATACCGGCAATAGTATTCGCGTCGGCATCACCGGTATTCCCGGTGTCGGCAAATCGACCTTTATCGAAACGTTCGGCTTGTACTTGCTCAGCCTCGGCAAAAAAGTGGCGGTGCTTGCGGTCGATCCGAGTTCACCAATCGCGGGTGGTTCGATTCTCGGCGATAAAACGCGCATGGAAGAGTTGTCGCGTCGCGATAACGCATTTATTCGGCCATCGCCCTCCGAAGGCACGCTCGGCGGTGTTGCCCAACATACGCGCGAAACCATGCTGCTGTGCGAAGCGGCGGGTTACGACGTGATTCTGGTCGAAACGGTTGGCGTCGGGCAGAGCGAATACGAAGTGGCCGGCATGGTCGATTTTTTTATGGTGTTGATGTTGCCAAATGCCGGCGACGAATTGCAGGGTATCAAGCGCGGCATTATGGAATTGGCCGACGCGCTAGTGATCAATAAAGCCGATGGCGAAAGTCTGAATCTCGCGCAGCGCACGCGTTCGCATTATCAAAGTGCGCTGAATTTATTACGGCACACGACCTACTGGACACCGCGCGTGATGACCTGCTCCGCGCTTCAAAAACAAAATATCGAAGCGGTGTGGGGCATGATCACCGATTTCGAAATCGCAGCGAACAAAGACGGCGCGCTGCAAAAAAAACGCGCACGCCAAGCCAAGGACTGGATGCATAAATTAATTCACGAAATGTTATTGCTGCGCTTACGCCAAAATCCAGCAGTACGCAAAGCGATGCCCGAACTCGAACGCAAAGTCATCGCCGGCGTCACCACGCCTTATAATGCGGCGAAAACGTTGATTGATATGCTTTAGTCGCAGGCTTGTTGATCCGCATCAAGGTAGCCCAGGCCGACCCGATTATCCTTCCTCGTAATCACACGAAGAAGAGTGCGAATACGCAATGCAAACTCCATACGAATTGCTCGGTGGCGAAGCCGGTGTGCGCCGACTGGCGCAGATGTTTTATCAAGTGATGGATGAACTGCCGCAGGCACAGACGATTCGCCATATGCATGCGGCGAACCTCGAAAGTATTCAGCAGAAGCTGTTCGAATATTTGTCCGGCTGGTTGGGCGGACCGCATCACTATCAGCAAAAATATGGCACGGTATGTCTGACCAAGCCGCACCAGCCGTATGCAATCGGGCCGGCCGAGCGCGATCAATGGCTGTTGTGCATGGAGGAAGCGTTGCGCCGTGTGAATGCCAGCGCAGAGCTGCAGGCGATGCTGAAAGATCCGATGTATCGCATTGCCGATGCGCTGCGCACCAGCGATGGCCATAGCTGCCCAGGCAAAAAAACCGCCGCGGGCTGCGATCATTGATCGGCGATGCACTTCTGACCCGGTTTTGCGGTAGCATGCGCACCTTCGCATAATCGTGGGAATCGCAATGTCGACGCAGGTCGGGTCGAAATCCAAACGCGAGCCGTTGTTCGCTGCATTAATCATTTTTTTTGCCGCCACTATCGTCTGTGCACCGATGCTCTGGTACGGCGCATCGAACGGCCACAGCATTATCTATAACCTTGTTTGGTTGAAGAATTTCTCCGCGCAGATCGCGCAGGGCGATTGGTATCCACGCTGGCTGATGGATATGAATCACGGCAGTGGCAGCCCCGTCTTTTTCTTCTATGCACCGCTGCCGTTTTTTATTTCGACGATTCCGGCGTTGTTATTGACGGGCAGCAAATTGACCATTCAATTGGCGTGGGGCGAATGGCTGTTGATCGCGCTGTCGGGCGTGGCGTTTTATCGTTTTGCCAGCCGGCGTTATGCGCATGGCACCGCGCTGATTTGCGCGGTGCTGTATATGGTGCTGCCGTACCATTTTGAAATCGATTTATGGCGACGCCAGGATATCGGCGAACTCGCTAATTACATCTGGATGCCGCTGGTTCTGTATTACACTGAAAAGTTGTTCGATGGCCGCCGCGCCGTTACCGGACTGGCGATCAGTTACTCTCTGATGATGTTGTCGCATCTGCCGTCTGCATTATTGTTTTCGGTTGCAATCGCCGGTTATGTCGCCGTGCTGTTATGGCATTTGCATTCTTGGAAGCAGTTTCCACGCTTTGCCGCCGCCATCGGCGTCGGTATTTTATTGGCGGGCGTGTATTGGGTACCGGCAATGTTCAGCGAACAGTACGTGCGCGCAGAAAAGTTGTGGACGCCGTATTTCGATTTCCATCATTGGTTTTTTCCGATCGGCGAAGCGCAACAGGACAATAGCAGTACTGGACACGACTTTGCAGCGCGTCTATTTACCGTGATTGGCGTGACCACCGCGATTTTTTTACTGTGCTGGCTCAGCGCATTTCGCTGGCGCAAAACCGTGGGCACGCGCCGGTTGGTTGGCTGTTTTGCGCTGGCGGCGGTCGCGTGGTTCTTAATGTCTTCGTGGTCCACTTTCGTGTGGGAGAACGTTCCCGAATTAGCGAAGGTTCAATTTCCCTGGCGTATCGCGATGGTGGTCGATTTTGCGACTGCCATTGCAGCAGCGCACGCACTGCATTGTTGGCGTGAGCATCGCGATCGGCTCGGACTCGGGGCGTTGCTCGCAGGCACCGGTTTGCTCATGTGGTGTCTTGTCACCGCCAATGTGATGCACAAGCTCGATCCGTTCGACAACGCCTGGTGGATTATCGGTCGCGACAACGCCGTACGTAATGGCCTCGATGCGCCGGAATATACGACGCGTTGGAATTCGTCGCACTCGCCGGATACCAGCATTGAAATTGCCGATTTCGATCGCTTGATATATGCCAAGGGCGCGGGTGAAATCACGATCGACCGCTGGGCGCCGCGCAAAATCAATGTGCAGGTGAATCTGCGCGAACCGACCACGCTGGTGGTGCGGCAATTTTATTTTCCTAATTGGCGCGCGCGTGTCGCTGACGGTAATGCAATAGCGCTGACGCCGGCGTCTGGCAATGGTTTGCTGGAGATGGCATTGCTGGCTGGAAACTACACCGTGCAATTGCGCCTGGTGCCGCTGATGCAGGAATTGGTAGGCGGCGGCTTTTCGATTGTGGGTTTGCTGGCATTGTTTGTTGGAGCCTGGTGGCGCGATCGCAAAGCACGCGCAGCGCAGACGCACGCGGCACTGGTATCGGTTTAGCCGTTGCGTTCGAGCGGACCCTCGCTAACACTTGCACTCTGTCGCGCTGGCACATGGCCGAGAAAGCTGAGAATTTCCGATGCTTCGGCCATGGCATCGCCATAACCCAATTCGATCAGTTGTTGCACGAAAGGTCGCGTAAATAATAAATAACTCGCGGCGTTGACGCCGCCGTTGTAATCGCCGCTGCCGGTGATTCGCAAAAAATAGCGAATGCTGCGCGGCAGTTCCCGCACATGCAATTCCGCAATCGTGTCGATATCCTGCGACGGCGACAGCACATAAAAATCCACCGCCGATAATTTGCGTGACAATTGCGAGCGCAATTCCTCCGGCACCAACGTCACCAGCTCATTAAGGCGCTCCAATAATTCGATATCGGTTTCGAGGCTGTCAATAAATGCGCTATTGAGCAGATGGCCGATGATTTGGCCGAACGCGGGACTGTGAATTTTGCGCAGCGGTTTCGTGTAATTACGTTTGTGGCCATTGGGCGGCACGATCAGCACGCGTTCGGCGCCGAGGTGCAGTGCCGGACTGATCGGCGCCAGTTGTCGCAACGCGCCATCGCCGTAGTAATTGCCCCAGATTTCCTCGGGCGGAAAAACGGTTGGGATCGCCGTCGATGCCATTAGATGTTTCAATCGCAACGGACAGGCGATGCCCTGGCGACGCCAGCGTTGCCAGTTGGAATGATCGGGCCCGCCCTGAAAAAAACTCATCGACACGCCGAGCGTGTAATTCATTGCTGTGACCGACACGGCGCGTAGATGATTGTGTTGAATATGATCGGCGATGCGATCGAAATTCAGCGATTTCTCTAACATGTTACGGAGCGGCGTGTTATCGAGTAGGCCAATTGGATGGCCGACCGCAATCCCTTCATTGAACAGCGACAGCGTTAACCGCCAGACATTTTTTAGGATGTCGAGCCAGTCGGTGCGATAGACGTTATTCACCGATAGCCGTAGCCACAGTGATTCCAGCCATTCGGTCGCCTTCGAAAAATTATCGGCTTGGGTTGCAAGCGCAACCGCGTTCAAGGCGCCGGCGGAAGTGCCGCACAGAATCGGAAACGGATTCTGCGTGCTATCGCGGGTAATTTCCGCCAGCGCTTTCAGCACACCGACCTGATAGGCAGCGCGCGCACCGCCGCCGGGGAGCAGCAGCGCGGTATGGCCGAGCGATGAGGCGAGCGGTGATTCAGACATACCGATGAATAAAAGGGTTCGAGACGAAGGTGAGGCTAGTATAGACGGCGCACGACGGCTGCTGCCCCTTAGCGCATATGCTCGCGCAAACCGCGCTCGGACAGAATTTTGGTCGAAATTTCTTCGATGGAGATATGTGTGCTGTCGACATAACGAATGCCGTTGCGTTCGAACAATCCGCGCGCCATCCGCACCTCGTCTTCGCACTTCGAGATATTCGCGTAGCGGGAATTGGGTCGCCGCTCATGGCGGATCGCCGCGAGACGCTCGGGATTAATCGTGAGTCCATACAGTTTGGCGCGCTGGCCCTGTAATGGCTTCGGCAGTTGGCCGCTCTCGAGATCCTCATCGGTCAGCGGATAATTGGCCGCATAAATCCCATGCTGCATTGCCATATACAGGCAGCTCGGGGTTTTGCCGCACCGTGACACGCCGATCAAAATGATTTGTGCCTGGTCGTAATGGTTGACGCGTGCACCATCATCGTTCTCCATCGCGTAATTCACGGCGTTGATCCGCTGCTGATACAACAGCTCCGCGTTGCGGTTGTGGCCGCGCCCAACAGTCAGGCCCGATTTCGCATTCAGTGCTTTTTCCAGCGGTGCCAGAAATGTCGAAAAGATATCCATCAATACGCCGTTGGACGCGGCAATGATGTTGCGGATGTCGTGATTGATAATCGTGTCGAAAATGATCGGCGGCGCACCATCGCGATCGGCGGCATCGTTGATTCTGCCGGCGGCATGCCGCGCTTTTTCTTCGGTATCGATAAACGGCAACACGGTTTTATCGAAGTCGATCGAATCAAATTGCGCGAGCAGGCTTTGGCCGAGCGTTTCGGCAGTGATACCCGTGCTATCTGAAATAAAAAAAGCGCTTCTCCGCATAGTGGTTGCTCGCCTTATGGACTGAGGTTTGCTTACGTCTTTGGTGTCAGGCGCGCGCTATCCGCGCGTGAAATCTAGAAAACGTAAGTCTGTACCGTAGAAAGAAAAGTACCGGGATTTTGGGTATGATTGGCCGCCGTCAGCGCCATTGGCACTGTAGCACACCCACCATTGCGGCAGCGCCGCACGCGGGCGACCCGCAAATACCCTCATATGGAGAGAGCGACCTTGGCTGAATATGTTGTCTGGTTTGACCATTTGGGCATGAATGATGTCGAGCGCGTCGGCGGCAAGAATGCATCGCTCGGCGAAATGATTAGCCATCTCGCCGGCGCCGGTGTTTCGGTCCCCGGTGGCTTCGCAACCACGGCAGAAGCCTATCGCGATTTTCTCAGCCAAAGCGGATTGAACGACTGGATTCACGACCAGCTCGATAAACTCGATGTCGATGATGTCAATGAACTCGCCCGGGTCGGCGCTGCCATTCGCCAACGCATCGTCGAAACACCGCTGACACCGCCGCTCGAAGCCGCTGTCACCGAAGCGTTTGCCAAACTCTCCGCCACTAATTCGAATATCGCCGTTGCGGTGCGCTCATCGGCCACCGCTGAAGATTTGCCGGATGCATCATTCGCCGGCCAACAGGAAACATTCCTGAATATTCGCGGCATCGACAATGTGCTGATCGCGATCAAGGAAGTATTCGCCTCACTATTCAATGACCGCGCGATCGCCTATCGCGTGCACAAGGATTTCGATCATCGGCTAGTCGCACTATCGGCGGGCATTCAGCGCATGGTGCGCTCCGAGACTGGCGCTGCCGGCGTGTTGTTCACGCTCGATACTGAGTCCGGCTTCGATAAGGTCGTATTTATCACCGCATCGTATGGTCTCGGTGAAACTGTTGTGCAGGGCGCAGTTAACCCCGATGAGTTTTATGTGCACAAGGCCACGTTGCAGGCCGGTCGTCACGCCATACTGCGCCGTAATCTCGGCGCGAAAGCGATCAAGATGATCTACACCGACAGCCACAAAGCCGGTCGCTCGGTGCAGACCATCGATGTGGCGGAAGATCAGCGCCAACGCTTTTGCATCACCGATGCCGAAGTCGAATCGCTGGCGCGGCAGGCGTTAATCATCGAAAAACACTACGGCCGGCCGATGGATATCGAATGGGCCAAAGACGGCGACGACGGCCAGCTGTACATCGTGCAGGCGCGTCCGGAAACGGTAAAAAGCCGTTCCTCGAATACGTTGATGGAGCGCTATCTGCTGAAAGAAAAGGGCAAGGTGTTATGCGAGGGCCGCTCGATCGGCCAACGTATTGGTAGCGGCAAGGTGCGGGTCGTCAGCGGTATTGCCGATATGGATCAGGTACGCGATGGCGACGTGCTCGTCACCGATATGACCGATCCGGATTGGGAGCCGGTGATGAAGCGTGCGGCGGCGATCGTCACCAATCGCGGCGGTCGCACCTGCCACGCGGCGATCATCGCGCGCGAGCTGGGTATTCCCGCCGTGGTCGGCTGCGGCGATGCCACCGACGTGTTGAAAAGCGGCATGGACGTCACCGTGAGCTGCGCCGAAGGCGACACCGGCATGATCTACGCCGGCCAGCTCGCTTTCGACATCACCACCAACGATCTCCAGAACATGCCTGACCTGCCGTTCAAAATCATGATGAACGTCGGCAACCCTGACCGCGCATTCGATTTTCAGGCGTACCCGAATGCCGGTGTCGGTTTGGCGCGTCTCGAGTTCATCATCAACCGTATGATCGGCGTGCATCCGAAGGCGCTGCTGAATTTCGATGCGTTGCCGCGCGATGTGCGCACCAGTGTCGAGCGTCGGATCGCCGGATATGCATCGCCGGTTGATTTCTATATCGAGAAATTGGTTGAAGGTATCGCGACCATCGCCGGCGCGTTCTCGCCGAAGCGTGTGATCGTGCGCATGTCCGATTTCAAGTCGAACGAATACGCGCATTTGATCGGCGGCAGTCTGTACGAGCCGGCGGAGGAAAATCCGATGCTCGGTTTCCGCGGTGCGTCGCGCTATATCTCCGAATCATTTCGTGAATGTTTCGAACTCGAATGTCGCGCGTTGAAGAAAGTGCGCAACGAAATGGGTTTTACCAATATCGAAATCATGATTCCATTCGTGCGTACCGTCGGCGAGGCGCAGCAGGTTATCGAGTTGCTCGCGGCGAATGGTCTCAAGCGCGGCGAGAACGGTTTGAAGATCATCATGATGTGCGAGATTCCGGCGAACGCATTGCTCGCCGAACAATTTCTCGAACACTTCGATGGCTTCTCGATCGGCTCGAACGATTTGACGCAATTGTCGCTCGGTCTCGATCGTGATTCGGGCTTGGTCGCGCATTTGTTCGATGAGCGCAATGACGCGGTGAAAGTGCTGCTACGCAGTGCGATCTCGGCGTGCAAGGCGCAAGGTAAATATGTCGGCATTTGCGGACAGGGGCCATCGGACCATCCGGATTTCGCGAAATGGTTGATGGATCAGGGCATCGACAGCGTGTCGTTGAGTCCGGATTCGGTACTTGAAACCTGGCTCTTTCTTGCGGAAAAACACGGCATTTGAGCATTCAAATGCGATTGCCATGCGCTACTTCCCGTTGGAAAAATTCATCAATCTTTATGACGGGTATCGACGCACGTTTCGGATTGATGAGCATCAGCTGCTGTTGCTGCAGGAAGACGGGCAGCAGTATCTGATCGAAGCGCAATGCCCGCATCGCGGGCATCCACTTGAGTTCGCGATTTATCAGCAAGGTTGTTTACGCTGTCCGCTGCACGGTTATCAGTTCGATCTGCGCAGCGGACAAGTGCAGCTAGCGACCGAAGGGCCATGTCGTCAATTACGTAGTTACGAGTTGATCAGCCGCGACACCGATCTCGGCGTGATGATCTGATTCGTGCTTGCGTTGATCCACGTCTTCGACACCTGACAATTTTTTATAATCGGACAATTGTGTATGTCCGGTTGCGATTTTTCCTCGACAAAAAATACCATAGTCTGCAATGCTCTCGGCCATTCAAATAACAACGCGGCGGCGTCGGTCCGCTAGGAGACAAAATGGAAAAGTTGCTTTATGCATTCTGGCATCCAAAAAAATCCGGTACACAGTTGCGCGACGAACTAGTGCAATTGCTCGGTCCACAGTTGAAGCGCGAGCAGGGCGTGCACTCGGTGCAGATTAATGTCGCCGACGAATACTTCACACCAAGCGAAAAAAGCCTGCAGCCGATTCATCGCATTCAACCGGGTTTGCAAGGCGTAATCAGTCTATGGGTCGATAGTGGCTATTACCGTAAACCGCTCGAACAACGCATGCGCCAGCATGTGAATTTTCACGGCTATTCGGTTGTCGAATCGCGACCTATTGCATCGCGTCAGCAGGCGAGCGGTGGCAAACGTCTCGATGCGCTGAGTCAATGGTGTTTTCTCACCAAGCCAAAACATTTTGCGCATCAGAAATGGCTGAGCATTTGGTGGGATTCGCATACGCAGGTCGCGATCGATACGCAAAGCACTTTTCAATATGCGCAGCATGCGGTTATGCGCGCGTTGACACCCAATGCACCGGAGTTGCACGGCATTATCGAAGAGTGTTTTCCGCCGGCGGCTTTCACCAGCCCGGAAATATTTTTTGATGCGGTGGGGGATAAGGCAAAGTTTGAGCGCAACAACAAAATCATGATGGATAGTTGCGCGCGCTTCGTCGATTTCAATGCCATGGATTTGATCTTTACCAGTCAATATGTCATCTGAAACCCATTGAATTGAAGCATAGCGAGAGGGTGTGGCCTTGATGGCGAAGGGTTGGTGTCGCGCCTGAACGGCTTATGGACTTATCTAGCAACGGTTTCAATTTTTAACTCACATTGTATTAGCGTACTTGACCCGCGCTGCCGTCCCTATCAAAATAGGACCTTCGTCCTAAATAGATTGGAATAACAAGGATGCGGGATCGCAAGGGTGTCGATAGGTCTGACAATTACGATCGCGAACTCAGCGCAGCGTGGGATGCTTTTTGCGAGAAATTGAAGGACGCCGGCAAAATTCCGTTTCGCGAAAATGCGCCGACAACGGCGGTGGATCGAGCGGCCGGTTTTCAGCAGATCGCGCGCAATATTTCGCTGGCGCTGGCGTTCAATTATGAGTTTAAAGACCCGTTGTTTCCCGAGCTGTCGCGCTATTTCGATCCGACACGCAAGCAGGGTGGCGATAATTCCGACTGCTGTTATGTCGGCGCACAGGTGAATGGCACCGATACGTATCGTGTGGTCGGTCATCGCGGCACCGCGCGTTATTTTTCGGTCACTGCGGTCGAAGAGGGCAATACACCATGGGGTGGTCGTGCCGCGCATGCGTTGTATGGCCCTGAGATCGAAACCAATCCCGATGGCACGTTCGAGCTGATCGTCAGTCCGCATTCGCACAGTGGCAATTGGCTGCGCACTACACCCAATACGTTTCGGATTACGTTTCGTCAGTACTTCGCCGATTGGGAAAATGAAGTGCCGATGGCAGCGCGCATCGATCGCCTCACTGATGACGATGTGCCGGCGCCGATATTATCGCCGGAAAAATTAATGGCGGGCTTGGCCGATGCCGGGCAATGGATTCACGATTCAATCAATTACTGGCCGGCGATGCTGGAACAATGGAAAGCGCAGCCAAATATTTTTCTATCGTATTGGCAACTGGAGAAGCACGCTATCGATGCCGCACCTGGCGGCGATCCGTTGGTGTGCTATTGGCAATTGCCAAAAGATGAAGCATTGATCGTGCGCGTAAGGCCTGCGGATTGTCCTTATTGGTCGGTCGAGTTCGGTAATTATTGGTGGGAGACGATGGATTATCGTTATCGTCTGTCGAATACAAACTGCCATTACGCGCAATTGGAAGACGACGGCGAATTGATCGTGGTGATTGCGCACGATGATCCCGGTGTGCCGAACTGGCTCGATTGCTCGGGTTTTTCCGAGGGCTATGTGACCTATCGCTGGATGCTGTCGCAGCAGCATCCGCTGCCGCAGGCGCAACAGGTTAAATTTGCGAATTTGTTTGAATATTTACCGCGTAACGTGAAGCGCATCGGTACGCAACAGCGCCATGAACAACTCGGGGCGCGACGACGTGGCGTGGCGAATCGGTTTGGTTATTGATTTAGAAACGTAGAGAGCAAAGATGACGACAAGCAAAGCTAGCGTGTGGACGCCGCCACCCCGACCGGAATGGTTGCAACGTTTCAACGATGAAGCGCGCGGTATGGATATCAACTCGCTGGTGCCGCTCGATCCAACGGAGATGATCGAAACCGCCAAGCGCAACACCGGCTTCGACGATTTTGGTGCCGACGATTGGCGCGAGCCGTATGCGGTTTTCGTTAAGGCGTTAAATGAAGAGGCGGGGCTGCATCCGTTCGGTCGCCTGCTGGCGCGCCAGGATGTATTGATTTGGCTCGAAGCGTTGCTCGGAGTGCAAGCTGCATTTAATCAGCATCCAGAGATCGACGATGAAATTATCGATGCGCCGGTGATCATCGCCGGCTTACCGCGTTCGGGTACATCGATTTTGTTTGAGATTTTATCGCAGGATGCGCAGTTCGGTTCGCCGCGCCAGTGGGAAATGATGTTTCCGTATCCGCCGCCCGAGCGCGCCACGTATGAAACCGATCCGCGTATTGAAAAATGTCAGCACCTCGTAACGCAGTGGAATCGTGTTACGCCGACCTACGCGACGATGCATGAGATGGACGCGCGGTTGCCGAATGAATGCATTCTCGCGCAGGCCTGTACCTTCGTCAGCGAAATGCAGCCGGGTCTGTATCAGGTGCCGAGCTACCTGAACTGGGTAATCAACAACGCGAACTGGGAATATCCCTATCGCTTTTACAAGCGCATGCTGAAATTGTGGCAGTGGAAAAATCCGCGCAAGCACTGGCTGTTGAAAGCGCCATCGCATCTGAATTATCTGCCCGTGTTATTCAAGGTATTTCCCGATGCGCGGTTAGTGATGACACATCGCGATCCGATCAAGGCGCAGGCATCGGTGATCAGTCTAATGGGTACGATTTATTGGCAGCGTAGCGACAAGCCCATTGAAGCCGAGGCCTTCGAATCGCTGTTCGAACCCGCGGCGACGAGTGCAAAGCTCGGCCGCATTATGGACTGGATCGAAACCGGAACCATTCCGCGTGAGCGCGTATTCAGTTTGCAATATCAGGATTTGATCAAACAGCCGATAGCAACGGTCGGTGAATTTTATCGACAAGCAGGATTGGAGTACTCGGCAGAAACCGAGCGTCATATCAAAAATTATCTTGCGCAGAAGCCGCAGGGTAAATTCGGTAAGCACAATTACAGTGCGGGTGAACTGGAAGAGATTCAACGCAAACGTGAATTCTTTCGACACTATCAACAGTATTTTGGCGTTGCCGATGAAAATTGATCGGCAGTTAGCGCGTGCGCTTATTGAGGCGTTTTTGAATCTGCACGAATAGCTGGCTGCCGCGTTTCGGGCCACTACTGATGGTGTCATCGGCTACCTGCTCGGATTGCGGCAGCAACGGAATCCAGCGGCCAAGATCGCCGCTCACCGTATTGCCGAACACGCGGCGTTGCTGATTTTCTTCCTTCGCATAACTGACCAGCATTAATGCAGTGCGCCCATTCATTACGCGCACTTGCAGTGTCAATGATTGCACCTGCGTCGGCGAATTTTCGATAACCACCCACCAGCCACCATTATTGTCGTTGGTGCCGGCACCGGCGATTTGCTGCGCGAACTCGCGGTAATCCAGCGCAATCAATGCACCCTCAACGGTGTCGATGGTATAGCCGCTATTGTTGCTTGAATAAGTAATCGTGCCCGGTGCCTCGTCGCTCGGCGGCTGCTCGCGAATTATCAGTCGCAATGCCAGCGGCGCGGGATCGAGTTTCATCAGCAATGCGCTGATTTCATCGAGCTGTTGCTTGCTGCCGACCACCACTAATCGCTGTTGCACTAAATCCGCATGGACTTTATCGCCGTAGGTTTTCTGCAAGGCCGCGAGCACTTCCTCGGGGTGCGGATTGGTCAATTCGAATACCCGTGCATCGGCAACTGCGCCGATGGCGACGACAAGCAACGTGATCGACAGCAGAGTGCGCAATAAATTTTTCATTGCTGTGTTCTCGCTATGGCGAAATAGTGCGGGCGCGTAATTAAAAATAGGCAATTACAAATTCAGTAAACGCAACTCTGGGTCATCGATGCTGCGATGCCACAGCTCATCGAATTGCAGCGCATAATTTTCGGCGAGCGGGCGATTATGGTAGTCGGCCCAGGCTTTTTCCGGTTCGCGCAATGCGTAGCACAATACGCCGGTTTCGTCGGCGACGATAAAATTTTCCGTGATCGTTGCCGGTTCGCAATCGACGCGGCGCAGTTGTATCGCGGTACTGAGTTTGCGCGCGAGCTCCAACACGCGATGTCCGCGCTGTGCGATTGGCCGCGCCTCGACCACGAGCAGACGAATATCGCTGTAGCGGCTGTATCGCGCGAGTTGCGATAGCGCATGAGTAAATTCGAGGTTGTCGAACGTGTCGGGATCGAGCGTATTCGATAATACCCGCAACGTGCGTTTGCTTTGTCGCGCGAGATCGATCGCTATCGCGCGACGGTCGGCAACGTTAAAGCGAGCGCTGTCTCTACCGAGTGTGCGATACGCGCGCAGAATTAAACGCATCGTGCGGTGTGGCATTGCTGCATCGAGAAATTCCGGGCCTTCGGCGACGAAGCCGAAGCGTTGATAAAACGTCAGTGCGTGCGTTTGTGCGTGCAGAAACAATTCCCGCAGCTGTTGTTCATGCGCGTTCGCGATAATCGTTTTTAATAATGCGGTGCCCGCGCCTTGCTGACGTCCGCGCGCCAATACCGCCATACGGCCGATATGGCCATCGCGCAGCATGCGGGCGGTGCCGATCGGTTGACCATTGAGCTGCGCCAGCCAATGCGCGGCGTCTTCGTCTTTGCCATCCCATTCAAGCTCTGGCGGTACGCCTTGCTCTTCGATAAAAACCCGACGGCGAATTTCCACGAGCACATCGCGATCGCGATTCCAATCGGCACGGCGTATTTCAATCATCGTTAACTACCAGCGTTCCTTGGTTGAGTAGCGCCAGCAATAATGGTTGCGCGGCCGCTGCTTGCAGCATATCCGTGGTGGTGGAAAAGCTCACTTCCGCACACAGTTTTTCGACCAGCGGTGTGATATGCGTATCGCAAAGGAATGCTTCGCCATCGGCAAACAGTGTGGTGCCGTTTTGAGTTTGGATAAATGCGAGGCGGCTCGATGGATTGCGCAGCAACGGCATGCCCTGTTCGAGGTGCTTTCGCAAGCGTGCGGGGGTCAGCGGTTGATCCGGGGCCTGAAGGTGGTCGGGATATTTTGGTGTGGTACTGAAGCGTCCGAACCAATGGCCGAAGCCATCGATATCGAGCAGCTTTTCGATCGCCATCTGATGCAGTTGCGCCAGATCGCTGGCGGCAATTTCGCCGGGATTCACTGACAGCGATCGCCGGGGATCGGCGAAGCGATCATCGTCATTGAGGTCGGCGAGAATGTCGTCGCAGAAATGGGCGAGCAGTTCGCTACGTGCCGGCGCGCGAAAACCGATTGAGTAGGTCATGCAATCGTCGCCGACCGCGATGCCGTTGTGCGCGTAACGCGGCGGCAGATACAGAATATCGCCCGGTTTCAGCAGCCATTCCTGTTCGGCGGTGAATTCAGGCAAAAGACGTAAATCGGGGTGGGGCAGCAGCGGGGTGGTGGTATCGCAGAGTGTGCCCACCTGCCATAGACGCTGGCCGAGGCCCTGAATTAAAAACACATCGTATTGATCGAAATGCGCGCCCACGCCGCCTTGGTCGGCGGCGTAGCTGACCATGACATCGTCGATGCGCCAATTCGGAATGAAGCGAAAGGCATCGAGCAATTCGGCGACTTCGGGCACGTAGTGATCGACCGCCTGTACCAGCAGCGTCCAATTTTTCTTGGGCAATTTCGAGAAGCGCGTTTCGGCGAGGGGACCGTGTTCGAGCAGCCATTGCCCGCGTTGTTGCACGATCAGCCGCGATTCGATGTCGTCCTCGCACGCGAGACCGGCGAGTTCGTCGGGCGCCAGTGGGTTGCTCCATTCGCGCCAGGGATTTTTAATCAGCAGCGGTTTTTGTTGCCAGTAGTCGCGCAGGAAGGTTTCTTTGTCGAAGTTTTGTAGTTGCATTGGGATTCCTGTGGACTATGCAGCCAGAGAGTGGGAGATAGTTGCAAAACCGTCGGCGACAGGACGTCGCCGACGGAGCCTACAGGGACGTACTTGCGGCGTTTTTGCGGCTATCTCCCACTCTCTGGCCCCACTAATTAAATCGCTTTAGCTTGCTCGATAGCATTGCCGATGTAAGTCGATGGCGTCAGTGCCAGCAGCGCCGCTTTCGCCTCGGCGGGGATATCGAGCGTTTCGACAAAGGCCTGAATCGTCTCGCGATTAATCGTCTGGCCGCGCGTTAAGGCTTTCAGTTTTTCGTACGGCTCGGATACACCATAGCGGCGCATCACCGTTTGGATCGGTTCGGCCAGCACTTCCCAGGCATTGTCGAGGTCTTCAGCGAGGCGGGTGCGATTCAGCTCCAGCTTGTTCAATCCCTTCAGCAGCGCTTCGTATGCGATCAGGCTATAGCCGAAGCCGACGCCCATATTGCGCAGCACCGTCGAGTCGGTGAGATCGCGCTGCCAGCGCGATATCGGCAGCTTGCGCGCCAGGTGTTCGAACATCGCATTGGCGAGACCGAGGTTGCCTTCGGAATTTTCGAAATCGATCGGGTTGACCTTGTGCGGCATCGTGGACGAACCGACTTCGCCAGCCACGGTTCGCTGTTTGAAATAACCGAGCGAAATGTAGCCCCAGATATCGCGATCGAGATCGATCAGAATCGTATTGAAACGAGCGCAGACGTCGAACAGTTCG
>Ga0070685_10000329_pt1 | contig 29165 bp, 27 predicted proteins | sample KBSS13LmetaG_FD_65651 | JGI IMG/M metagenome (GOLD analysis project Ga0070685, IMG submission 65651) | Switchgrass rhizosphere microbial communities from Kellogg Biological Station, Michigan, USA - KBS S1-3L metaG | ecosystem: Host-associated > Plants > Roots > Rhizosphere ...
CGCCGCGAACAGCGGGAAGTAGATCCCCACGATGGTCCCATAGGTCGCGGCTTGAGGGATCGGAGGAACGTCCTTGTCCGCGTAGAACCAGTTTGCCTTTCCGAAGCAGAGGATCGCGAAGAGAACCGTGATGACGGCCACGTACATCCGCACCACGTTCCCGGTGATCTCCAGCGTGCGCTGCTCGCGCCGCGTCAGCTTCGTCATGGCTCAGTTGGGAGTGCGGGGACAGGTGGGGACGGCGGGACGGAAGGTGAAGTAGACCTTTCGGTGGTAGCGCGTCCGCCGCTCCCGCGGATCGCCCGCCTCTGCCACGTACTGGCAGGGGAGCCCCGGGAGCCGCGCCTCCAGCCGGTCGGCACGGCGGCGGGCGAGCGCCGTGTCCGTCTCGGCGGGGTCGAGATACCCCGTGAGCACGTAGCCGGGATAGAAGCGCCGCTCCGCTTCCGACTGGGGATGCTTGAAGCGTTCGAAGACGAAGTTGGCGTTCACGTCCAGCAGGTAGCGGCCCACGTTGGTGTCGACGACGTCCACTCGCCAGCGGAAGCAGATAGGGAAGGGAAGCTCGCCGTTCGTGTCGCGCATCACCTCGTAGATCTCCAGCAGCCAGTCCTGGTGGCGGACCGCCATCGCCCGGCCGCGCGCCAGCCGGAGCACCTGCGGGGGGTAGAGCTCCGTGCAGGACTGCAGCGTGGCGGGCGGGCGGTCAGGTGGCGGACGCTGGTCGCCCATCACGCGCTCGAGCTGCCGCACTGCCCCGTTGACGATCTGGGCGAACGGGTTCTGCTGCTGCGCCCCGGCGGGCGCCGCCGCGGCGGCCAGGAGTGCTCCCGCCAGGACGCCGGCCGCCATGCGCCGCGCGCGTACCGCGCTCATCGCGCCCTCTCCTGGTAGTCGAGCGCGAAGGTGACGCGCCGCTGGAACGCTCCCTCGCCGGCGAGCGCGCGGCGCCCCACCGCGGCGCCGCGCCCCACCGCCGCGCGGCAGCCGACGGTATGGCCTACACGCCGCATCTCCGCGACCACCGCCTGCGCCCGCGCGAGCGCCAGCCCGGCCGGCTCGTCTTCCCCGGCAAAGCCCTCCACCACCAGCATCATCGGCAGCGGTCGCTCCACCAGCCGCCGCCCCAGCGCGCGCAGCCTGAGGCGCACGGAGTCGTCGCGCACCCTCCGCTCGCCAGGCGCGAAGTAGACGGGGGCGAAGAGCGGCGGCGCGTACACGCTGTCGGAGGGCGCGGCGAGCTCTTCCCGTATCTGCCGCAGCCGCTCCAGCCGCGGCGTGGACCACGCGCAGAGCTCGCGGATGCGGGGCATGGCGCGCCCCACCTCCTCGGCGGCGAGGCGGCGGAGGCTGTCGGGAGAGGGCAGCGGCTCGGACTCGGCGCCCAGCTCCAGCGCGGCGTCGCGCCAGGCGCCCACCAGGAGCGGCTCGCACCCGGCGCTCAGCGCGGAGTCCGCGAAGGTGGAGAACACCAGCGCCGTCGCCGCGGCACCGAGGGCTCCGCCGCCTCCTCCTCCCCCTCCACCCCCGCCGCCGGGCGCGCCCGCGGGGAGGGACGGGGGGATGCAGGCGCTCGCGAGCGCGGCACAGGAGAACAGGGCAGGGAAGGGGCGGTACATGGCGGGAACACCGTGATGCATGGCACACATGAAGGACCGCGCACATCGATGGTACTACGCTTACCGTTGCCGCCGCTGTTTGGCAAGAGTCTCGAACGGAGACGCGGAGGCACGGAGAGGCCCGGGTGGCTCTCTCCGTGTCTGCCGCGTCTGCCGCGTGAGGCGAAGTTTTTTCAGGGAGCGTCGATCTTGGCGGGCTCCAGCAGGCTCGCGTGGACGAAGCCCTGCCCGTTCACGCGCTTCATCCAGCGCGCGTCGCCGCTGACGGGCTGCCCCTGCACCACGCCTTCGACCTCGATCACGTCGTCCTCGTTCAGCTTCGCGATGGGGTCGTCTTCGCGGCTGGCGGTGCGGCGGACGCTGGTGTCGTCAGTGGTGACGCGGAAGAGGTCGCCCCTCCCCGCCTTCGGATAGAGGTCGGTGATGAAGCGGCGCAGCCTGGGGTCGGGGAAGTTGGTGGGGTCCTGGTGCTCGTCCGAGACGGGGCGGCGGATCCAGCGGTGCGCCACCACCCGCTCGCGCGGCACGCCGTGCTTCTCGGCCAGGTGCTTCGTCAGCGCGGCGATGGCGTCGAGCTGCACCTGCGGCCAGTTCTGCTTCTTGTTGTGCTCCGTCTCGATCCCCAGGCTGAAGTCGTTCCACCCCGTCTCGCCCAGGTACCGCGTCGGCCCCGTGTGCGACGCGCGCCGCGAATCGTCCACGAACTGGAAGATCTTCCCCTTCCGCGTCACGTAGTAGTGCGACGACGAGGTGGTGTGCGTCAGCGTGTCGATGTCCGCCTTGGCCGAATCGCCCTCGCCGGAGTGGAGCACGATGGCGTTCGGGCGATCCCCGCCGGGGCGCTTGCGGTGGGCCTTGCTGCGATGGGTGGTGCCGTCGATGTCGAGCATGGGAGCCTCACGGGTCGGAGGGTGACCTGACCGCCACACCGATTAGACGGAAAGGTGCTCTCCGTTGGCCCGCGAGGGAAGGATTACGAAGGTCTCGAACAGCTCGTCGAGGGTGTGGGCGGGGTCCAGGCAGAGGCCCTCGTGCACGGGCGAGCTCTGGATCACGTCGGAGCGGGGGCTGGTGAGCCAGTGGAAGCGCTCGGAGGTGGGCGCGAGCGCCACCGGGCCGGCGGCGGGGTCGCCCTCGCAGATGGCGCGGCAGGCGTCGAGGTAGCGGGCCAGCATCTCCGCGTCCGCGCCGGGAACCAGGCGGCGCAGCGCGTCGGGGTCGCTCTGCACCCGCGCCCGCAGGAAGCCGGCGGTGCGCACGTGCAGCACCACCCCCACGTTCACGAACGCGCCCAGGTACGGGTGCGGCACCGCGCGGATCACCGCGAAGTTGTAGGCGACCCCGGCGCGCGCGCTCATCGCCGTGCGGAGAGCGGGCGGTCCGGCTCGCGCAGCGCCGCCTCGCGCGCGCGGATCGCCTCGGCCATGAAGGGGCGCGGCGCCTCCAGCCGCGCGGCCAGGTACTGGCGATAGCGGTCGCGTGCCTCGTCCGCCGTGGCGAAGCCGTCGCCGGTGACGGGGTCGAGGAGGAGCGCCTCGGGGAGCTGCGCGAGGATCGCGGCGAGCACGTCCGCGTCCAGCCGCGCCGCGAGCCGCGCGTCGGCGTCTTCGAGGGCGGCGGCCTCGCGCAGGAGGACGTGCTTGGCGATGAGCGGGAAGGGGGTGCGGGTCCGGGCCTCGTCCACCGTCTTCCAGTCGTGGTGGGCGTAGAGCGCGGAGCCGTGGTCGATCAGCCAGGGCCTGCGCTCCCACACCATCAGGTTGGGGTTGCGGTGCGTGCGGTCGGGGTTGGTGACCAGCGCGTCGAGCCACACCACGGCGGAGGCGAACTCCGGCGTCACCAGCTCGCCCGCCGCGTACGCGTCGAAGTTGAAGGCGCCGTCCAGGTAGCGCAGGCCGACGTTGATGCCGTGGCTCTTCTGCAGCAGCTCCTGGATCTCCGGGTCCGGCTCGCCCCGCCCGAAGGGGGGCGGCACCTCGACCAGCGCCAGCTCGGGGACGGGGAGCCCCAGCTCCCGCGCGACCATCCCCACCAGCAGCTCGGCGACGAGCGCCTTGGGGCCCTGCCCGGCCCCGCGGAACTTCACCACCCAGCGCCCGCCGCCGTCGGTGTCGACGATGGCGGGGAGCGAGCCCCCCTCGCGGAGCGGCTGCAGGTAGCGCGTGGCGGTGTACGTCGGGAGCTCCGTCATCCCCCCAAGCTACGGCGCCCCCTCCCGTGGCGGGAGAGGGCGCCGCTGCGTCTCCGTGTCTCTGCGTCTCTGCGTGAGCTGCCGTTTCAGCCCGTGACCTTCGCGAGAGGGGCGTAAGGGTTGGCGCCGGGGTTCTCTTTAGCCAGCAGCGCCAGCCCCGTCCAGGCGCTCGAGGCCACGTGCAGGAAGTTGAAGTAGCTCCAGCCGAGCCCCTCTCCCGTCTTCGCCTCGGCGGCCGGGGTGGCCACCACGCCGTAGCCGTCGGCGTTCTTCGCGTCGGTCATCTGCTTCACCAGCGAATCCAGCCAGCGTTGCGCGGGGCCGCGGAACGCGTCGTCGCGGCGCAGCCAGAGGGCCATCGCGGCACCCGCGGTGGCCTCGTTCTGGATCTCCGATCCGGCCTGGGCGAACTTCGTTCCCTCGAAGCCGGCGCTGGTGGTGTGCATGCTCTGCATCATGTAGATCAGGCTGTATCCTTCCGCCGGACCCGGATCGATCCCCGCCAGCGAGGTCCAGCTCTGCGTGTCGGTGGGGATCACGCCGGCGTTCAGCACCTTCGTCGTGCCGGTGCCGGTGACGTAGTACATCACGCTCGGGGCCTTCTGCACCCGGCAGGCGAGCACCAGCCTGCGGGCGCTGGCCTGCGCGTCGGCCCAGCGCTGCTGCTTGGTCAGGAAGTGCAGGTTCTGGAAGAGGGAGAAGGCGTCGACGTTGTGCTCCACCGACCGCCAGAGGTACTTGTTCCCCCACTGGTCCTCGCCGCCGCTGAAGCCGCCCCAGTCGTCGGCCACCGCGCAGTTCTTCAGGATCCATCCGCCGATGGTCTCGGCCGCCTGCAGGTAGCGGTAGCGCTTCGTGCGGTGGTACATGCGGGTGAGCGCCAGCCCCGCCCAGCTCATGTTCCCCACGTCGCGGCGGCCGCCGTCGTGCACGAACTCGGAGGTGGTGTTCCCCCGCCCGCGGTCCAGCAGCTCGTCGGCGCGGGTGGCGGCCATGATGCGCCCGCCCCCCTTCGCGTCGTGGTCGATGGCGAGGACGAGCGCGTCGGCCAGGTCGGCGGCGCGGTCCATCCGCCCCCGCTCCTGGAAGAAGATGCAGGCCACCGCCGAGTCGTAGGTGTCGGCGCGGGTGTGCATGATGGCGTTGGGGCCCTTGAGCGCCTCGGCGGAGAGGCGGTAGGTCTGGCAGTAGCGCGGCCCGCTGCTGGCGAACTGGTCCATCTGCTGCTCCAGGAAGAGCTCCAGCCGGTCCACCGGGGTGCCGCTCGTCTCCGCCGGCGGGGTGGGGACGACGGGAAAGGTCATCACCCGGATGCCGGCCGTCGCCTTCCCCTCCTGCTCGCGCTTCAGGCCGTCCCAGTCCACCAGCTTCATGAAGCCGCCCTTGCCGTCGGGGCCGGCGGTGTAGTGCAGCAGCTTCTTGTTCCACAGGTCCACGAACTCCTTCTCCCGCTCCTTGCCGTAGTTGGAGAGCTCGGTGGCCATGTCGTCCTTCAGCGCCTGGTAGCGCGGGTCCACGCGGTCCTTCCAGAGCCCGGCGGCGGTCTTACTCTTCACCGCCACCCCATGGGGGCCCGGCTGCCAGTGCAGGTTGTAGAACCGGTCGTAGAACACCACGTGCACGTCCTGCTTCTGGGTGGTCTCGTTGTTGGCCCACTCGTGCAGCGTGCCGTTGCCGTCGGCGATCATGGTCATGCGCCAGACGCGGGCACGCTCGAAGAGCTTGCCGGCCAGGTCGCTGTACAGGATGGCGGTGCGGTTGAGCGCGCTCTGGTGCTCGTAGCGGTGCGGCTCCATCGCCTTCAGCTCCAGCAGGATGGCGATGTGGGCGAGCGACAGCGGGCGCAGCACGTCGGGCGCGGCCATGCAGTGTGCCCCGGGGAGCGCGGAGCACTCGGCCAGCGCCGAGTCGAGCACGCCCAGCATGGCGTTGAAGCGCTGCTTGCGGTCCTGCGGGTCGGTCACGTAGGCGATCTGCCGCAGCTGGTTGCCGAAGGCGCGCAGCCGCGCGAAGAGCGCGGTGGCGCTGCTGGCCGCCAGCGACGAGACCAGCTGGTCCATCTGCAGCTGCAGCATCGCCGCGACCTTCCCCTCCACCTCCTTCCAGAGGTCCACCTCGGGGGTGGGGAAGATCACCGTGTCGACCAGGTAGTTCACGAACCCGCCCCCGAACGGGAGCTGGCCGACGCCCAGGTTGACCAGCTTGTGGAGGACGTCTTCGGCGTTGAGCTTGTCGAGCGCGAATTCCATGGGTGAGGCTCCGGACGGGTCGGGTGGACGGGTGGGTCCCTGCACGGGCGGTCGCGGGGCGGACGCGCGGGGCGCCGGCCGCGGGGTGCGGTGCTGCGTCGGGTCGGGGTGTTTTCGGGGAATGGATGGAGATGGGGCCGGCCAAAGTAAGCGCCGCCACCTGCCCTGGGGCAATGGTTTCGGCGCGTGTCCGCCCGATGCCGCTCGGCACGTGCCCAGCTTTGCATCACGCAGAGACGCGGAGGCACGGAGAGGGCTCGGCCGTCCTCTCCGTGCCTCTGCGTCTCTGCGTGAGATTCCGTCAGCGGCGGTCCGTCGCCCCTCCTCGCGGCGCAGGTGCTTCAGCCCCTCGGCTTCGCGAGGCGGCGGGCGGCCGCGTCTATTCGCGGTCTACGATCCCGCCGAACAGGTCGGCGGACATGCCGATCCCGGCGACCAGCTGCAGCCCGGAGAAACCGGGAACGCGCTCCTTGCGTGCGTGGGGCATGGAGTACAACTGGAAGCGCAGCAAGAGGCGCAGGTAGCTTCCGCGCCTCTGCGTGCCGCCTCTCCGCGTCAGCGCGTGCCGAACTGCGCGATGTGCACCTCCACGTGGCCGTTGGGTGTGTTGGAGGTCTTGATGTAGGCGAGGCCCGGAACGGACGTCCGCGGCAGGTTGGGGAGCAGGCTCCACGCGCCGTCGGTCTCGTTGCGGAAGTCGGTCGCGACCTCCAGCGTGCGGCTCTGGTACCGCGACGCGCCCGAGGCGATGTGCACCTCCACGGTGCCGCCCGGCGTGCTGGCCGTCTTGATGAAGTAGAGGTCCGGGAAGCTCCCGGCGGGGTCCGCCACGATCCCCCAGGTGCCGTTCTGCTCGGACGCGAAGGTGGTCGGCACCTCCAGCGTTCGCGCCTGCCACCTCGAGGCACCCGACGCGATGTGCACCTCCACCCTGCCGTCGGGGGTGCCGCTCGTCTTCACGAACACCAGGTCGGGGAGCCCGCCGCCGGCGTGGCGCACCAGGGCCCAGACCCCGCCGGGCTCGCTGGCGAAGGTGGTGGCCGTCTCGACGGTGCGTGCCTGGTAGTTCGACGCCGCCGACGCGATGTGAACCTCCACGCGGCCGCTGGGGGTGTTCCTCGTCTTGATGAAGTAGAGGTCCGGAAGGGCGCCCGTGCCCGGATCGTTGTTCACCAGCCCCCACGTGCCGTCGCTCTCGTTCGCGAAGGTCGTGGCGATCTCGAGGCCGCGGGTCTGGTACTGCGTGGCGCCGGGCGCGACGTGGACCTCCACGCGGCCGCTGGGCGTGTTGCTGGTCTTCAGGAAGACGAGGTCCGGCAGTCCCGACGCCACGTTGCTGCTCAGCGACCACGCGCCCCCGGGTTCCAGGGCGAAGGTGGTGGACCGCTCGAATACTCGCGCGTACGTTCCCTGCGCGGCTGCCGGCGTGCCGCCGGCGGCGGCCAGGACGGCCGTCGACGCCAGCAGTGCGGGGAGGTACGGCGGGATGAAGAGGTGTCGCATGTGGGATCTGTCGAGGGACGAGTCGACCGCAAGGTGCGGAGCGCGGGGGAATGGGTCGCGTGCGCTCCGAGAAGGTGCGGAAGTATCGGCATGACCTTCCTCCTTTCCTAACCTCTTCTCCCGCCAGCGCGTGCACCTGATTCGATGCTGGACGCAAACCCAACCCGACGACGTCATCCTGAGGCCGATCACGCTGGACTGATCGTCTGCGGAATGACTTGCAGGCCGAAGGATCCATAACCGCGTCAGCACTTCAGTCGGCGGGATGCACCAACTCTTTACCGGGTTTGGCATGAGGATGAGGCCATGAACGTCGTGCTGTTCGGAGCCACGGGGATGGTGGGGCAGGGCGCCCTGCGCGAGTGCCTGGCCGACCCCGGCGTGGCGCGCGTGGTGACGGTCGGCCGGCGGGCCACCGGTGAGCATCACGAGAAGCTGCGCGAGGTGGTGGTGCCGGAGGTCGCCGATCTCTCCGCGGTGGAAGGGGAGCTGGTGGGCTTCGACGCCTGCCTCTTCTGCCTGGGCGTCTCCTCGGCCGGGATGTCGGAGGCGGAGTACACGCGGCTGACGGTCGACCTCACCATCGCCGTAGCGCGCACGCTGCTGCGGCTGAACCCGGGAATGACCTTCGTCTTCGTGTCGGGGGCGGGCGCGGACGGCAGCGAGCGCGGCCGCGTGATGTGGGCGCGGGTGAAGGGGAAGGCGGAGAACGCGGTGCTGGGGATGGGCTTCCGGGCCGCGTACGTCTTCCGTCCCGCCGCGATCATCCCGCTGCACGGCATCACCTCGCGCACCCGCTGGATTCGGGCGGCGACCACGGTCCTGCGGCCGGCCTTCCCCGTGCTGAGGGCGGTCTTCCCGAACCACGTGACCACCACCGAGCAGCTCGGCCGGGCGATGCTGAAGGTCGCGCGCGAGGGCTACCCGAAGCCGGTGCTCGAGTCGAGGGACATCGTGCGGGTGTGATCCAGGCTCTCCGTGCCTCTCTGCGTCTCTGCGTGAGACGATCTTTTGGCGAGTCTACGAGCTGACGCAATTGCTCCACTCATAATGCGCATAAACATGTTGACTCGCTGCTGCGGGCGGACTAGTGTGGGAGTACGGGCGCCAGTCCGCACCGGGCGGCGCACGCACGACCGGGATGGCTGTGCCACACTCATCCGCGAGGGGAAAAATGCGCAGACTGGCCCATGCTCCCGTCCCCTGCGTCGCCGCGCTGCTGCTGGCCGCGTGTACCGACACGCCCCAACCCGCCGCTCCGGAGGCGCGCTCCCGTGCCGAGATCCTGCTGCCGTCGTACAACGGCCAGCTGGGCGACCCGCTTCCCGGGCTCACCGACAGCGAGCGGCTGGCATTCGCGCGGGGAAAGGCCGTGTTCACGCGCCAGTTCGTGCAGGGCGACGGGCTGGGGCCGATCTTCAATGCCAGCTCGTGCAGCGAGTGTCACGGCGAGAACGGCGAAGACGGCGGCGTGATCGGCGGCACGGGTGACGACTTCGAGACGCACTTCACGAAGCTGGCCCTGGACGGCAGCTGCAGCCGGCTGGTGAACCGCGGCGGCTTCGTGTACCAGGATTCGGTCACGCAGCGGCTGTTCAACCACAGCCTGGCCCACCTCACTACCGAGCCGTTCCCCACCGTGACGCACGACACCGCCACGCGCAGCACGCCCGACCTGTTCGGCTTCGGCCTGCTGGCCGCGATCCCCGAATCCGCGATCGCGGCGCTGGCCGACCCCAACGACGCTGACCACGACGGGATCTCGGGGCGGGTGAGCTGGGTGGGCACCGCCGTGGGCCGCTTTGGCCGGAAGGCGAACGACAACGATCTCGACCACTTCAACGCGGGGGCGATGCTGAACGAGATCGGGATCACCAACCCGCCGAACCCGGCCGAGAACCGGATCGGCAGCGACACCATCGGGAGCGACTCGATCCCCGCGAACGTGGACCCGGCGGCCGACCCCGAGCTGGGGAGCGGCGATCTGAGCGACCTCGACGCCTTCGTGCGCTTCCTGGCCCCGCCGCCCACGCCCAGCGTTCTCACCGACGAACAGCTCCAGGGAAAGCAGCTGTTCAACTCGATGGGGTGCGCGAAGTGCCACACGCCCGATTTCACCACCGGCGCCAGCTCGGTCGCGGCGCTCAGCTACCAGCCCGTGCACCCCTTCAGCGACTTCCTGCTGCACGACATGGGGTTCCAGCTGGGTGACATCTGCCTGGGGACCGCCACCAACACCGAGTTCCGCACCGAGCCGCTGATGGGCGCGCGCTTCATGGAGGTGTTCCTGCACGACGGCCGCGCCTCCAACATCGGCCACGCGATCCTGCAGCACGGCGGCGAGGCGCAGTCCTCGCGCGACGCGTTCGCCGGCCTGAGCACCGCCCAGCGCTCTGCCGTGGTCGCCTACATCAAGACGCTGTAACGCGGATCGAGCGAAAAGCGTCTCACGCAGAGACGCGGAGGCGCAGAGAGAGCCGCCGTGCCTCTCTGCGCCTCCGCGTCTCTGCGTGAGATCGCTGTTTCAGGACAGCCCGAGGCGGGCGAGGATGGCGGGTCCCCAGTAGATCTTGGTGAAGTAGTAGGTGCCGAGCAGGAGGAACCCCGTGGCGGCCGCGAGCGCCCCCGCGGCGCCCCAGCGCAGCGCCGGCGAGGCGCTCACGCGGCGGGCGCGGATGAAGGCCTCGGCCACCAGCAGGTTGGGGATGTAGAAGAAGAAGTCCATCACGTGGTCGAACGGTCCGGTGAACGTCTGCGTGTGCCCCGCGCCGTCGGCCAGCAGCAGCCAGAAGCCGTAGTCCATCCGGTACAGCCACGACCCGATCGCCAGCGCGAAGAGGCGCAGCGCCCAGGCGCGGTGCGCCTCCAGCCGCCGCGCGCGGGCGTGGCGGTACGCCTGCACGGCCGCGACCAGCATCAGCACGCCGTACCCGCCGAACCCCACGTCCATCGCCGTCCCGCCGATGGTGCCGTTGGTGAAGATGAAGGTGAGCCCGCCCAGCCCCGCCAGGAACGCCGCCGTCACGTACACGCGCCCGATCCAGCGATGCACCGCCGGCCAGCGCCTGCGCACGCCCGCCATGAGCTGGATGCACCCCAGCGCCAGGATCACCCCGCCCGCCGCGAAGTGCAGCCCGATCCCCGCCGTGGCCGCGCGCGAGCCGGGCACGTAGAGCCCGGGGAGGTTGCCGTTCCACGTCGCCATTTTCCCCTCGGCCAGCGCCCCCGCGTAGAAGGCCAGGATGTAGAGCCCGAACAGCGTGGCGCTCCCCCATACCGTGGCCACCAGCGCCACTCCCGCCCACCGCAGCACCGCGGCGCTCGCGTCCCGCGACGGCTCCAGGCGCATGGACATCGGCGACGGCGCTACGACGAAGGGATCCAGGCTGGCCATGATATTCCTTGCGATGGGCACCGGGACAGGGATTTTCGGCGGGGGCGGTCGCCGAAACCACGAGGATGCGGAAGGAATGCTACAATTCCGGTATTAAGGACAGCAAGCGCCAGCGCCTTATTTGCTGCTTACTGCAGGTTTGGGGCTGTTTGAGTGTTTAGAATACTACGCAACGGGCGTGTTCGGTGGTTCGGGAAGTGCGTTTATCAACTCTTTGAGTTGAGTATCAGTTTTTGCGTTTCTTTTTCTTAGTCTTCTTTCCCGATTGATGATTCCGTTGCGGGTGCTCCATTGAGGGCTGTCTGAACCCAGGCCGGATCGCTTTAGACGCGAGCCCCTCTCGCAGACGTATGAACCTCTGGGTAATTGGATGATTTTTGTTAAGCATGCCACGGAATTCGTCTGTTAATTTAAGTGCTTCCTCCCTTAAACCCGCATTACTAAGGAGGATTGCCAAAGCCAAAGCCGTACCTACCGTATCAGGATGGGAGTCTCCGAATAGGTGACGTCGAATTGCAAGAGACTTTCGGCGGCAGTTGATTGCTTCCTCGCGATCGCCGAGACCCCATTTAATATCCGCCAGGGCATCATAGGCATCTCCGACGTGCGGATGAAAATCGCCGAAAACATCTTGCAGGAGGCGCAGCGACTTCGTCACATATTGCAAGCTCCGCTCGCGTTCTCCCACATAAAACAATGCTAGCCCGATGTCACATAATGAATTTGCAGTATTAGGGTGCTCTTCTCCAAGGACCTGCTGTCGAATTTTTAGCCCCTCCTCGTGATACTCTAGTGCCTTGCGGTAGTCTCGGAGGTTCCCGTATGTTAAACCTACGGCTGCAAAAGATCTTGCAGTTTCCTCGTGCTGCTCTCCCAATACTGCCTTCCGAATTTCTAATGCCTTAAGTTGATACTTGAGCGCCTCCTTGGTATTTCCCGATACATCGTATGCAGTACCGACTGCGGATAGACTTTGAGCGACATCGCGGTTCGACTCCCCCCAAACGTCCAAACGGAGTTGCAATGCTTCTAAACCGTATTGAAGGCCAGCGGTAGAATCTCCCAAAATCCGAAGCAGTACACCGAGATCGTGAAGTAGATTACTCTTTAGCTCGATGTCTGTTAATTCTGATTGCTCGTATATGTTTAATGCGGCATCAATCCATTCCTTGGACTGATGATATTGCGCGAGATAAAACGGCGGGTAAGCTTGGAGCCAAGTGAGCCATGTCTCAAGCTCTTGGCTCACTGAGGATGCGTTGATCCGCCATGCGTAAAGGTGGTCGATTTCTGCTTCGAAAGCAGCCAAGTTAGAGAAATCACGGCGTTGTTCTCCGAACCAGCGAGCTACTCTTTGACAAATTGCTAAGGTCCATTCACGTCGCGTGTGAAGCGGGATCTCCTCGCGCCTAACCTCACGTACCAGCCGATGAATTAAGTAATTTGCGGTTTCTGGTTTTCGATGTAACAGCCGAAGCGTTACCCCTAATCCCAGCGCTTCTGTCAATTCTGAGGAATCGACCTCGAGCAAAGTCGTCATTAGCGATTCGCTCATTGGGGCAGGTCCACTCCACGTGAGCAGGTCGAGAATGTCCCTCAAACGAGGTTCGTCACGATAGATTTCCTCCTCAATTTTCAGAGTAGAGTAGAGGTCCGCTTCGTGTTTGGTAAAGCTCCCGGCGAGAAGACGCCCTCCCGGGAGTGCTGCTTTGAGGTTAACTTTCAAAAGTGTGTTGTACCTACTCCATGATACCTCCCGATGCTGAAGAAATGCACCGGCAAGTTCAAGAGCAAGCGGGAGACCACCTAAGATGGTGGCGATCTCCCGTGCTTCCTTCCACTCCGCTTCGTCTTTCGGGCGTTTCCCTGCCTCTTGGAGAAGAAGATCTAGGGACAATTGATCCGTAAGAGGATCTAACGGGATTCTCGCAAAACCCGGCTGATCGGCTCGGCTGGTGATGAGAATATGTGGATGCGCGGCGGGATCAGGTAAATATGCCTCAAGCGTCTTTAGCTCATCCAAATTATCAAATATCAGTAGACAATCTGAGTAGGTTTTCAACCGGTTTGTTGCAACACCGAGCTTATGCGTAGCCTCGGCTTCAGGTGCTACCCACCCGGCCCGCTCAGCGAGATCGGTTAGCTGACTAGAAAGATCTTGGTCCGCATTCAACCAGATTACGCCGTTTGGATATTCGTCTGCATATCGATAGGCATATTCAACTGCTAACTGTGTTTTCCCAAGACCGCCTAAACCTTGGAACGCTGCTGTCTGGCCGATCGCAGTACGTCGTCCGCTGACTAACTGTTTACGAACTGCTTCTAGAGCTGCATTTCGTCCGATGACCTGATCTCCCTTAGGCCGAAATGGCACCGAAAAGACTCGGCGGTCCGGGTTAAAGTCGCGAGCCCCGGCCAAGCTTCGCTCCGTCGCAATCAGAGGCGCCACCGAATCCGAGGTAGGGACGGCAACGTCAGCCAATGCGTGGAGCGCGTCGAGCAGCGGCTGCCCATTGCTAACGAAGGTGAGTGGCTCTACGGAGAGCTTGAGGCTCCGGAACCGCTCCATGCCCGACTCAGCCACTAACACGTAGTGCGGACCTCCGGCTCCCCCAAAGATCTCGTCGTTCCGCCGCAACTCGTTTACGAATCGCTCGTCTTCAAGGCTAAATCCGATGAAAAGAAGTGTCTTTGAGGCAATCTGGGCACGTAGCGTTTCAAGTGCGGCAGCATATGCGACCTCGGGTTCTTGATTAGTTGGATACAGCTGGTCGTAACCGTTGGGGGAGAGGATGAGGCTGGCCACATCATCGATGAAGCCATGGAGGTGCCAAACAGTTCGGCGGTTCAATCGCCCCTGTAGCAGGTGTGCCTGCTCGGCAGTTGCTTGGATGATCCACGACGACGTTTCCTCCGGGCTAGCCCATTCTAACACACGGTCGTAATTCGTCGTGAGTACCAGCTTGCTTCCTAAACTCCAAACCCCTCGTGCAAGCCCCAGCGATGCCTCTTCCACCTGGGGACGTCCAGCGTCGATTTCGTCTTTTAAGAACTGGAACCAGACAGGGCCCAGCCCCTCCCTAGCCCGTTTCGCTGCATATAAGAAATCTGGTTGATCGGATTCTAACAGGGCTTGAATGACCGCTCCTTCCTTCGATTTCCCTTCCTCCTGTAAGCGCGCGGCTGCGTGCTCTAATAGCTGTTTCCAACTTGGGAACAGCGGCTTGCCGGTTCCGATGCGTTGGACCGCCATAGACACGCCCGCCCCGACGAAAGGGATAACTTGGCCAGAGCGGAGATTTTGTCGGAGCGTTTGCGGGATTTGCATCGAGCCAGCGGTGCAGGCGATTTGATTATCAGGGAGAGGGGTCGGACCTTGCCAAGAAGCTATTGCGATTACCATCTCGGTACAAGCGCCCCTCCTCCCTCTTCAATGCACCAAGGTGATGTGCCGCGTCCGTGACTACGGTCGGTCGCCCGGTGGCGTGATCGCCTGCCTACGGTCAGCATCCGCCCCCCGCCAAGCGTTACACCGGGCGAGCGGGACGGACTGGTCCCATCCCTGGCAACCAGCACGCGGGAGAGGGGGAGATGCGGATTCGCGCGGCAGCGGCTGTGGTCGTGGGATCGGCGCTGGCGATCGGGGCGACGATGGCCCGGCGTGGCGCTCCGTCCCCGCCCGCGGCCACGGAGACGGCGGACGCGGAGGTGAAGCGGAGCGCGCGGGCCTTCTTCGGCGCGCTGAACGAGCTGCGCTGGCAAGACGCCGGAACGCTGCTCGACCCCGCGCTCGCGGCGGGCATCCGCCAGCAGGCGCTCAACCAGCTGCTGGACGATGCCGAGAAACGGCACCTGGGGCGGCGGGCGCCGGAGCGGCCCTGGCTGGTGCCCGATTCCGCGGCCGTGGCGCTGCTTCGGCCCTACGGCAGCGACCTGCTGCGGGGCCACGACCAACCGCTGACCGTGGCCGAGGTGGCCGCCGCGGCGCCCGGCGACCTGGTGGCCCGGTTCCTCTCGTACCGCGCCAGCAGCGCGGACGATATTCCCCTGTCGCGCCTTCGCTACCGGTTCCTGGGCGTGGCGGTGGAGAGCGACACGGTGGCGCACGTGGTGTATCGCGCGGCGGACCCCGCACTCCACTACATCGATCCCTGGCGGGTGGAGCTGATGCCCGCGTACCGCCGCGGCGGCCGCTGGAGGTTCGTCCCGGCCGACCACGTCCTCGCGGGATGGGACCGGTACCTGATGCCCGCCACGCCGGAGACTGGCGCCGCCCAAGCCGGCGCCACGCCCACGCCCACGCCGACCCCGGCGCCTCCAGCGCAGGCGCCGGGGGAGGTTTCCGCGGCGTGGGCACGGGCGGCGGATGGCGCGGGGTGCGCGTTCATCAACGCGCTGCAGGCTCGCCGCTACGAGAGCGCGGCGGGAGAGATCCTCCCCGGCGACCTGGACGAGGAGCGGAGCTACCAGCTCAGCGCGTTGGCGCAGGCGCTGTATCTGCGCGACCACCCTGCCACGCACTCCATCATGGTTCCGTTCCCGGTGCTGCCGCCCGAGGAGCTGGACCCGCTGCTGCGCAGGTACGCGCGCGAGCCGCCGGGCGAGTGGCCGCGGGTTCACACCGTGGCCGACCTGGCCGCGCTCACGCCGCGGCAGCTGGTGGCGCGCGAGCTGGAAGCGTTCGCCGACGGCGAGGGTGCACCGGCCCAGGCCGCGCGGTTCACCTGCATCGGCGCGGTGGTGGAGAACGATTCCGTGGCCCACCTGCTGTACCGGACCTCTCCGCCGGCGGTCGACACCCTCCTCCACGTCGCTCCGAGCCCCGCCCCGGCCGTCGGGTATGATCCCGGGTGGGTGAGCACGCTGGAGCTGCGGTCCGCCGTGGGGCGGTGGTACGTGCGGTTCGAGAGCAAGCTGAGGATCTCGGGTATGTACGTGTACGGGCTGCAGGGTCACGAGCATTATTGAGGAAACAACCGGGCCCGCCGCGCCTCGTAACCGCGCCTCACGCAGAGGCGCGGAGACGCGGAGCGCACCCGGCGGCTCTGCGCGACACGAAGCTTGTCCCGCACTCGCTTCCACCACATCGTAGGGATCCTTCCGCCAGCTCCGTTCGTGCGGTTCCCACCCGCCCTGGCAGTCATCCTTCATGCTCGAAAGGAATCCCCCGATGAGAACCCCCGGCGCGCGCACCACCCGCCAGCTCACCTCGCCCGCCGCCATCGCCGAAGACGCGCTCTACGCGCGCATCATCAAGGAGGGAATCCCGCGCACCGGCACGGCCCGCGACGTGGCGGTGGTGGGCGCCGGCGTGTCGGGGCTGGTGGCGGCCTCGCTGCTGTCGCAGGCGGGGCACCGCGTGACCATCTACGAGGCCTCGCAGCGCATCGGCGGGCGCATCTACACGGTGCGCGAGCCGTTCACGCATGGGTTCTACGGCGAGGCCGGGGCCATGCGCATCCCGTCGTTCTACACGCTCACCACCGACTACATCGACAAGCTCGGGCTCCCCACCAACCCGTTCCTGAACTGGGACGCCGAGGGCAACGGGTACATCTACGTGAACGGCGTGAAGGTGCGGCAGAAGGAGTACAACCAGAACGGCTCGGCGGGGCTGGGATACCCGCTGCTGGAGGGCGAGCAGCTCACGGGCGAGGCGCTGCTGACCAACGCGCTGCAGCAGATCTCCGCCTACGTAGGCGCGGAGTCGCTGGACCAGTGGCAGACCGACCGGTGGAAGCAGGTGGTGGAGAAGTACGGCGAGTACACGGTGCGCGCCTTCCTCAAGGGCACCACCTTCTACTCCGAGGGCGCCATCGAGCTGATCGAGGTGATGCAGGACCTGGAGTCGCGCTCGGACTCGTCGCTGATCCAGCAGATCGTGGAGATCAACGACCACGGCCCCAGCGTGGTGTACACCGAGATCACCGGCGGGATGGACCAGTTCTCCGAGGCCTTCCTCCCCGGGCTCGACGCGGCGGGCGTGAAGATCCACAAGGGCCACCGCCTCACCGCCATCGACCGGCACGCGCACGACGCGGGCGTCACCCTGCACTTCGAGCGCGACTTCGCCGCGGGCGGGAGCGGGCCGCCGGCGCACCCCACGGTGCGCGCCGACGCGGTGATCGTGACCATCCCGTTCCCCGGCTTCCGCTACGTGCGCGTGACGCCCATGCTCTCGCACCAGAAGCGCAAGGCGATCCGCGAGCTGCACTACGACGCGGCCACCAAGATCATGCTGCAGTTCAAATCGCGGTTCTGGGAGACGAACGACGGCATCTACGGCGGCCAGAGCATCACCGACCTCCCCAGCCGGTTCATCTACTATCCGAGCCACGACTTCAACGGCAAGGACGGCGGGGTGGTGATCACCAGCTACACCTGGGGCGACGAGGCGCGCGGCTGGGACTCGCAGCCGCCCGAGGACCAGATCCGCTGCTCGCTCGACGACGTGGCCGCGGTGCACGGCGACTACGTGCGCGACGAGTTCGTGCGCGGCGTGGTGCAGAGCTGGGCCACCGACCGCTACTCGTACGGCGAGGCCGCCATGTTCTACGGCGGGCAGCTCGAGGAGTTGCAGCCGTACATCCCCACCGCCGAGGGCGCCATCCACTTCGCGGGCGAACACACCTCGCTCAAGCACGCGTGGATCGAGGGCGCCATCGAGTCCGGCATCCGCACCGCCCTGGAGGTGGCGGGGATCGCCGACCTGGTGCTCCCGGGTGAAGCCGGCGAGCTCGCCGCGCCCCGGCACGCCCCTGCCGAACACAGCCACGCCTGACGTCTCACACAGAGACGCAGAGACGCAGAGACGCGGAGACACGGAGAGCTCGCAGCGGCTCTCCGTGTCTCCGCGTCTCCGTGTGGGATCGTCTTAGCAGCATCTAGGTAGATGCTGGGATCAGCTTCAATATAGATGCTCGGCTGGCTCGGCTTCTGCATCGCCCGCCGCGCATGAAACTGGTCGTCTTCGGCCTCACCGTCAGCTCGAGCTGGGGGAACGGGCACGCCACCCTCTGGCGCGGGCTGATCAAGGCGCTCGTGCGCCGCGGGCACCGCGTGGTCTTCTTCGAGCGCGACGTGCCGTACTACGCCGCCGCGCGCGACCTCTGGGAGATCCCCGGCGGCGAGCTGGTGCTCTACCCGTCGTGGGACGACGTCCTCTCCTGCGCCCGCAGCCACCTGGCCGACGCCGACGTGGCGATGGTCACCAGCTACTGCCCCGACGGCGTGGCCGCGGCGGAGGTGGTGCTCGACTCGCCCGCGCAGCTCCGCACCTTCTACGATTTGGACACCCCCGTCACCCTCGACGGGCTGAAGCGCGGCCGCCCGGTGCCGTACCTGCCGCCCGAGGGGCTCGCCGGCTTCGACCTGGTCCTCTCCTTCACCGGCGGCGAGGCGCTGGCGCAGCTCCGCGAGGCGCTCGGCGCCCGGCGCGCGGCGCCGCTCTACGGCCACGTCGACCCCGACGTGCACCGCCCCGTGCCGCCGCTCCCGGGCCCCCGCGCCGACCTCAGCTACCTCGGCACCTACGCGGAGGACCGGCAGGCGGCGCTGGAGGCGCTCTTCATCGAGCCCGCGCGGCGGATGCCGGGGCGCCGCTTCCTGATCGCCGGCGCGCAGTACCCGCACGACTTCCCCTGGACGGACAACGTCTTCTTCCAGCGCCACCTTCCGCCGGCCGAGCACCCGGCGTTCTTCTGCTCCTCGGCGCTCACGCTGAACGTGACCCGCCGGGCGATGGCGGAGATGGGGTTCTGCCCGAGCGGCCGGCTCTTCGAGGCGGCGGCGTGCGGCGTCCCCATCCTCTCCGACGCGTGGACCGGCCTCGACGCCTTCTTCGCCCCCGGCGAGGAGATCCTCACCGCCTCCACCACGGAAGAGGCGATGGCCGCGGTCTCGCTCTCCCCGGACGAGCTGGCGCGCATCGCCCGCAACGCCCGCGAGCGCACCCTGGCGGCGCACACCTCCGAGCGCCGCGCCGCCGAGCTGGAGAACCTGCTGGAGGGCGCGCTACACCCCGAGCCCTGGCAGGGGGACGAGCACGCACCCGAAGGCGCACTTCCGCACTCCCGCACTTCCGCACTCGTCACGGAGGCCTGACCACCATGTGGGGCATCGTCCCGGCCGCCGGCGCGGGGTCGCGCATCCAGCCGCTCGCCTTCAGCAAGGAGCTCCTCCCCGTCGGCAGCCGCGAAGACGGCGACGGGGTGGAGCGGCCGCGCGCCGTCAGCGAGTACCTGGTGGAGCGGATGGTGCGCGGCGGCGCCGACCGCGTCTGCTTCGTGATCTCGCCGGGGAAGAGCGACATCCTGGCCTACTACGGCGGCGCCGTGGGCGGCGCGGACGTGTGCTACGTCGTCCAGCCGAAGCCGGCGGGGCTCTGCGACTCCATCTTCCGCGCCCTGCCGTTCCTCGACCCGGAGCAGGACGTGCTGGTGGGGCTCCCCGACACCCTCTGGTTCCCGGAGGACGGGTTCGCGGCGCTGCCGGACGGTGAGTTCAGCTTCCTCCTCTTCCCCGTCGACCGTCCCGAGCTCTTCGACGCGGTGGTGACGGACGAGGCGGGATTCGTGCGGGAGATCCAGGTGAAGCAGCCGGGCGCGGCCACGCACTGGGTGTGGGGCGCCTTCAAGCTCCCCGCGCGCATTCTGGCGGAGCTGCACGCGCTCTGGCAGGAGCGCGGGCGGCGCGACGAGTACATCGGCACGCTGGTGAACGCCTGGCTGGAGCGCGGCGGCGCGGCGCGCGCCGTCCCCGCGGGCGAGGCGTACGTGGACGTGGGAACGCTGCACGGCTACCGCGAGGCCATCCACGTGCTGGAGGAGCGCCCGGCGCGCGCGGGCGCGCCCACGGTGGAGCCCGAGCCCTGGCGCGCCGCGGACGCGCGCCCGGCGCTCACCTGATTCACCCCGGAGCGGACGAGCGATGACGACCACCGCCGACGCGGAGACCCTCACCCGCGAGAGCATCGAGGCGCGGGTGCGCGAGCTGGGCCCCTGGTTCCACAACCTGGACCTCAGGGGGGTGAAGACGGCGCCCGAGCACTTCCTGGGCGACTACCCCAGCGTCAAGTGGCGCAACTTCGCCTCCGCCGTACCCGCGGACCTCACGGGGAAGACGGTGCTCGACATCGGCTGCAACGCCGGCTTCTACAGCATGGAGATGAAGCGGCGCGGCGCCGCCCGCGTGGTGGGGATCGACAGCGACGACCGCTACCTGGCCCAGGCGCGCTTCGCCGCTGAGGTCGAGGGGCTCGGCATCGACTACCTCAACCTGTCGGTCTACGAGGTGGGCGCGCTGGGGATGAAGTTCGACTTCGTGATCTTCATGGGCGTGCTCTACCACCTCCGCCACCCGCTCCTCGCGCTCGACCTGCTGTACGAGCACGTGGTGGGCGACCTGATGCTCTTCCAGAGCATGCAGCGCGGCAGCGCGGATTCCATCGACGTCGGGGCCGATCACCACTTCTGGGAGACGGAGCTCTTCGACCTGCCGGCCTACCCCAGGCTGCATTTCGTCGAGCATCGCTACGCGAACGACCCCACCAACTGGTGGGTGCCGAACGCCGCCTGCGCCGAGGCCATGCTGAGGAGCGCCGGCTTCGAGATCGTGGCGCACCCCGAGCAGGAGGTCTATCTCTGCCGCCGCGGCACGATCGGCGACTCGGAGCCGCGCGCCGTCTATCCCGAGCGCGGGGGCGCCGGCCGGTGATCGAGTCGGTGATGCTCTGGAACGAGCCCAACAACATGTCCCACTGGGACTTCGGGCTCGATCCCGGGTGGCGCATCTACGCCGACATGGTGCGGCGCGCCGGGGCGGCGGTGCGGGCGGAGCGCCCCGGCCTCACCCGCGTGCTGGGGGGGATGAGTCCCATCGACCCCGGCTTCGTGGCGAACCTGGCGGGGCAGGGAGGATTGGACGAGGTCGACGTCGTGGCCGTCCACGGCTTCCCGCTGGACTGGAACCTGTGGAGCGTGGACGACTGGCCGCACAAGCTCCAGGCCATCCGCGACGTGACCGACCGGCCGGTGTGGGTGACGGAGGTGGGCGTCAGCAGCTACGCCAGCGAGGCGGCGCAGGCGCTGGGGCTGGCGCGCACCGCCTCGCTCCTCGCGGGCCGCGTGGAGCGGGTGCACTGGTACTCGCTCTTCGACCTGCCGCGCGCGTGGGGCGCCACCACGCGCCACAAGGAACGCGAGGGCTCCAGCTACTTCCGCCACTTCCACATGGGGCTGATCCGCGCCGACGGCACCCCCAAGCAGGCACTGGAAGCCTTCGCGGAGTTCGCGCCGGAGCTGGGGCTCTGCCAGTGGTTCCACTACGACGACCCGCGGCTGGACGACGCCGTGCGCTGGCTGAAGCGCCTCGGCGTCACGAAGGTGCGCACCGGCCTCGCCTGGAGCGACGACCACGGGCGGGAGGATGCGGCCGCCTGGTTCGACCGGCAGATGGCGGCGCTGGAGCCCTTCGAGGTGACGCTCACCTTCTGCTTCACCCCCGAGTGCCGCGGCATCGCCCCCCACCACACCAGCCCACCCCAATCCGTCGACGAGTTCGCGGACTTCTGCGCGCGGATGGTGCGGCGGTACGGCTGAACGGCGGCATCACGCGGAGACACGGAGACACGGAGAGAGATTCGGAGGCGTGAAAGTGGGGCGGCGATGTCCCACTTTCGTGCCTTCGCCTGCGTCGGGTGGCGGCGGGCCGGGCGAGGGGATGATCGGTTTACGCGTGCCGGCGGAGCCTGGCGGGGGAAGGGAAGGCGGTGAAACCGGAAGGGGACGGATTCCGTATCTCTATGCAGCGCAATCGTTTGATCGTAAATAATTCGGAAAAATGGAGAGGGTCGGGGCGGGAGATCCGCGGCGCTGCGGGGCTCTTAATCCCTGACTAAGAATCGAAATAAAACCTTTTGCCCACTTCCTACGTCATATACCGCGAGCAGTACGAAGTACCCGAAACCGGAAACCACGAGCCGAACCGAGGACCCCATGAGCAAGACCATCACCTTCTACGTCCGCAGCGCCTTCGCGCTCCTCCTGCTCGGCATGGGCATGTACGTGGGCGCCGAGAGCCTGGTGGCCCGCGAGCTGGCCAGCCGGGGCCTGCCGAGCTGCGGCGCCGTCGAGAATCCCTGCGAGCTCGCGCCGCTCACCGTCACCGCGCCGCGGTCGGACGGGAGCCTGGTGAACGCCTCCAACGTGATGCGGGTGCTGAGCGCGGCACCCCGGGCGCAGCGCGCCCACCCGGTCGCGACCGCCGAGTCCTGACGGAGCAGGAAAACCTCGACTCGGCCTCGCTTTCCACATAGATGCCCCGGCGCCGCACCCGCGGCGCCGGGGCCGTTTTTCGCCCGTCGACCGGACCGGCCGGACCGCGCCGGTCAGGCGGAGGCAGGCTGCGCGCGGTCGCGCTCCGGGTTCGGCGCGTACGCCGCCACCGAGCGGACGCAGGCCAGCCGGTCGCCGCGGAAGGTCCACTGCTGCGACACCAGCGCTTCGTACGGCTCGCCGCTGGCCGCCCAGGTGCCGCTCTCGCGCGCCATCACCATCACCGTGTCGCCCTGCGCCACCAGCGCCAGCGGCGTGGGGCGCTGGTCGCGCAGCGTCCCGAAGTTGTGCCGCACGGCCGCGACCACCTCGTCGGGCCCCCGGGCGTGGCGAACCCAGGGGATGGGGGCCGGCGCGGCGATCTCCAGCGTGACGTCGGGAGCCAGGTGGCCGCGCAGCTCCTCGTAGCTCCCCTCCGCGATCGCCGCCACGATCCGGCCCATGACGGCCACGTTCGCCCGCTCCCGAGTCCGCCCCACCGCCAGCGGATCTCCCGCCTCGAACGCCGGCCCCAGCGCCCCGGGTACGTCGGCGAGCGAAGAAATCTCCGTCATCTCCCCCTCCCGCTTCGCGTTTCCTCTCTGCGCCTCTGCGTCGCCGCGTGAGGCGCGGTTCAAGCCGGCACGGGCTCCGGCTGCTCGATGGCGTCGTCCAGGTCGCTCCAGTCGGGGTCCGGCAGCTCCGCGTACACGGGGTTGGAGAGGTAGCGCTCGCCGAAGTCGCAGATGATCGACACCACCGTCTTCCCGGCGTTCTCGGGGCGCGATGCCACCTGCAGCGCCGCCCAGGTGATGGAGCCCGACGAGATCCCCGCGAAGATCGCCTCCTCCCGCGCCAGCCGCCGCGTGGTGGCGATGGCGTCTTCGTTGGTCACCCGCACCACCTCGTCGTACAGCGAGGTGTCGAGGTTTCCGGGGATGAACCCGCCGCCGATCCCCGCCTGCTTGTGCGGCCCCGGCTCGCCGCCGGAGAGCACCGGGCTCTCGTTGGGCTCCACCGCCACGATGCGCAGCCCCGGCTTCTTCTCCTTCAGGTAGCGCCCGGCGCCCGTGAGGGTCCCGCCCGTCCCCACCCCCGCGACGAAGATGTCGACCTTCCCCTCCGTGTCTTCCCAGATCTCCGGCCCCGTGGTGCGGTAGTGCACGGCGGGGTTGGCGGGATTGTCGAACTGGCGCGGCATCCACGCGCGGTCGCCCAGGCGCGCCCCGATCTCGTCGGCGCGGGCGATGGCGCCCTTCATCCCCTTGGCCCCCTCGGTCAGCACCACCCGGCAGCCGAGCGCGCGCAGCATGTTGCGCCGCTCCAGGGTCATGGTGTCGGGCATGGTGAAGACGCAGCGGTAGCCGCGCGCGGCGGCCGCGTACGCCAGCCCGATCCCCGTGTTGCCGCTGGTGGGCTCCACGATCACCATCCCCTCGCGCAGCCGGCCGGAGGCGATGGCGTCGTCGAGCATGGCGGCGCCGATGCGGTCCTTCACCGAGTTGAAGGGGTTGTAGCCCTCGTGCTTGACCAGCATGCGCGCCGGGAGCCCCGCCGCCACCCGGCGCAGCTCGATCAGCGGCGTGTCGCCAAAGGTCTCGGTAACGTCTCGGTAGATGCGGCTGCGGGGCATGTCCGGCTCCTTTCTCTGTGTCCTCTGCGTCCCTGCGCGAGATCAATCCGTCTGGACGGCCTTCCTGAGCAGAGACATCTGCGCCGTGTGCGCAACGATGTGCTGAACGATGCCGTGCAGCAACACGTAGAACGACACCCCCGACCCGAGCGGCCGGTCGCGCGCTTCCCCCAGCACCTCGTCCAGCCGCTCCGCGGGGAAGGCGGAGACGGCGGCGATGAGCTCGCGGAACGACTGCTCCAGCCGCTCGCAGGCCCATCTCCAGTTCTCCTCGGCGGCGTGCGGCTGCACCGGCCAGTCGCCGTCCTCCGGATCGCGCGCCACGCCGGTGCGCAGCCGCCGCAGCACCTCGCGGTTCCACGAGGCCATGTGCAGCGCGATCTCCCAGATGGTGTGCGCCTGCGGAATCGGCCGGTACGCCGCCTGCCGCGCGGTGAGTCCCTCCACCACCGACCAGGTGCTCGGCCCCCACCACGGGTCGCCCTCGAAGGCGCGCGAGAGCTGGTCGGCGATGCGCTCGATCTCGTTCATGGCGTTACATCCAGTCATCCTCAGAGTTGAGAAACCCTCGGCCCCTCAAGACGTCATCCTGAGGCCGGCTCGCTGCACACGCGTTCGCGAAAATCCTCGCAGGCCGAAGGATCTATGATCGCGGCAGCATGTGATTCGGCGAAGCGCACCGAGGCCGGAACGCGAGGACCAGCGACGCATTTCCTCGGCTGAGTGCCTTCACATGCGATAGATCCTTCGGCCTGCGGGGGATCGAGCATGCCGCAATTGCAGCGTGGCCGGCCTCAGGATGACGTCTGGGAGGCGGTTTCTCAAGTAGAGCTCGGCCACGCAGCAACCATCGGTCTCCTTCATCCCGCCTTGCTGCCTACGGTGATGATGAAGAGCGCGAAGATCGCCGTGCTCACCACCGCGAGCAGCTTCTGGTATCCCTCGCGGCGCACGGCGGCACCGCTGGCCATGAGGAGGAAGAAGGCGATCTCGTACGGCCGCGCGGGGATCCACAGCGGGTCGCGCGAGATCACCAGCGAACGGATGCCGTTCAGCAGCGGCACCAGCGCGAGGAAGACGTAGTAGCCGCGGTGGTTCTCGAAGAAGTAGTCGCGCAGGTCCACCCGCTCGTCGTCGCGCTCGAAGTCGGGGATGATGACGGAGGCGCTCAGGTAGAGGGCGATGGGGCTCAGCAGGAAGAGGGTGAAGTCCAGGAAGCTCCCCTTCGCCACCGTCTCGCCCACGCTGAAGGTGCCCCACCAGAGCTGCACGTGGGCCAGGAACACCAGCAGGGCGGCGATCACCCACACCCAGTAGAGCCGCACGCGCCGCCAGTGCACCACCACGCCCGCGACCCCCGTCAGCACCCGCGAGATGCCCAGGCCGATGATGATCGACACGAGGACGAACAGGTAGTCGGGCGTCGGGGCGGTCTGCATCGGGGCGGGCCAGGGGTCTCGGGCGAAGCTCGGCGGGCGCTCGCGGGAAGGATTCAGCGCGAATCCCCCACGGTCAAGCGCGACGCGGCCGCCATCGACCCCGCGCTACCGCCCGGCAGGCTGTCCCCTGTCCCCTGTCCCCTGGAGTTCAGAAAAAGCTTTCCCCGCCCCCCGCGCCGCCCCTACATTCAGCCGAGCCCCGGACCGGACCCATCGCCCCATCCCCGACCGCATCGCCATGCCCGTCAGCGTCGGCGTTCCGAAGGAGACCGCGCCCCTGGAGCGGCGCGTCGCGCTCGTCCCCGAGGTGGTGCAGAAGCTGGTGAAGGAGGGGGTGGAGGTGGTGGTGGAGCACGGCGCCGGCGAGGGCGCGTACCTGGACGACGCCGCCTTCGAGAAGGCCGGCGCGCGCATCGGCGGGCGCACGGAGGTCTATGCCTGCGGGGTGATCGCCCGCGTGCAGCCGCCCCCGGCCGACGAGTTGGGGCTCCTTTCCGGCGAGCGGGTGATGATCGGCTTCCTGCGCCCGCTCGACGACCCCGCGGGAGTGTCGCGCCTGGCCGGGACCGGCGTCACCGCGCTGGCGATGGAGCTGGTGCCGCGCACCACCCGCGCGCAGAAGATGGACGCGCTCTCCGCCATGGCCACCATCGCCGGCTACCGCGCGGTGCTGCTCGCGGCCGGGTCGCTCCCGAAGTTTTTCCCCCTCCTCACCACCGCCGCCGGCACCGTCCGCCCCGCGAAGGTGCTGGTGCTCGGCGCCGGCGTGGCGGGGCTGCAGGCGATCGCCACCGCGCGGCGCCTGGGGGCGGTGGTGAGCGCCTACGACGTGCGCGCCGCCGCGGCCGAGCAGGTGGAGTCCGTGGGCGGCCGCTTCGTCCACCTCGACTTCGACACCACCGGCGCCGAAGGGAGCGGGGGATACGCCGCCGCGCTCGACGCCGACCGGCAGCGCCGCCAGCTCGAGCTGCTGGTGCCGCACGTGGGCGAGAGCGACGTGGTGATCTGCACCGCGCTCGTCCCCGGGATGCCCGCGCCGCCGCTGGTGTCGGAGGATGCCGTGCGGGCGATGGCCCCCGGCTCGGTGATCATCGACCTGGCCGCGCCGAACGGGGGGAACTGCGCGCTCACGCAGCGCGGCGGCGTGGCGGAGGTGAACGGGGTGCGCATCTTCGGCCCGCTGAACCTTCCCGCCGAGATGCCGGTGCACGCCAGCCAGATGTACGCCCGCACCGTGGCCGCGATGATCACCGAGTTCGTGAAGGACGGCGCCTTCGCCACCGACTTCGACGACGAGATCATCAAGGGCGCCTGCGTGACCCACGCCGGCCAGGTGGTGAACGACCGTGTCCGCTCCATGCTGGAGAAGGCGCCCGCGCCGGCATGACGGAACGCGAGGTGCGGGGTACCAGGGTGGGGGTAGCCCGAAGTCCCAGGCAAGGATCAGACAAATGCCCGTACTGACTCAGCTCGAAGAGATCAAGGCCGCGGTTCTCGCACTCCCCGAAGAGGCGCGGGCGGAAATCATAGGCGCGGCCCTCGAAAGTCTGCTTCCCGCACCACCGCTCAGCGACGCATGGAAAGCCGAAATCGACCGCCGTGGCCGCGAGATCGACGCGGGCGAGGTGGAGCTCATCCCGAATGAAGAGGTCTTCGCGCAAGTGCGTGCACGCTTGGGGTGAGGTCGGTCGACTGGCACCCGCTTGCGCGTGAAGAGCTGCATGAGGCGGCGGAAACGTACAAGACGCAGCGGAGTGGCCGAGATTCGCGGTTCTTGGACGCGGTGCTGCCTACGACCGAGCTCATTCGGCGTTTTCCTTTGCTCGGACACTCCGTGCACGGGGAGTACAAGGGCGTTGTGGTTCACCGATTCCCATACACCGTCATCTTCCGCGTGAGGGTGAAAAGCATTCAGGTGATTGTGATCGCCCACGAAGCGGGAGCCGCTGTTCTGGCTTCGACGTTGAGCGCAGACCAGGATAGGGACGTGATGCGGCGTAACCCGTCGTCGAGAAGGTCTATCGGATCGCCAGGGCTGCAGGCGGAGTTGCTCAGCGACAGGTCTGAGAAGATCGACCGCGCCTGGATGGACGAGGTTAAATGCCGATACGAGGCCTATCGGGCGGGGAAGATCCGCACTGTCGATCACGAGGAGGTCGTCGCACGCTTTCAGGCGCGCTTCGGTTGAACGATCACCTGGGAGGTAAGGCTGTGATGACCGGCAACGCTGTGGAGCATTCGTGACCGACAACCTCACCATCGTGGAGAAGGCGGCGCTGTCGCTGACGGAGCCGAGCCGCGCGCGGCTGGCGCGGGCGCTGCTCGCGAACCTCGCCCCGCGCGACCCCGACACGCTCGCGTGGTACGGCGAGGCCGCCAAGCTCGTCGACGCCTACCTCGCCGAGGTCGAGGGCGCGGCGGGGACCACCCCCGTCCCCGAAGACACTGCCGGCGAGCCGCACGACGAGCGGCTGGACGACGATCCCACCCTCGCCGAGATCCGCCGGCGGCGCCGCGAGATCGAGAGCGGCGAGGTCTCCATCTTCGAGGACGGCGTCATCGTCCACGAGCTCAAGCGCCGCCTGGGCCTCGGCGACTGAACCGACGGACCGGAGTTCCACCCCCAACGGCCACACCGCCCCATGCTCATCATCACCCTGCTGTTCGTGTTCGTGCTGGCCGGGTTCGTCGGGTACTTCACCATCACCCGCGTCCCCCCGCTGCTGCACACGCCGCTGATGTCGGCGACGAACGCCATCTCCGGCATCTCGCTGGTGGGCTCGCTGGTGCTGGCAGGGAAAGAACACGGGTTGGCCGCGATCCTGGGCTTCATCGCCGTTACTGCGGCCACCATCAACGTGGTCGGTGGCTTCCTGATCACCGACCGCATGCTGAAGATGTTCCGCCAGCGCCTCCCCGGCGGCGGCGACGCGGGGAAGGACGGCGCGAAGGCCATCACCGGCGGCAACGGCGCGGGCCCGAACGCGGAGGCCCGGTGATGCTCTCGCTCCTCCTCCAGGTGCCCGACACGTTCGCCAGCGTGGCCGACTCGGCCGCGGCGGGTAAGCATGGCGATGCCATCGGCCTGCAGGTGATCGCCAAGGAGCTCACCTACCTGGTCGCCTGCATCCTCTTCATCCTCGGCCTCTACTCGCTGACCAAGCCCGCGCGGGCGCAGCGGGGGATGCAGCTCGCCGCGCTGGGGATGCTGCTGGCCATCGTCGGCACGCTGATCTCCGGCGAGATCCTGCGCTGGGAGTGGATCGCAGGCGGGCTGCTGCTGGGCACGGCGATCGGCTACCCGCTGGGGATGTTCGTGCCGATGACGGCGATGCCGCAGCGGATCGCGGTGAGCCACATGTTCGGCGCGCTGGCGGCCACGCTGGTGGGCGTGGCCGAGTACTGGATCCTCGGCGGCCAGGTGCCGCGCGCCACCATGGCGGCGCTGGGGTTCGAGGTGCTCTTCGGCGCGCTGACCATCACCGGCAGCTTCATGGCCTTCGGCAAGCTGCAGGGCTTCGTCAGCGGCACGCCGGTGACCTGGAAGGGCCAGAACGCCATCAACCTCACCCTTTTCGCCGCCACCGTCGGCATCTTCGCCTACCTGGTGGCGAGCCCGGACCATCCGGTGCTCTTCTACGCGATGGTGGCGATGTCGCTCGCCATCGGCGTGCTGATGGTGCTCCCCATCGGCGGGGCCGACATGCCGGTGGTGGTGAGCCTGCTGAACTCGTACGCGGGGCTTGCGGCGAGCGCCACGGGGTTCGCCATCGGCAACACGGTGCTGATCGTCTGCGGCGCGCTGGACGGGGCGAGCGGCTTCCT
>Ga0070685_10000330_pt1 | contig 29127 bp, 26 predicted proteins | sample KBSS13LmetaG_FD_65651 | JGI IMG/M metagenome (GOLD analysis project Ga0070685, IMG submission 65651) | Switchgrass rhizosphere microbial communities from Kellogg Biological Station, Michigan, USA - KBS S1-3L metaG | ecosystem: Host-associated > Plants > Roots > Rhizosphere ...
CGCAGCTTGGTTCTTCTTTTCCTCTTCACGCACCCCGGCCACATCCTCGGTCAGGACGTACATGAAGCCGGGATAGAAGTCGCCAAACCGACTCACGGTGATCTCGACATTGATGGCCGAGATGTCGTAGGCCCGGACCGGCATCTGCGCCGAGCAGCGTGCGCCTTGCGTCACCTTGACCTTGTCTTTATCTTCCGCGACGAGGAGCACCCCTTGCTGCATCGCGTGGGCGCCGGCACCCTGGAACAATCCCTTGGTCTTTACCTCTCGTTCGATTTGCTCGATAGCCTTTAACATCTTGTCCTGCAGTAGCGGACCGGCCTGCGCATGAACTGGCATCGAGACCGGAGAGGCGTGTCCTTGATGGGACTGGGACTCCTCTCCTATTCCCGCCGCAAACAGCCCTGGTGTCACCACCAGGCTCCCCGCCAGCAGGACGCTCTGTAGTATCAGCGCGAAAATTTTACTGCGTCGCCTGCGCGTTATCTGAAGCACTTTACCTCTCATCATACGGCCTCCCCTGTTATGCCCGCCTCACCAGGTGGGTAGTTGATCAGTTCTTGCTGATGGCTAATAGCTGAAATCTTCTTTGCTTTGCACTGCATTCCTTGGCCTTTGTTAAGAGCTGGTGGAGGCTTCCTCCTTGTGGGGGGAAAGGGTCATTCGGAGGCCGGTCCAAAATCACCCAGACCTCCACCAGCAGTACAAGACATGCGCAACTTGCATGCCTCGTTAGAGACATAGGCAGGAAGAGGCCATATTGTCCGCTCCAATCCTTATGATTCGCAGTTTATGACGAAATAAAACTGGGATGCGCTGATCGGTCAGATTTCCACAAACCTAGACAGCCTAAAGAGGCTGAAACGACAAGTACTGTGATTTCAATTGGATGGACTGTCTAAACTGCTGGACAGTACTTCTGGAATATCTGGGGCAGAAACGGGCAGACTCGAAGACCGTGAACGAGAATAGAGATCATTGTACCGAGCTATGGGGGATTCGGCGCAGGAAACCATACAGGCACGAGGCGCAGCTCCATTCCTCATCACAGCCCATGTGTACGAAGCTTATTATAGAGGCTGGCCCGGCTGATCTTGAGGAGCTTCGCGGCCTTGGCACGGTTGTTCCCCGTTTGCTGGAGAGCTTGAAGAATGCTCGCACGTTCGGCCTGGCGAGCTGCCCCGCGTGCAACACTGCGGAGATCGCCCTCTACTGGATCAGATCCCAGCGCTATAATGTCCTTGCAGTTGAGTTCTGGACCGGTGGTGGTGACGACCGCCCGTTCGAGATAATGTTGCAGTTCTCGCACATTTCCCGGCCATGGGGCCTGAGTGAGGGCCCGCATCGTGTCCGGCGATGCCAGCCGAACCGGCTGCCGGTGACGTTTGCAAGACGCCGCGACGAAGTGCTGCACCAAGAGGGGGATATCATCCGGCCGCTCACGAAGCGGAGGAAGAGACAAGGGCAGAACTGCTAGTCGATAATACAGATCTTGCCGAAAGGTCTTGGCCTTCACGAGTTCGACAAGATCCTTGTTCGTCGCCGAAATGACCCGCACGTCGATCTTGATTGGTTGGTTCCCCCCGACCCGTTTGATCTCGCCCTCTTGAAGGACCCGCAACAGCTTGGCCTGAAACGTCGCAGTCGTGTCGGCAATTTCATCCAGGAAGATCGTCCCCCCATCCGCCTCTTCGAAGAGCCCCTGTTTGGAGGCATGAGCCCCGGTGAACGCTCCCTTCACATGGCCGAATAACTCACTCTCCAACAACGTTTCCGGCAGCGAACCGCAATCGACCACGACAAACGGCTTGTCTTGTCGATAGCTGGTACTGTGAATCATCTTGGCCACCAGTTCCTTGCCTGTGCCGCTCTCTCCTTGAATCAATACGGTTGCGGAACTGTCAGCCACGAGCTCGATCATCTCGAGGACTTCCCGCATCGGCTCGCTCGTGCCGATCAGCTCCTCCAGCTTCGACTCGTTTTTCACCTCCGCTCGCCTATTGCTCGCCTGCTGGACAGGCCCCTGCAGTCCCTTGAACAATACCAACACAGACTCCACCTTGCCGCTGCCCGCGACAAGGGGAAAAGCCTGATGCATCCCACAGGCCGCACCGTCCCCTCCGGATCCGCAGGCCACGGACCGGACTTCAGGCGATTCATACAACTTCATCGCAGGACAGGTGCCGCAGGGATCGCTTCGGTGAGCGAAAGCTTGATAGCACTTCGCCTGATGGCCGGACAAGCCAGATGCCTCCTCGGACCAAGCCGACCCGTTCGCATAGATCACATTGAACTCGCGATCCAACACCGCCACTCGCTCAGAGAACCCGCCTGCCAACTGCTTGATGGCCTCGAGGCGAGCGACGAGGATGGGATCTGTAAAGGGATGAACTGTCGTCGGACGGGATTGAGATCCGGCCATCTCACACCTTTGCTGGTTATAGACCTACGAGCCTTTAGAATCTCCGTCGGTTTTTCCATTCAAGGCAGGGCCTAAGAGGCGCTGGACGGCTCCTCTGAGCTCGCTGAGACGAACCGGCTTATCGAAGTAGGCTTCGACACCGATGGCCAGGGCATCGGCTTTCGTCTGAGGATCTCCAAATGAAGTGATCAACACCATCGGCACACCGGGGGCAAATGTCCGGAGCCTGGAGATATAATCCAACCCCCCCGCCGGCATCCGAAGGTCCGTTAGGATGAGTGAGGGGCGAGCATCCAATACCAACCGCAGCGCCTCGTCTCCATCAACCGCTTGCCGGATCGATACTCCCAGATCGTACAATTCATCGCACAGAAGACTCCGCATCTCCCGATCATCTTCAACGATGAGCACCACAGCCTGACTCTTCTCCTCTGCCATCCTTCGCCCCCTCTCTATCCGGCCCCCTTCCCTGTTTCATGAGCAAATGCACAACCTGTGCGAGCCGGACCCTCTCGCCGGCGGGATGTACAGATTTCAGAAGCGAGCCAACTTGTTGGGGTTTTTCTCGTGATGCGTCGCACCGAGGGGAGCCAGCGCCAAGGCTTGCTGACAATTGCACCAGCTGCCATCTTGCCCCTGTCGCAGATTGCAACAGAAATGGGACAGCTCACGAGAGAATTTTTGACAGGGAGGATGGCGGTTGTTACGAGGTAGCAGCGGTCTGGACTTTGTCAAGGGGAAGTCTGATACAAAACGTCGTACCCTTGCCGACAATGCTTTCTATCGCAATGGTTCCGCCATGTTCGTCGATGAGACCCTTCACAACCGTGAGACCTAGACCGGTCCCCTTGCCGAAATCTTTCGTCGTGAAAAATGGCTCGAATACCTTCGAACGGACCTCCTCCGGCATCCCGTGGCCTGTATCGGATAGACAGAGACAGAGCTGGCTGCCCTCCCGAGCGAGGCTCAGCCCCAGCCGACCCCCTTCCGGCATGGCATGGATGCTATTCGTCACGAGATTGACGAGCACTTGGATAAGCTGGTCCCGGTCGGCCCAGACAGGAGGCAATGAGGGCTCGACCGTCTTGGTAACCGTAATGCGGCTTTGAGCGATCCGTTCCTCGAACATCTCCAGGCTCTCGTCCACGATCTCAGCAAGATCGGTGGCCCGCCGCTCCGGTGCCTTCCGCCTGGCAAAGGCCAGGAGTTGGTTCATCACCTTGGTGATCCGCTCGACCTGCGTGACGATCGTGGCAAGGCCCTTCTTCATCCCTTCATCAGTTGTCCGTTGAAGGAGATATTCGGCACGGCCGAGAATCACGTTCATCGGCGTCCCGATTTCGTGCGCCATGCCGGAGGCGAGTGTGCCGAGTTCCGCAATCTGCTCAGTCTTGCGGAGTTGTGCCTGTGTGTGCTTGAGATCGGTGACATCGAGACCGGCTGCCACGATGTAATCGGCCTTGCCATTGGGACCCGTGAGCACCGTATTCGACCAGGAAATGCGTCTCAAGCCTCCATCCTTCCGCTTCCAGTCATTTTGATTGTTGCGTGGTTCACCGCCTCTGAGCCGCTCGAACACCGCCTTCTCGCCAGCGACTTCCTCGGGAATCAAGAACAGGTCCCAGACACATCGGCCAATCACTTCTTCAGAAGAGTAGCCGGTCGTTTGTTCACAGGCGCGATTAAATCGCAGGATCCGCCCCTCCCGATCCAGCACAACCACGAGCGCACCGGCCGTCTCCAGCACGGCGTCGATAAAGTCCCGCTCTTTTTGAAGCATCCGGTCCGCCCGTTTTCGTTCACCGATATCCACGACCGACGCCAGGACTCGTATTCCCTCCGGCATCCGAATCGGATTGAGGCCGATCTCGACCGGAAACTCTGTTCCGTCTTTTCGCACCGCGGAGAGATCACGGCCTTTTCCCATTGCACGACGTTCTGAATGGGCGAAGAATTCGTCCCGGTCGCCGGCATGGTTCGACCGCACATGTTCTGGCACAAGCATTTCAACAGGCTGCCCGATCAATTCCACCCGCTCATAGCCGAACAGCTGCTCAATCTGCTGATTCACCAGGAGGATGGTACCGGTCCCATCCACCATCAGTATCCCGTTTGGAGATGATTCGACTACGAGGCGAAATTGTTCCTCCGCTCGCTTGCGCTCGATGAGATTGCGCACGATCGCCGCAAGACCGGTCGGCTTCCCATCATCCCCCTTCACCGCAAACACAGTGATGGACACGGAAACTTGGGAGCCATTTTTCCGCAAGTAGTCGATTTCATACTCAACCGGCTCCCCTGCCTGGAGTACCTGGGCTACAGCACGATCCCGTCGTTCTTTGTGCTGTTCGGGGATCAAGTCGCGCGCATTCATCCTGAGTAACTCCTCCCTTGAGAAGCCGGTCAATTCAGAAAAGGCCCGATTGACAAGGAGAATGGCCCCCTCCACTGTCGCATAGCCGATCGCATCCTTCGATGCTTCAACAATAGCTTCAAATGGTTTCAGCACGGACGAGTCCTTCCCGCACAGACATGTGGTGGATCAACCCTAACCACAGATACCTTTTATAGAGCCAGTAACTGCCGGTTCCGATAATTCAACATTCAAAATGTTCATTCAACATTCCGTATGGCATTTCGCGACGGAGTGCCATAAGAAATGCGGGCTAGGTGGTCATTCCTCTGGATGAGGTGCACCTTCGATTTCGGCGAGCTTACGATACAACGTTTTACGGTCGATACCAAGGGCGTGAGCGGCTTGATACTTGTTGCCTCCGGTCTTTTCGAGGATCTTGAGAATATATTCCTTCTCCACTTGGTCCAGTGGCAGCGTCCGTTCGGCGGCATCGTCGAGTACACGTCGATCGCCGCGAGCCCCTTGAATCATTGACGGCAAATCATCAGGAACGATGTTCTCGTTTCGGCTGAGCGTGACGGCCCGCTCGATCACATTTTCCAGTTCTCGTACGTTGCCCGGCCAGGCATAATCCACTAGCATCGCCAGCGCTGATTCGCTCATAGTCTGAACCTGTTTTCCGCGAGACTCCGCATATTTTTTCATAAAGGCGTTAACGAGCAGCGGGATATCCTCTCGACGCTCACGCAAGGGAGGTAGGCGCAGTTCGATGACATTGAGCCGATAATACAAATCCTCCCGGAAACTCTTGGCTTTAACCTCTTCCGTCAGCTTGAGATTCGTCGCCGCAATGATGCGCACATCAACGGAAATCGGTTTGTTGGCTCCCACGCGGCGAATCTCTCTCTCCTGGATCGCGCGCAAGATCTTGGCCTGTAACATCAACGGCAGTTCGCTAATCTCATCTAAGAATAGTGTGCCCTTCTGCGCTTCCTCAAAGAGGCCGCGCTTATCTACCTTCGCATCCGTAAATGCGCCTCGCATGTGGCCGAACAACTCACTTTCGAGCAGCTGTTCCGGAATGGCGGCACAGTTGACGGGGATAAACGGGGCATCCCGACGATCGCTATTGTAATGGATCGCCTTGGCCACTAACTCCTTGCCGGTACCACTCTCGCCGGTGATCAGGATATTCGTCGGACTATCGGCCACGCGCCGGATCAGATCGAATATCTCCTGCATTGGCTTGCTCTTGCCGATGATCTGATGAAAACTGTACTCCCTGCGAACCTCACGCCGCAGCCTGTTCACCTCGCGTCGTAATGACGATTCACGGATGCACCGCTCTACGATGCGAACCAACTCATCGTTTTTTACCGGCTTGGTCAAGTAGTCGCCGGCACCCAGCTTCATGGCCTCGACTGCCGTCTCAACCGATCCAAAGGCCGTCATGAGAATAACCCCGATATCCGGGTAGAGACGTCTGATCTCGACCAACAACTCCGTCCCCGACAGCCCTTTCATCCGCAAATCTGTCAATACGACGGCGTAGTCCTGCTCGCTCAATAGCGTCAAAGCCTCCTGTCCGCCCCCAGCCGTCGTGACTTGATGACCTCGGTCCTTGAGCACATCGTGGACGAGCTCCCGCATTTCTGCATCGTCATCCACAACAAGAATTGCACCCCACTCCTCGGTCATACTGCACTCCTTACTTATGGTCATCTGGTCTGTCTTGTCTATCTGGTCTATTCTGTCTGTTCGGTCTGTGTGTTTGATGAAACCAGACAGACCAGATCAACCAAATAGACCAGATCGACCAGAAACCAGAGGCTAGTCCTTTAGTCTAGAAGTGGTCAAGATCCTTTGGCGCGAAAAGCCACAGATGCCCCTCACTTTTGGGGAAGAACGCCCCAAATTCGCGTTATCATCAATGTTTTCGCGACTCGCAAACAGGAATCTGCAAAGGCGGGACCACTATAAGTTGAAGCAGGCTGAGGTTGAGGAAGGTCGATCTTTCAGTCTCCAACTAGGCTTCCTATACCAGTTGTGCTACAAACCTGCCGAATGAATGCTGAGCCATTGATGGTTGCTCTAGATGACTATGGGACAATGTGTCATATCCTCCACGCGATGGACTGTGGCTGGAGTCATACTCAGTCTGGCCATGACCGGCTGTCTTTCTCCCATCACGCTGAATCGCGCCGTGACCGCGTATGATCAGGCCATTGCCGATGCCATCTCCAAACAACTGCTCATCAACATCGCCCGCGCCCATCAGCATCAGCCGATTCACTTCACCGGCGTCTCGAATATCGCCGCCACGTTCGACTTTCGTGTCAGTGCCGGCGCCACCCCCGCCCTCACGGGAGAGTCCAGCAGGGCCCTCATGCCGATCTTCGGCGGCAGCGTAGCAGAGAACCCCACCATCAGTATCGCGCCGATCGAAGGGGAAGAATTTACCAAGCGACTCTTAACCCCCTATCAGGAAAGTAAGTTCCTCCTCCTCCTGCGGCAACGATACGACATCGATCTGTTGCTCCGGCTGATGGCGCAGGAATTACGGATCACGGAGAAGGGCCAGGAAGTCGCGTACCGCAATAGGCCGGCAGAGCGGTCAGAATACGAGATGTTCCGTCGTGTCGTGACGCACCTTTCAGCCATCCAGGACCAGAACCGGCTCCATGCCGAGCCGCTCGTCTATAATCGAACCTGGACCATTCCCGCCAACTCGGTCACAGCCGAGGGCTTTCAGGCGTTACAGAAGGAGTATGTCGTCACCTATAGCCAGCAGGACAACACCTATACTCTCCGGAAACAAATCCTGGGACGAACCCTCATCACCAACTATGACCCAGACACGCTCTCAACAGAGGAACGAGCCCGGTTGATCGAAGAGACGGAAGAGGGCCACCCCAACGATGTGTCCTTTGACATCCGCCCCGGGCACGTTGGCGGGGACTACCCACTCAAGGGAGATTTCCGGTTGCGGAGCTTCAACACCATTCTTAACTTTCTGGGTCGATCTCTTGGTGAAGACCCCGAGTACCACGTCGACCAGGACCCGCGGACCCCGGCAGTCCATGAAAATCCTGTCCATACCATGGAACTCCTCCTGTCGGACGGAGCTCCCTCAGGAGCAGATCTATCGATTCAATTCCACGGAAAATATTACGCCGTGAATACCACCGGGCCGCTGGCACGCTGGAACCGCGAGGCCTTCCAACTTCTGTATCTATTATTCCAGATGACCGTCAGCGAGGTGCCGCGCGTCGGTGTCCCCAGCATCACGATTGCAAAGTAATGGGCCGAATTCACGGTTGGGAATCTCCAATCTCTGGAGGTCCGGCTTGTCAGCTCCACAAGAGTTGCGCTGCCGCCCAAAATAAGAATACCCCGTACACACAGCCGAAGAATATCGGGAAACTGATCGCGCGATGAGCCCACCATCGGCGGTGGTGGCGAAAGGCCCAGTTCGGTAAAAATACCGGTGGCTCATTCTGCCGGTTCTCGACCGGCTCCCGGGTTTTGTGAAGGCGATAGAGGCTTGTCAAGAGTAGCTGGTGAGGCCATTCCGGGCTTTGCTCGATCCCGCGGAGTTGCCATTCCCAAAGCGCGTTCTGTCCGGAAAATCGGCCAAGAATGATCGCCATTTGCAGACAGAGGAGTAGTCCAAACACACTCAGCAGGACTGTAAGGATTATGATGGGCACGTGTAGCGACTCACGCGAAACAAGCAACCCGAGGACTGCCACAAAAATGGAGTTGGCCGTAAGGTAATCGGAGAGCATGCTGTGGTAGTCGCGCACTCCACAGGTCCAGAGGGTCAGAAGATGCTCATACGTGCTATTCAGCTGTCCCTGATCCTCGTCCGTCATCCTGCCACCCATTGCGGGTTAGCCCTTGAAACTGTGCAATGGCCCCCGCGTTTACGTGAATTCTCCAGTCCTTCCTTACTGTTCTCCATCATAACGATAGCCTGATGACCCCGTCCAGCAGGTTGGGGAGTTGGGCTGTGTGATCGGATGCGTGCACGTTAACGGGACGTCTACCCCCGTTCGGGTTCCCTACGTGCTCATATCTTCTGTTTACGTTGGCAAATCAGAATTGTGTAAATCCGTCTGGTGATCCGGTAGATGAAATGGAATAGCTGTTCGGCAAAACACGAGTTCTAGCTTTCACCGGCATAGAGAGACACAACAGTACGGTGGCGGACTGCGGGTTAAGTCTCCTGTGAAATCAAGAATGGGAGGGACGAGGGTTGGCAAATGTACTCTGCATGATTCCGGCATTGTACAAGCTTCCCGCATGGAGACGCTCATGGCAACGCTGGATCATGACTCCTAGTCCTGATGCGGATACATCCGGGATTGGGAGGAAATATTCCGACTAGACAGTTCCCGTTCGGCATCTAACCAATCCTCCAACTCACCGCCTTCACGCCATCCCCGCTGGGCATATAATTCATAGGCGCGTATGGCAATCAGCTCATGCAGATCTTCGATCGAAGATCGCAATTGCTGTGCGGGCTTCACCAACGATGCGGCTATGGGATGCTGGCTTATTGGTGGAACGTGCGGCTGCTTTTCTGTTCTCTGGGATGAGGCCTGTGGCTTCATAATAATTATCTCCTTTGTGCGATACTCATGAGTACTTCCTCTTGGTCTCTACGATCGGGGTGGACTGTTCAATATGGGTCCATAGGTCCATGTTTGGCGGAGCGGGCCCTATAGGAAGACGCGGGGCACGACCACCTGGGTACTTTGCGATGATCGGTTCCGTGTGTATGGTTCTTTCCAACGATCATAGCTGATCAGCACTCTGAATGCTGGCTTCCGCTGTGTGTGGCTTGCTATGTCTCGAATACCCAAAACCCGCTCTGTTGGTACGAATGATCGGGTCCTCAAAGTTTCCACAGTTCAGGCACCGTCTCGTACCAATTCCCTTGTGGGATTCAACATCCATGTGATTGCAAGAACTCTCGACGACCATTAATCCGCCACACCGTTCACACGACATGTCGCTCCTTCCTGGTGTTCGCCATTCGTATCCTTGTGCCGAGCGATGGTGCATGGACTGATTCACTCAGAACGCAAGATAGTGATTAGGCCGAAAAGTCGTCGGCACCCAACCAGATACAGATTTCCGAGTGACTCCACCTGTATTGGCCTGGTCCATCGGGCTTCACAGACATTCACCGTCCGGCCCAATTGGGAGTGAAAGGCTTGCACCTCGACTAACTGCGCGACATGAAGCGCGTGCCCCATGACGAGGAGCATCCCTCCAACACTCCGGTTGAGTGCAAAAGCTTCCCCATACTCAAAAAATGCCACCTCTCTATCAATGGCCTCGGCCACTTCGTACGAACAGCGGCACCGATATTCCCCGCGCCCCTCACACCGGCGCTCCGGAGGGGTAGTCGCAGCAGTCATTGCGTTAAACAATCGGCTGACTTCTTTGTTTTTCACATGCGACTCTTTCAGTGTGACTGTTGTTGCCGGAGAATATTGCTTCGAGAACATGCGTCGCCATGACGAAGCCTCCAGTGTCCAGACAACCATTTCATATGCGTCTGGCGTAGCATCAACAATGAGCCGCCGGTTGTTCATGCTGGTGCGTCTGGAGGACGATTCTGGCATGCTTCATCGGTCGAATTTGATAGCTTGGGCCTATCCGACTGAGTGTGATCTGGTTCTTTCGGCTAAGCCGATCAATTGCGAGAAATAGTTGTGCCCAAGAATAATCTGGTCGTCCGATGATGAGGTCCTCCATCATGAGAACCTCATATCGTTGAACCATGTTCAGAACAACTTCATCTGCATCGGTGGTTCCTGTTCCCATGCTCTATCCCTCCTTCCTGGTTATGCACTGGCCCGCTGGATTTCATGTTCGGGGTCTTACTCCGAACCCTGCTCTTCGGCGAATGACCTCTTTGTGGCAAGAGTTCCCGTGTAGCATTGGCGTCTCATACCCGGTTTTCCTTTCCACCCAACAGTCATTTGCCGATGAGGTCTTCTGTTCATGCCGGTCACACAGCGGCATTACACATGACCTCGAAATGGCGCACGATCAGACAGCGCCCAATTCCCTTGCAAGATGTTCAGTGATGTGAGTGTGGGACGTTTCCTACATGTCTGTTAGGACCCAAGCAGGACAGAATAGGAAAGAGGAAAGAACGAGAAGTGGTTATACGATCAAATGATGTTCGAGTGCGTACCGGGTAAGATCCGCCGTCGAATTGAGATGGAGTTTCTCCATAATGCGTGCTCGATAGGTGCTGACACTTTTCACACTCAAAGAGAGCTCTTCGGCAATGTGCGTTACCGTTTTGCCATGGGCAATTAAGCCCAAGACCTGGAACTCACGATCTGACAGCCTGGCGTGAGGTGGCTGATTTCCATCACCCTGTTGGAGTTGCGTAGCGAGGAGGTCCGCTACAGAGGGGCGAATGTATCTTCCGTCCGCCATGATTTTCCTGACGGCCTGCACCAGTTCTTCCGGGATACTCTCCTTGGTAAGATACCCGGCGGCTCCGGCTCGAAGCACCCGTACGGCGAATTGATCCTCCGGATGCATGCTCAGGACAAGTACCGGTGTATCGGGGCAGCGTAGCTTCAACTCATGTAAGGCATCCAGCCCGTCCCTACCTGGCATCGTCAGATCCAGGATGATCAAATTCCACCGATGTTTTCCCGCCTGTTCAAGCACTTCCGGGGCAGTAGACGCCTCCCCAAGCCCCACTCCGGGAAACTCATCGGTCAGCACTTGCTTGACGCCACGACGCACAAACGGGTGATCGTCGGCGATCAGAATTCGTATCATGCGACTCCTTTCAAGAGAGGCAATCGAACTTTCACTGTCGTCCCCATTCCTTCACTCCCCACAATTGACACATCCCCACCCCATTGCGCAGCCCGCTCCCTCATTCCAAGCAGCCCCAAGGAGTTTTGGTTGGCCAGGGTAGAGTCCGGAATGCCTCGACCGTTATCGCACACTTCGAACAGGAGCCAGCCAGGTGTAATGTCCAAATGGATCCGGATATTAGAAGCCTGGGCATGACGCACTACGTTGGTGAGAATCTCCTGATAGATACGAAAGATCGCTGTAGCCTGATCCGGTCCGATTGGAATGGGAGCCAGCGGCATTGACCATTCGCATCGTATTCCGGTTCGCTTCTCAAAATCGCGTGTCTGCCAGTCGAGGGCGGCTACCAAGCCGAGTTCATCCAACACACTAGGCCGCAAGGTCGTTGCAATTGCACGTACTGTCTGGATGGTTACTTCAAGCTGCTGCATCGTTCCCTGGATCCGTTCCAGCAATCGCCCCCGACTATCAGCCGTTTCCGGAATGGAGAGCCTTCTCGCCACCCAAGACAGATCAAGCTTCAAGCTGGTCATGGCTTGCCCTAACTCATCGTGGATCTCACGGGCTATCCGCGAACTTTCTTCTTCCCGCACCGATTCTAATCGCTTCCCCAATGCACGCAGCTGGTCTCGGGACTGGCTGAGTTCAAGCTCAGCCTGCTTGCGTTGCGTCATATCGGCCATGAGCCCGAGCACTCCGCAAATAGTGCCGCTAGAATCCCGAAGCGGTGCAGTCGACAGGCTGATATAGACAGATGTTCCATCTTTCCTGCGTCGCACGACCTCCAAATCCGTGAAGGCTTCGTCTTTCATCACGCGTTCCCGCAAGTACCGGTGCTCGTCTGATCGCTCTGGCGCCACAGTCGGAAGGGGGTGGCCCAGCACTTCGTCCTCGCACCAGCCAAAGATCTGTTCAGCTCCAGGATTCCAGAGCTGACAGAGTCCATCGGCGTCAAGCATCACGATCCCGATCGGTGACGAGTGGATGAGTGCAGTGAGCCGATCATTGGTTTGCCTGAGCTTATCCTCGATCTCCTTCTGCGCGGTAATATCGATCAGAATACCAAGAACCTCCCTCGCGCTGCCGTCAGGATTCTTCTGGAGCACTGCATTGTCGAGGAACCAGCGATAGGTCCCATCGGCAACTCGCCATCGATATTCGGTACTCAAGGTTCCTGTCGCAGAGATTCGCTGGAATGTCTGCAGGACCCGTTCACGATCCATCGGGTGGAGACGCAAGACCCACAAGTCCGAATCCTTTAGAAAGGCGGTGCTGGGAAACCCGGTGAGGACCTCGATATTGTCGCTCACCCAGAGCGCCCCGAAATTCCCTGACGCCAGAGCTGAATAGGATGCGACCGACAAGGTCCGCATGATCAATGCTTGTTTCGTCTCGCTCGCCTGAAGTGCCTCCTCGGCCCGTTGACGTCTCGAGAGATCCAACTTGTAGACTCCTCCCGCTCCAAGCACAAAGGCTAGGACTAATAGACTTCCTCCGCCCACAAACATAATGGTTGATTCGGCCAAGGCCGTGCTGCGTTTTGAGTGCTCCGATATCTCCCCCACCTCGTCATTAATCGAGTCCTTGAGCACTCGATGAATCTCCTCCACCTCTCGGCTCCCGTGGTCTGACTGTATGAGCTGACGCGCCGCCGCAAACCCTTGAGAGCGGGCGACATTGATGGACTGTTCGGCAACGTCGAGCCGGCTTGCGACCAACTCTTCGAGTCGGTTGAGGTGTTCCTGGTGGCGGGGCGTATCTGCTGTCAGGTCTCTGGCCTGCTTGAGTTTGTCTCGTATCAAGTTCACCGCTCCGTGGTAGGGCTCTAGCAGGATCGCCTCCCCGGATATCACATAGCCCCGATGGCCGACTTCGATATCATCGATCAAGGTCCTAATGTGCTCGAACGTCAAACGGATCTCATGGCTTCGGGCAACGTGAGACTCTGTTTGCTTGAATCCCGTCGTGCTTCGGTAGACAACGATGGTCATACCGAGGAACAGCAGAAACGCGATGCCGAGGCCGATCCAAATGTATTTCTCGCGAGGCCTTTGCATACAGTCAATTCTTAGAAACGTTCGCGTATGTCACAAACAGTCGTCATCATATCGCCTCCGCATGCAAAACGATATCGCAGACTGCTCACAACCACCGGGATCCCTCCTGATGGTTGGGTGCATATTCTGCCCCATACGCTACAGCGTTGGGCAACCATGAGCCATCAGCCGTCGAGTAGTTCGACTGTCAGCGCTGTCCTACAGAGCGGTGATTACGGCTTGGCGCGACTGTAAGCTGGGTGCTTAGTATCCGCCCCTGCAAAGATTGCAGGTCAGGAATCGGGCAGACTAGCTGAATGATGAGGGAGCCTCTGGCACAAGCACACAATACCACCCAGACATGCGGTAGAATAATCGAACTATGCCAACATCACGCATAGAAATTTTGGCCCTCCTCCCTCCCCGATTATTGCTGGTGTCACTGGCCTGGCTGTTCTGCCCAGGTATCACAGAAGCGATCGACCACGGCAACGAGGTCTCAGTCTGGATCGAACCAGGCCGGGCCGTCGCCACCAGTTTGGTGAGCGGCCGGCGGGAAACTCCCCTCGACGTGCAAGAGGCTGTGATCGGATCAGGTGTAAGCGGCATCAATGCTATAGTGGTAACATCGCGGCGGTTGCTGGGCTTTTCAAGTCGTACTCTTATTTGGACGGAGACGGATCGCGACCCGTATGAAACGGTTCTCGATCGATTGGTGTTGCCCACCTTCAGCGTAGTAAGAACAGACAAACATCTCTATGGATTTCGCGGAGCGAGCGGCATCTGGCTCGATGAAACCCTCGGCATACGAGAAACGGTCAAGACAACGAGGACTACCGATTATGGGGCGGTGTTCATCACAAACGAGCGGCTCGTGGGGTTTACCTCTCTGCTCGGCGACTTTTCTTCAAAGACGCTCGGCATCCACGAGCACATCACTCGCTTGGACATTGAGCAAGGCCTTATCCTCGTCACTACCAACAAACGTGTACTTGTGTTTGGCAGCCGCTTGAGCGGATGGGAAGAATTTGAGTGAGGCTGAAGCCTAGGAGCTTGAGGTTAATGAGCGGGAGGTTCAAACAGGAAACGAGTGCCCACTAAGTACATGTTGACACGGGCACTTACAGGGATAGATTGGGTCCAACGGACTTCGACGAGTTTGGTGCGTTCTCTTTTCTTGGCCTTTGAAGGCACCTGAATTTCAAAGACCTGCCGCTTGCCAACTTTCTGAGGGAGTAACAAAAGCATGCCACCCGGGCTCACATTGATCGAGTATCCATACCCTTTCGACGACTTCACGGCAGCGGTACCCTCGAGCTTCGTCAGCTCGTAAGGACAAGCCCACATGCTGGGCGCACGACCGCCATCTCTTCGTTCCTGTTTGATTCTCATATCGACTTGCAGTGATGTTAGGTGCGAGGATTAGCTTGATGCTACATACTTTATATTGGTCAAGTCAAAAAATTCAAGTACTTTTATGCGCCCTCTCTAGCTTCACAACTTGGACCGCCAGCAGCGTTTTTCACGTCATTCAGAAGCTCGGGGGCAGCCTCTACTGACTGCGAATTGACACCCTCGGCCCCTCGTCTCTAGAATGCCCACATGTTTAATGACCGATTCCTCAAAGCCTGCCGGCGTGAGCCGGTCGATTGTACGCCGGTCTGGTTCATGCGCCAGGCAGGCCGCTACATGGCCGAGTATCGGTCTCTCCGTGCCAAATATTCGATGCTGGAGTTGTGCAAAACGCCGGAACTGGCGGCCCAAGTCACGCTCCAGCCGATCGATCGCTTTCCGCTCGATGCCGCTATTATTTTTGCCGACATCCTGTTACCGCTCGAACCGATGGGTCTCAGCCTGGAGTTTGCGGAAGGGGAGGGGCCAGTTATCCATAATCCGGTGCGAGACCAGGCAGACGTCGAGCGACTGAAGATTACAGATGGGAGTGAACTTGGGTATGTGGCCGAAGCCATCCGTCAGGCTCAACGGGCGTTGAGCGGACGAGTGCCGTTGATCGGATTCGCCGGAGCACCGTTCACCCTCGCGAGCTATGCGATCGAGGGCGGAAGCTCGCGGAACTACCTGCGCACCAAACAGATGATGTACTGCGAGCCGAAGACGTGGCACCGGCTCATGGACAAGTTTGCGCGGGTCATCACCGGTTATTTGCGAAGCCAGATCAAGGCCGGAGCGCAGGCGATTCAATTGTTCGACAGTTGGGTGGGCTGCCTTTCGGTCGGCGACTATGTCGAATATGTCCTGCCGCATGTCCAATTGATTTTCGAGGGGCTGAAGCGGGAAGGCGTGCCGATGATTCATTTCGGCACTGGCACCTCGGCCATGCTTCGTCAGATGCGAGAAGCAGGAGGAGATGTCATCGGGGTCGACTGGCGGATCCATCTCGATGAAGCTTGGGCAAATGTGGGTCACGACGTGGCAGTCCAGGGGAATCTCGATCCATTAGCATTGTATGCACCCTTACATGAAATCGAACGGCGCGTCGAAGATATTCTGCGCCGGGCCGGCGGCCGTCCAGGCCACATCTTCAATTTGGGCCACGGGATCTTGCCCACCACTCCCATTACCCATGTGGCAGCAGCCATCGACATGGTCCATAAACTGAGTCAACGACAGGAACGGTGAAGCGTCTCTCGCCTGGAAACTTCCGCATCTTGTGAATAATCTTCGTACAGTCGGCGTCATCGGTGGAGGAATCTCAGGTCTCTCGACTGCCTTTGCCCTGTGCGAACAAGCAGCCGCCGCCGGTATCCCGATCCATTGCACGGTAGTCGACGCCGCTTCTGACTGGGGTGGCAAGATCGTCACCCATCGCGTTGGCGATCTCGTGACAGAGGCAGGACCAGACTCCTTTCTGTCGCAAAAACCAGCCGGTCTAGAACTCTGCGACAAACTGGGGCTGACCGATCAGCTCATCAACACAAACGAAACCGGGAAGCGAGCTTCCGTTTTCTCGCGTGGCCGTCTCCATGAACTTCCAGAGGGACTCGTTGTCATTACACCCAATCAGCTAGGTCCCTTTTTCCGAAGCGGCCTCTTGAGTTGGGCGGGGCTCGCACGGATGGGGCTGGACTTGGCCGTGCCCGCGAAGCGGTCACCGGAGGATGAATCACTGGCGACGTTCTTCCGGCGGCGTGTCGGCCGGCAGGCGTTCGAAAGAATGTTGGAACCTTTGATGGCCGGCATCTATGCGGGAGACGCAGAGCAGATGAGCCTGCAGGCAACGTTCCCGAGGTTCATGGAGTTGGAACAACAGTACGGAAGTGTGATTCGCGGAATGATGAAGGCCCGGGGAGCAGGCCCCTCCGCCGGACAGTTCGGCCGGAAACGCACCATGTTCGTCAGTCTCAAGAACGGCTTATCGGACCTTGTCGTCAGCCTGATAGGCCGATTGACAGATCAAGGGGTTACACTCAGGGCAAGCTGTGCCGTCGACGCTCTGCGTGTGCGATCCAACCGACCCGGTCGCTGGATGTACGACGTCATCCTCCGCGACAGCTCAGCCCTGTCCGTCGATAGTCTCGTGCTGGCCACCCCTGCCTATGTGTCGGCTGAATTGGTTCGTCCGCTCACGCCGATTGCCGGCGGTTTGCTGGAGATGATTCCCTACTCATCCACAGCAACGATCGCCATGGCCTATCCAAGGACGGCGGTATCCGGGACAGCGGAGGGATTCGGGTTTGTCGTTCCTCGTGCTGAGGGGCGCGACCTCATTGCAGCGACCTGGACCTCGCTCAAGTGGCCACACCGCGCTCCACCGGATCAACTGCTGGCGCGCTGCTACGTCGGCGGAGTCGGACGGGAAGCTATTTTAACGTTGGATGATCAGGCCTTAGTGGCGCGGGTCAGGGCAGAATTAGCTTCGATGTGCGGCGTGACTGCGGCGCCGGGGTATGTGGAGGTCAATCGCTGGATGAGAGCTATGCCGCAATATACAATGGGTCATCTGGATCGGCTGGCTCAGATTGAGGCGGCACTCAGCCGCTATGGGGGACTGATCCTCACCGGCGCCGGCTATCGGGGGGTCGGGATTCCGGACTGCATCCGTGACGGGGCACTCGCAGCTGAACGTGTCGTGCGCTATCTGTCAGGAGAACGGTCGTAATTTGAAACGCAAGGACTCGATAGGTAGGCAGAAGGGGTTCAGGCTGAAGGCTTTTAGGCCGAAGGCTTCCGAGCACTTCAGCCTAAACTCCTTCAGCCTAAACACCTGAGCATTGCCATGGATAACCGGATAAAAATTCTCGATGTGGCTGGGCCCTATCGAGAACCGCGCGAGCAGGTGTTTTCCTATGACTATTCCATCCAACGGGCATCCTGGCCGACCCTTCAGGGCATACGCGTGAAGGTGGCCATTCCAGAAGAATTGGATGCGCTCCGTGACAAGATTCTAGGATCCGTCGCAGGGATAACACCGGGCCAGCAACTCATAATTTCCAAATGCTTGTCGCGGCATCTCGCGGACGAAAAATTCCGCATCGCCGAAGCTGACGGCATGTTGGCGGAGCGGCGCGATATCGTCATAGCCCCTTTCACGGGGCCTCTGGCTCATTTGTTCCCGCGTCTTGATGCCTGGGCGACTGAACAACAAGAAACGTTACGGGCAGAAATCAAAACACGCGTCGGGCTGTAAATCAGCCCACTGGTTTTTCTTGTTTATTTGGTTTGTTTAGTTTGTTTGGTTGAACGAAATGAACAGATAAACCCACTCGCGCTGCAGGCTGCTCAAAAAGGGGTAGGGTAGCCTGGTCGATCCTCGATTGCGCGCGACTTTCTCACCCGCCCGCCCACTGGCACGCCGAGACGTGCCATGAGCTCGAGCGAGGGCGTCACAAATTTCCCCAGTTGCCCTAGGGGAGTGGCCAAGGCTGCCCTCGACTGCGCGCATCGGACGAGTACAGTTTCATCGTGCGCGTTCTGCGAGCAAGGAGGGCACCTGGCCACTCCTCCTCCTTTGAGGCCGCGCGTTGCGCGAGCACAGGAGATCATCAGCCTCCATCCCGCTCTCTGTTCCGCGAGCAGGAGGACGGTCAGGCTACCCCACCCCTTTTTGAGCAGCCCGCTAGAAAATTTTTCGGTAGTTTTTCGAGTGCACTCCCGACTCGTCGGCAAAACCCAGCGAGGCACTGTCGGGATTACCTGTATCGTTGAGATCGATGCGATAATGCCCACGGATGGCTTCCATGGCTGTTTCGAATGCAACGGCCTGAGGATAGAGGTTGCCCGGTGCATGCGCGCCGCGGGTGAGTATGCGAATCACGTCGGCCTGCGCGAACTTGAGATCAGACACCACATAGATGTCAGCGACAGCATGGTCCCCCAATTTGTGGCCGGGCGTTGTGGCCGGCAGGAGCTCGGATAACGTGCCGGAGAGCCGGTCCTGTTTAAACCGTTTCAAGAGTCCAACAACTTGGCTGTCGGTCGCTTCCGAGGGAACAGTAAGACTGATCGCGTTCATATCCAAGATGGTTGCATGGACCTTGAAGAGCACAGGGGCTGCTTCGGGATCTTCGATAACCGGTTCAGCTGGTCCCTCTGTTCCGGCCACTTGTTTATTCTTCGAACTCGGCACGATGAGAAACACAAAAAGCCAGAGACCGAACAGCACGCCGAAGACCACGATGAGGGGGTGGATTCCGGCACGCTTGCCTTCCTCATAGGGATTCGGCTTCTCACTCATGACGACCTTCTTCTGCCCCTGTGACAGGACTCGCCTGCTTCTTCGCCTGGTCCCACAGTCGATCCAATTCCGCAAATGGAAGTTCGCCAACCGCACGGCCCGACTCGGTCGCCCGGGCTTCGATGAATTGAAATCGTTCGACGAATCGGTTGGCGGCCTGACGCAAGGCGTCTTCAGGATTCACTTTGATGAAGCGGGAGAGGTTCACGAGTGAAAACAGCACATCCCCGAATTCCGCGACAATCTGTGACTGTCTCTCAGCTGAAACCGCGGCATCAGGCTCTGCCTGGTTCGATGAGGGGGATCGGATGGCGACGCGGAGTTCCTGGATTTCCTCCTCTACCTTGCCCAGAACCTGATCAAAGCCGTTCATATCATGAGTCCAATCAAAACCGACCCGTGCGGCGCGTGCTTGAAGTTGATAGGCCCTCAGGAGGGCCGGCAATGTCTGCGGCACACCGTCGAGCACCGAGGCTGGTCGGCCGGAAGCCTCGCGCTCTGTCCGTTTAATATCCTCCCACCGCATGACGACCTGATCGGCATTCATCGGAGCAGAACTTACCGCCCCATCCTTGAACACATGGGGATGCCGTCGAATCAGTTTGTCGGCCAGCTGTTCAAGCACATCCTCGATCGTAAAACTACCGGCTTCTGCAGCGATCTGACTATGAAACAGTACTTGTAATAGCACATCGCCCAGCTCCTCCGCGAGTTTGCCCCGGTCCTGTCGATCCAGAATTTCCAGCACCTCATAAGTTTCTTCCAGAAGATAGGGCTTCAGCGATTCATGCGTTTGCTTGCGATCCCAAGGACATCCATCCGGCGCTCTCAATGCAGCCATCAATTCGACAACGGTCTGAAATCGCTCCGACATTGTTACCCTTTCGATCCCTCAGTTGGCGACCATTATACCCGGTTCCTGCCAGGCTTCAACCGGCTAGTAGGCTGAGGAAACCCTACTGTGGCACAGTGAAACTCAATTACCCACGCGTACAGCACAACAGAAGGACCATGCGCAGGATGCTCAAAAAGTTCAGACATCTCACCCACCCAACCCCGGCGCGCCAAGACGCGCCGTTCCGCAGGCAAGGCCGCAACGCACTACCGCCCTATTAAAGGGTGGCTGCGATGATCCCAACTGCACGCGGCTTCTCAATCCCCTATTTTATGTTCAAGGGTAGGCTGGCCGATCCTCGAGTGCGCGCGTCGAACGAGCACATTCTTATCGTGCGCGTTCCGCGAGCAGGAGGACGACCAGGCTACCCTGCCCATTTTCCAGCATCCTGCTGTCGGCTTGCGCCTCTCTAGGGCCTGTGATACTGTACGGTCGCTGCATCTGGAGCGGGGGAAACGCCTGTGGCCGCAGAACAGGAAGAAGGATTTGTCGTTCGGGATCGGCGGGGCGGGAGTAGCTCAGACCGTTCTTCCACCACTTCGCCTGCCGCATCGGGGAGCCAGCCCCACCAGCAGACTGCACCCCCTGATCCACACCAGGGCTCGGGAATTCCCGTCACCTTTTCCTCTTTCGTCATCTCTCTGGGCAGCTCCTCGCTGATGTTGATGGGGGAACAGTTGGACCCCCAACAGCCTCCGATGCCGGTGAATCTACCGCAGGCGAAAGAAATTATCGACTTGCTCTCGGTCTTGGAAGAGAAGACCACAGGCAATCTCACGACGGACGAACAAACGGTGCTGCGGGATATGCTCTACGCCCTTCGGATGAAGTACGTGAGTTTGGCTGCCAAGTAGTCGTACCCCTGCCGCCTGTCGACCCCGGACGTGTCTGCCAGCCACCATGGTCCATGCGCCCTGGTGAAACGCTTTCCAGATTCCATGATCTTGAGCAGGCAGTCTTCCATGTGCCAAGGCGCCGATAATCGGGGATGCCGGATGTGAATGATATCAGAAAGAACAGAGGTTCAATGACCAGGGTCTCACCGACTCTTGTTGGGGCTGGCCGGTCTTCATGGCCATCCGAGCCTGTGACCGAACCGGAACGCCAGAAGATGCATCTTCGGCCGGTCTGGATCATCCTCATTCTGCTGCTGCCTTGCCTGGCACTGACTTTTTACTATTCTCAGGTCGTCGTTCCCGGTGGCGAGGAAGCGGATTCTCTTCTGCCGACAACCAGCTACGCCTTCGTTCTCCTCCTACTCAATCTCGATCTGATCGGATTTGTGGTCTTGATGCTGCTGCTCTCCCGCAACCTCATCAAGGCCTACTTCGAGCGGCGGCATCGACTATTCGGGTCGGGATTTCGCACGAAATTGGTGGCAGCCTTTATCGGGTTTTCACTGATTCCAACTGTCCTCTTAGCACTGGTTGCGAGTGGGCTGGTGAATAAGGCCGTGGATGTGTGGTTCAGCGATCAAATTGAACAGGTCATGCGGGACTCTTATGACGTAGCACGAATGCAACATGCCGGCCATATTACCCTGGCTGTGAATAGTGCCAAGGCCATCAGCCGTGAAATTTATCGGGAAGACATGTTGCTGACAGAACAACGTGATCTGCTGGTCGCAGCGATGGCGCGCAAGCGGGCTGAATTCGGTGTGGCCGGGATTGAAGTCTTCTCGGCAAAAATGGAAGCCCTCACGAAGGCCCTGGATCTTGACAACGTGCCTTTATCGGCGCTCGATCTACCGATCGGCCAATTGGTGCTCCAGGTCATCAACGGGAAACAGGAGGTGAATGCGGTTCAGGAGGCCCCCACTGGACGTTTGGTGCGGGCTGCCGCTCCAATCGCAGCAAGCGGGCGGAGCGGCGAGATCGGTGGCGTGGTGGTGGTGGAGGCCTTCGTCCCTGAATCTCTGCTGGCAAAAATGGAAGGGATCGGCCACCAATACGACGAATACAAGCAGACCAAGGCCATGAAAAATCCGATCAAGGCCGGCGCCTATCTCTTCGTCGCTGTCATTACGGTGCTGATTCTATTCGGAGCGACCTGGTTTGGATTTTATGTCGCGCGGAGTATTACGGTGCCAATTCAACAGTTGGCTGAAGCGACAGAGGCGATTGCCCAAGGAGATCTTTCCGTACGGATCGAAGCTAAGGCAACCGATGAAGTCGGGACCCTCATCGATTCATTCAACCGAATGACGTCAGATCTGCAAGAGAGTAAGTCTGAGATCGAAGAGGCCAATATTTCGTTGCGCCACAGCAATCTGGAACTGGATCGCCGCCGGGCCTATATCGAGACGGTGGTTGAAACGATCGCCGCGGGCTTGGTCTCCATCGATAAGAACGGGCTCATCACGAACTTCAATCCGTCCGGCGAACGGATTCTCGGGCTGGCGGCGGATCAATTTCGCAACAGGCCGGCCAATGAGGTGTTCAAAAAATTCCGACTCCACCCGTTTCAGACGGTCTACGACCGGATGTTAGCCGATCAGCGCGATACACTGACTCTCGAGGGCCAAATGGAGATCGACGGCAGATTCCTGACCATCGGACTTCATGGGTCGCGTATGAAGGACGAGGCGAATAAGGACCTCGGTATCGTACTGGTGTTTGAAGATCTCACGGAGTTGATCAAGGCGCAGAAGGTAGCGGCATGGCAGGAGGTGGCGCGGCGAGTGGCCCACGAAATTAAGAACCCGTTGACGCCCATCCAGTTATCCGCACAACGTTTGCGGAAGAAGTATTTCGAGAAGTCACCGGATTTCGAGACGATCTTCGACGAAGCAACCAACGTGATCGTCAACGAAGTGACGAGCCTCAAACATATGGTCGACGAGTTCTCGAAGTTTGCACGGCTGCCGACTCCACAAATGGCGCATCAGTCGCTCCACGATGTGATCAACGAAGTCACAACACTCTATCGAGGGGCCCACAAGGATGTGGAACTCATCGTGCAACTCGACGAAGACCTCCCGACTCTCAATTTTGATCGAGAGCAGCTCAAGCGGGTCCTGGTTAATTTGCTGGACAACGCGATTCAGGCAATGCATCAGAAGGGGCGGGTGTGGCTTGCGACGAAGTACGATACAAAGCGCCGGCGCGCCGTGGTGAGCGTGGCGGATGAAGGCACAGGGATTGCCCCGGAGGACCGGGAAAAACTCTTTGTGCCATATTTTACGAGGAAGAAGACGGGAACCGGGCTAGGTTTGGCGATTGTGCGTCGCATCATTACCGATCACGAAGGCCAGATTCAGGCCGGCCCAAATCACCCGAAAGGGACTGTATTCACGTTTGAACTGCCTGTCTAGATACGTCATGCTCCATCCCGACACCTCACGCCTGACGTTTAATGCCTAAGGGAGCGCTATGTCCGCATCGATCTTAATCGTGGATGACGAAGAATCGATTCTTACCTCCTTGAGCGACATTCTCCGGGACGAAGGTTACAACGTCGCGGTGGCCAAGAACGGCGTGGACGCGTTGCGCGCCTATACGATGGATCCACCGGATCTGATGCTCCTCGACATCTGGATGCCTGAGATGGACGGGATGGAAACCTTGCGTCGGGTCCGTGAACTGGCACCGACGGCGCAAGTGATGATGATGTCGGGACACGGGTCAATTGAAACGGCAGTCAAGGCGATCAAACTGGGAGCCTATGATTATATCGAAAAGCCGCTGTCGCTCGAAAATGTCACGCTGCGCGTCAAACATGCCTTGGACCAATATCGATTGGAGCAGGAGAATCGGACGCTCCGGACCACCGTCCAACGGAAATTCGAGTTGGTGGGACAGTCCCCTGCAATGCAGCAGTTGCGACAGTTAATTCAGACAGCCGGGCCGACCAATAGCCGCGTGTTGATCGGGGGAGAAAACGGCACGGGCAAAGAGTTGGTCGCGCGCGCGATCCACATGGAGAGTGCCAGAGCCAATCGGCCGTTTGTTGCCGTGAACTGTGCCGCCATTCCGGAAACCTTGATCGAGTCCGAGCTATTCGGACATGAAAAAGGGGCGTTCACAGGAGCGACCTCGATGAAACGGGGACAATTCGAGCAGGCGGACAGTGGTACTCTCTTCCTGGACGAAATCGCCGACATGAGTCTGAATACCCAGGCGAAAGTATTGCGGGCTTTACAAGAGCAGCAATTCACCCGCGTCGGTGGAACGAAACTCCTCAAGGTAGACGTGCGGGTGTTAGCCGCCTCCAATAAGAATTTGCTGAAGGAAATCGAAAAAGGCACGTTTCGCGACGACTTATTCTACCGGCTTAACGTGGTGCCGATCATCGTACCTCCGCTCAGAGAGCGCCGGGAAGACATTCCGCTGCTGATTCGCCATTTCATGAAGGTCCATGCGGAGGAGCAAGGATTGCGGATGAAAGAAGTTTCGCCGGAAGCGATCACAGTGTATCAACAGTACGACTGGCCTGGAAATATCCGAGAACTTCGGAATCTGATTGAGCGATTGATGATCATGGTCCCGGAATCGGTCATCGGTCCTGCACAAGCAGGCATCCCTTTGCAAGGACGCTCAGAGGCGGCATCCCCCTCTATAGGAGGCGCGATCGAGCCCGTCTTCACCCAATCCTATGACTCTCTCAGGGACGCGCGCAATGCATTCGAGAAGGACTATATCGGCAGAAAGTTGCGAGAGCATCATTGGAACATTTCTCGAACGGCTGAAGATTTGAAAATCGAACGAAGTCATCTCCATCGGAAAATCAAGTTGCTTGACGTGGAGATGCGCCCGGAAGCGTAGGGCGGGGACAGCCAACCATCCTTCTTGCTCGCAGAGCCCCCACGATGAAGCGGTGGTCGCTCGATGCGCGCAATGAAGGAGAGGTTGCCTGCCCCCGATGGAGAAGTTGAAAAATCAAAAGGTGCTCGTTGGTCGCCCGCAGTGGGAGACAATTAGTCTCCTTCCTTGGGGAGATAGCGAGCAAGCTTGGAAGGATCAAATGGATGGTGGTCGCTCGATGCGCGCAGTGGAGACCATCCCAGCCGCCTCGCCATGCAAGCGGAAGTTGAGCAACGCCTCGACTTTTTTCTTTGACTGAGCCTGAACTCCCATACACGCTAGCGGACCTTTTCAGCATTCCACCGATGTTTGCGCGTTGACCTCTGCAACAGCCCTCCGCTAAGATGCGCCCGCGTATGACAACCTATCGAGATGCCGGAGTCGATATCGATGCAGGCGACGAGTTCGTCGATCGCATCAAGCCCCTCGTGCGCTCAACCTTTCGCCCTGAGGTCCTGACAGATCTTGGTGGATTCGGTGGGCTCTTCCGTCTCCAGGCAAAGAAGTATGAGGACCCTGTTCTGGTCTCCGGGACTGACGGAGTCGGCACAAAGCTCAAAATTGCCTTCCTGATGGATCGGCACGACACTGTCGGCATTGACCTTGTGGCGATGTGCGTCAACGACATTGCCGTCAGCGGGGCAGAGCCGCTATTCTTTCTCGATTACTTCGCGACCGGGAAACTCGCAGTCCCTAAAGCACAACAAGTCATTTCCGGGATCGCCGAAGGTTGTCGCCGCGCCGGCTGCTCTTTAATCGGCGGGGAAACCGCCGAAATGCCTTCCTTCTATGTGGAGGGCGAGTATGATCTGGCAGGGTTCGCTGTCGGAGTGGTGGACCGACCGAAGATCATCGATGGCCGTCAGATCGTACCAGGCGATGCCTTGATTGGCTTGGCCTCGACCGGTCTTCATAGCAACGGGTACTCGCTGGCACGCCGTGTCTTATTCGATCAGGCCAAACTCAACGTGACCAGCTTCCTGCCTGAATTCGATCGGCCTCTGGGAGACATCTTACTCACTCCAACCAGAATCTATGCCAAACAAATCCTCACATTGATCCAAGAATTCTCCATCAAGGGTATGGCCCATATCACCGGCGGCGGCATTACGGAGAACCTTCCGCGAGTGTTTCCCCCTCGCATGCGGGCGCAGGTGCGACGAAGCGCCTGGTCCGTCCCCCCTATTTTCCAGGCAGTTGCAGGGTTCGGGCAGGTGGACCGTGAGGAAATGTACCGCGTCTTCAATATGGGGATTGGATTGATTCTCGTGGTCCCTTCGTCGTCCGCACAGGCCGTCATCGCCCGCGCCACAGATTTGGGCGATTCGGCTTGCCAGATCGGAACCATGGTGTCTTCGAACGACGACGTTCCATTGGTGGAGTATGTCGATTAAGCGGACGGGTGCGCTTCGTGTCGCCGTATTGGCATCCGGCCGCGGATCGAATCTTCAGGCAGTCATCGATGCAATCGAAGCCGGGATCGTTCAGGCCAAGATTGTCGTAGTCATTAGCAACAAAAAAGACGCACCGGCTTTAGAAAGAGCCCATCGGCATGGCTTGTCCGCTCTCTTCATCGATCCCAAACCCTACGCCGGCAGACCAGATAGTCGTGAGGCCTACGATCGTGAGCTACTCAATGTACTCAAACAGCACGATGTAGAGTTGGTGTTGTTGGCTGGGTACATGAAGATCGTAACCATGGTCCTCGTGGAGGCCTTTACGAATCGCATGATGAATATCCATCCATCCCTATTACCCTCGTTTCCCGGATTGGACGTGCAAAAGAAGGCGATCGAGTGGGGCTGTAAACTTGCGGGATGTACGGTGCACTTTGTGACGGAGGGGGTCGATGAAGGGCCGATCATTTTACAAACGGCAGTCCCAATTCTCGACGACGATTCTCCCGACAAACTGGCCAGTCGGATTCTCGATCAAGAACACACAATCTACCCGCGCGCGGTCCAGCTCTTTGCCGAAGGACGATTGCGGGTTGAAGGGCGGCGCGTGTTCATCGAAGGTGGAAAGCCGGAAGGCGAGGCGGTAATCAGCCCCTCGTAATGCTGCATGCGGGACGAGGGCGACGCTGAGGCTAATTGAGGCGCATCACATTTTCTAAACCTTTCCTAAGCCTCAACCTGTTTCAGGTAGCGACTCGGAAAAGGGTTCTGTATAATGGCCGCGTGGTGGGGCATTCGCCTTACCGGTCAAATAACGGTCCTGTGGGGGGCTAGCTCAGTTGGGAGAGCACTACGTTCGCAACGTAGGGGTCGGGGGTTCAACTCCCCTGCCCTCCACCAAACTTATTTTGCCCCGCCGCCATCCGCAGGAGTCCCGCATAATCAACAGGACAATTGGCCTCAGGCGATCCGCGCAACCCCTTGAATATCAACGCCCCACGGGTCGGTTAACGACGGTGAAGAAGCCTGCCCCTCCAGCATTTTTATTCGCCGCTTGAGATTTCCAAGTTCCCTCCTCGCGAAAATTCCAAGCTACCTGGTTCAAAAAACTCCCTTGAAATCGTATGAAATGCGCGTCGATTTCCTGAACGAATTGGACTATCCTTTGCCTGTTCAAAAATAAATCTCTGTGACAACGAGCGCCAGCCAGTGAAGGGAAACCCGGAAGAGGAATCTATGAAATCAAGAACAAAAGTCGACTCCTATTCCCCTGTCAGCCACCATTGTGTCGTCAACCCCCTGGGTGTCACCCAGGCCCTCGTGAGCATCTGTGTCGGGGGCATGTTATGCGGTCCTGTCCTTGATGCATCGGCGCTGCCCCCCGCAGATGAAGTATTGCAGGAGTTCCGGATATCGGACAGCGACCGGCAGAGGATCCGGAAGGGCGAAATTGTCACGTGGACGGCCACTGAAGGATCGGATCGGGAGCTTGCCCTCGGCATGGTCTTGTTGGTGAAGACAAAGCCGGAGAATCTTACCGATCTTTTTCGTGAGGCGGCTACGTTCATGAACATCAAGGTGATCACTGGGTTTGGAAAGATTGGGAACATTGGGTTTGGAAAGATTGAGAACGAAGGGACATTGGCCGACTTTGCAGGGGTGACTCTGGCTCCAAACGGAGAGAAGGAAGCCCGGCGCTACCTCGAAGTGGAACCAGGCGATGACCTGAATCTGGACGCCAAGGAGATGGCGGCCTTTCGGGCGCTGAACTCAGCCAGCAAGGACGGGGTGGTGCCGATTCAGAAGGTGGAGGCGCTGATACGCGAGGGGTTGCTGGCGCGCTACCAGGCCTATCACACGAAGGGGTTGGCAGGCGTCGCACCTTACGCACGCAAGAGCGGGCCTCACCTGCTCGCGAGCGACGAGCTGTCTATTGCTACAAAACAATCGAAGCTCCTTGCGAGGTATCTCCCCTCCGTGTACGACGTACTAATCAAGTATCCGGCCACCGCCTTAAAGCAAGGCGAGGAGTTCGAGGAACAGTTTTTGTGGATTAATAGCGAAGTCTTTGGGCGTCCGACCTTTGCCCTGTCTCACCGCATGCTCTTCCAGGTCGGCGAAGCCTATGTCTTCGTGGATCGCCAATACTACGCCAGCCATGAATACAACTGCCTGCAACAAGGGGCGGCGGCGCTCCCAACGGGGGACGGCACGGTCGTCGTCTACCTCAGCCGTGTGTCGACCGAGCAAGTCGCCGGATTTGGATCCTCGATGAAACATTCCGCGTCTCGTGTCCTGATGACGCCCTACTTCAAGGACTTGCTTGAGGCCCTTCGGGCGAAGGCCGAGAAGCCGTAGCGCGATGCTGAGGATGTTGTTCAATCTGGGGTTAGCTATGGCAAAGTACCAGGCATCATTGACCTGCCCGACTCGGTCAAAAGTGCTCACTTCCAAGGAAGAGATACACCGATTGTGCTCTTTTTGTGCTCAACTCCAACTCACTCCAGCTCACTCAGACCTACTCCAGCCAAAGTTCGGGTTTTTTGGACTTCCCCCGGTTTAGTGGACACCGCTGATTGAGTGAGCGGCCCGCTCTTCGAACTCCACGGGGCTGAGGTAACCCAACGTGGAATGCCGACGGGCCCGATTGTAAAATCCCTCCA
>Ga0070685_10000334_pt1 | contig 28953 bp, 33 predicted proteins | sample KBSS13LmetaG_FD_65651 | JGI IMG/M metagenome (GOLD analysis project Ga0070685, IMG submission 65651) | Switchgrass rhizosphere microbial communities from Kellogg Biological Station, Michigan, USA - KBS S1-3L metaG | ecosystem: Host-associated > Plants > Roots > Rhizosphere ...
CATTGCGACCTTACATTCAGCCGCACATCCAAGATTGATAATCCAGCTTTGACTTACCCTCAGGCTATCTTGGATGTTCTTATTTTTACCTCTGATTTGTTCACACAAGCTACCGCCAGGCTCATTGTCGTTTTATACTATCCATGGTTTAATAACATAGTCTGACTACTAGTCGGCAGTACCCTTGTTGAGGAAGAGCCGCTAGCCCTTTCTCCAACCGTACATTAACAAGCGGTGGAACTCTTGCGAGCATGCTATCCTCCCATTGCGGTTCCATCCGCAGTGAAGCGATACATGCCAATTGACACACATTCAGAAACAATACATCTAGACCAACAAGAAGAGTACAAGCGTTATTACGTTCACTACATAACCACGCTTGTACTCTTCTTGTTGACGTCTCGCTCAACAACATCATGAGACACCTTGCGTTCCGACCAAGAGGAACCCAGGCAACAAGTTGAGCCATGCACCACTACGCCAAGGAAGCAGGAAAAGCACCATGCAGTGCGCATTCCACGCCACCACCAACGAAGACCACCCCATCTTACATGGGTCATCGCCATTCTTTGTGGTGAGCTTCGGTGGCGACCTCCCGGCCGCCCTCGAGTACAGCACGGACCCGGCCGAGACCGCCTTCGTCGTGATCTGCGACGCCGCGTGCGAGCAGCTGCTCGACCGGTTCGGCCCCGACGACAAGCTGGCCACCGATGCACTCAACAGCACCGGGATCGGGATCTACTGCGCAACCGGCCACCCCGTCGGCCTGGACAGCCCACAGGACCCCGACGTCCTGCGCAAGAGCCTGAGCGAGGACACTACGCCCTTCGACGGCAACCCCATCGACCCAGACACCATCAGGGTGGTGAGGTGCATGCGAGGCTTCACCGTCGAAGCCTTCGCGATTAAGTTCGAAGCACTGCACGAGCAGCTCCTAGCAACTGCGTTCCCGGACCGGAGCACCCACCTCGAAGCTCAGGCAGTCTGATGCAGAAGCCCAGAGTCTGACCACCTCAACAGGTGGCCCGGACCTCGGGAGCAGTACTATGCGTGACCTCGGAGCGCGGCCGGACGGTGCTACACAAGCATCGCGGCCGTGCCCCGCGGGGCACATTGTTTTTTGAATGTCCACCGTTCTACCGCTTGTTGTTATCAAAACTTAATGTGTCCTATGGCTTAACACAGTATCCCATGGGTCGTCACATCCCCTATCATTAGTGGTACATCCTACACCTAAAACTACTCGTATTTTAGTCTGCTCTTTGACACGCATCTATACCATATATTGTAATAAACTAATATTAATTATATAATTATTTTCTTGGAAGCATCGGCTTCCTCTAGTACATTGGCGCCTCAATGTTCGCAAAGAATTATAGCCGCCAATAGTACATTAACAAGCGATAGAACTGACCACATATCAGTGTAGAAACAGATGCGGCACGGCGCGAGCAAGAAGCATATGAGTGCTACTCCCTAAACGAGTAACATTGATATGCTTCTTGTTGACGTCTCAAGCAGCAACAGAGATACTTGAGGACCCAAACCTAGAGGGACCTCAGGCAACCAGCGGCAGCCAGCACCCCACCATCATGAGAGGCAGTAAGAGCACCATGAGCAAAGTCGAGTGTGGCCACGCGGTCATATACTCCCACCCCGTCAAGACCGGCGCCCTGTCTTGCATACTCGTCGTCGGGCAGATCGACACCGAGACCTGGAACCCTATGACCGCCCGCGCGTACGTCGTACTGTGCCACAAGTGCACCCAGATGCTGATCTCCGGGCTCGACATCATGGACCTCGGAGACAAGACCGACCCCCAGTCCGTCGCCCGCGGCCTCAACGTCTACGCCATCGCGGAACAGGCAGCCAACAACACGGACGTGTTCGACCTGGAGAGCCTGCGACTCGGAACGCACATGTTCACCATGCCGGCAGCGTCGTGCGACTCCTACCTGTGGGAGGACGTCGTCCTGCGACTCCAGCCCGGGATCGACAGGATGGCCGCCAGCGCCGAAAGCGAAAGCAGCAACGTCGGCTGATCGGCCATCCTGGCCCAGTAGCCTGACAATGGGTCATCCACGGACCTGGCGACACTGCAGTGACGTCTCGGGGCGCGGCGACGGTGCCTTCATGGCACCGCTCGACCGCGCCCTATGGGCGCACCTTCTCGTTTGTTTCCGTCGTTCTACCGCTTGTTATTTTTATCAAAAAGTCAATTGTGACCATACTTCTCCTCGTCACAACACAAGATAACTACAAACAAAATTAAGACACTTAAGGGGCTTTCTTCTCGGAGCGCTTGGCGCTCTCGAAGCCGTGATGCCGTTCAAAGTGGTTGTGATTAACCACGTTCGCCATTTTGTGCGTGTCGTATTTGTGCGCTACGCTATGCGCCTTGCTCTCCCCCTTGCGTGTTAGGTGACGGTTGCGTTCTGCCATAGACATATCTATGCACCCTCCTTACCTTGTACTTTTATTTTACTCCAAAGCTGCAACCATTTGGCGTGGCAGTTCAGCGGTTATGCCATCTACCTCATGGCTGTCGAATACATCGCATAGCGCCTGCCAGGCGGCTTTTATGCGCCTCTTAGCACCTGTTTCATCAACATCTTCCAGGTCCATCAGTTGGTCAATAATATCTTCGTCGATATGGCTAGCAGTAGGCACCATTTGGGCAGCACTTTGCAGCTCGTTGGGCAAGGCTGCGGCAAATTCACGGCGAGTTTGGTCGGTAAGATGAGCTGCTACGTTTTCGACTACTAGTTCCAGTGCGTCTTTCGACGAAGCATCGTCGGCACTCGCAGCATCTTTTATCCTGCGGATAAGATCACGATACGTCATAGCAAAATTCTCCTTTCGAGCCATACTATGACGAAACAATCTGAAGTTTTGCTATAAGCTTTCTTACTATTTTTATTACTGCGGAGGAGCCAACTGTATAAGCTTACCTGCAACAGGGTAAAACGACTCATCACCTAAACGCGCCAAATTATCATGCCAAAACTTGTGAAGCACCTCGGCATCGTCGTAGGCACGATGCCGCTTCGCCACCCGGTAACCGGCGCGGCGGATAACCTCGTCGAGTTTATGGCTCCGCTCGGCCGGAAACAACGCACGGCTCAAGCGCACCGTGCAGAGCCGGTCCATATCAAACGTCTGACCGGCGCGGCGATATTCTTCACGAAAAAAGCTATAGTCAAAACTAACGTTATGTGCCACAAACAGCGCACCGTCAAACAATTGACGGAGCCGTGGTAACACTTCAGCGAACATTGGTTTGCCGTTTACTTCATGCGGCGCTATGCCGGTTAGATCGGTAATCCAGCCCGGTACCAACTCCTCGGGATCAAGCACTTGGTTCATACTAGCCACCACCTTACCGCCTTCAACTCGGAGCGCGCCAATTTCGAGTATACGGCTGCTCCACGCCATCCCTCCAGTCGTCTCAACATCTACAAAAACAAGCGGCCTCCCCTGCATACTTCTAGTATAGCAAGTTAACTCTTGGTAATGTCAGTAAAGGCAGCGGCAGTTATAGCATGGATGAGGCTTACCTGGGAGCCATAGAGGCTCATAGAGCTTGCAGGGTTATTGGTGTATATCACCAACACAAAGTTATGCCCCTGATATTGCACAATTGCAGCATCGTGCAGTACGCCGTCAATCTCACCGTATTTGTGATACACAATGGCATCAGCCGGTAGGGCAGCGGGTATGAGCCTGTTCATTGTCGTATGTGCCATATAGCCGTAGATCAAGGCTTGATGATCGGCGTTCATAAGTTTTCCCTGGTAGAGCAGCTGCAGCATTTTAGCCATTGCAGAGGTAGAAAATTGTATGTTGTTTGGTGTCATTTTGCCGGCAACCCCAATGCTATCCAGATACTTCTGCTCACCACCAAACTTCAGATAACCATTCAGCTTATCCCAGGCATCATTATCGCTATTTACAATCATGCGCATAATAATATCTTGCGCCGGCTCACCTTCTAGTGTCTGGGTGAGCGTCGCCTTGCCGAGCTCTACCTGATGTATGTAGTCAAAAACAGCCACCAGCTTACTAGTGCTGGCAGCTTCGTACGTTTGGGTATAGTGACCAGCATCATATTCTTTGCCGGTGTCCAGATTAATGAGTGTGACTGAAGCCGAAAGAGCCGTCCCCGCGTTAATCGCCGCATTCAGATCGTCCGGCAACGAAGCTAGCGGATCGGGTGCCGGAGCCAGAACCGCCCGAGGCTGCTGCTCAGCCGGCCGCTTGCTTGCCGCCAGGGCAGCAATAGTCGGCGACGAAGGTGGATTATCCAAGCGATAGCCGAATAGTACCGCAGTCACTAGCGCTGCGAAAAACAGTATGGTCGCCACGAGTCCAACATCAATCTTGTGATGTGTATAGGGCAAAGGAGCAGCCAGCATAGAATTATCTGGCATTGGCGGACTATGTGCTGACCCCTCTGCTTGCCACCGCTTCATTAATAATCAGTATACTGCTTATCCTCCACTCAGCAAAAGCGGCTGCTCTATACTTCAGAACTTTTTAACAATTTGACTGAGACATGGCATCAAACTATCTTACAGAGGCGAGATTATATCGTTTGACGATATATCTTTTTTAGATATAATGGAATTATGAGTAGAAACGCATCTGGTCTCCTCCCTCAAGTAACGTTCAGCATATTATTCGCGCTGAGCCTAAAACCACGCCACGGTTACGAGCTGATGCAGCAGATTGACCACGATAGCAGTGGAAAGCTAAAACTCGGTCCCGGCGCTCTCTACGGCGCAATCAAGCAACTGCGCGAAGAAAACTTCATTGAAGAGCTACCTTTTGAGGACGAACGCGAGCGCCGCCGTTATTACCGTCTCACCCGTAAAGGCCTAAACCGCCTGAACGCCGAACTTGAATATTACCAAGACACTATTCGCCTAGCACAGGAACGGAACTTACTAGATCACGCAACGGGAACCCTCAAGTGGACCGCATAAGCCGGCGTTTTCCACGCTATAGTGCACTGCTCCGTCTTTACCCCGCCCGTTACCGCAAGGAATACGGCGAGCAAATGCTGCAAACTCTAGCTGACATGCTTGACGATCCTGAACAGCGCAAGTTCAGCGTATGGGCACGCACTGCGCTTGATTTGCCCTTTAGCATCATAAGACAACAAATAACGTACACAGGAGTTGCGATGACCACTACGCCCAATTACATGAAATATGCCGCACATATCGGGGCTTGGATGCTCACCCCTTTCTTCGCAATAATTATCATTAACAGCTTCAGCCATCAATGGCTACAGCGCACGGTTCTGTGGCACCCAGCTTTTCTCCTTACATGGATTGTGGCACTACCCCTAATTGCCGCTGCGCTCAACGCGGCCGCGCTCCTGCGGTGGGCTTACATACAACGCAGGCAAAATCATGTAGCTCCCCTATACACTCTTGCTGACTTGCGCCGCAGCTGGCTCGCTTTGGTTATTACAGTAGCAGGTATAGGCATCTTTTCCGTAGCACTTTGGCACGACAGTGTTCACTGCGTAACCGGAAATCCTATCCGGGAACTCCATAACCCTCACCAAACCCTCCACTGCATACAACAGCGTTAGTACAAGCCCCAAAAAGCCTTAAAACCTTTGGGAGGTCCGACCTCCCAAAGGTGATGCTACAGAGACGCGTATGTGCGCTAGTTTTGGTACCAACGCACGTCATCAAAGTAAGCGGTAACACCGGAGTTTCCCACTAGTATCACTTGTAGACTAGCGGCTTTGACATTGCTCGAACTTGGTGTATAGGTGAAACCTACAGTACCTATACCAACACTACGCACACCAGTCATATACTTACCGGAAATCCAATTGCCATTGGCATCGTATTCATCCACGTAGAAACCAACTTCTCCACTAGTCAGCGCTTTAACATTCAGATATGCGTTAACGGCGTAGCTGTGAGCCGAACTCACTGGAACCTTGGGCGAGAACAGGTGCGTGTTACCAGCACTGCCGCCAGCAGTGAGTGCTATAGAATTGACCGGGTTATTAGGGCTGCCGTTACTGCCTGCATCGGCCCGAATAGTCGCCGGCGAATCAGTCGTCCAACCGCCAGTAATACCGCCATCAAACGTACCATTTGCTACCAGGTTGGTAGGCGCGGCGCTAGTCAGCGGAAACATTTGGCTATTATCAAGGTAGGCAGTGATGCCGCTACCACTGGCAATGACCTGTAGCGCCGCCCCACTAACTGCCGCCGAGCTGGGCTTATATGTAAAATTCATGTTTTCAACAAATGCCGAACTCTCTTGTTTGAGATACTGTCCGGAAATCCAATTGCCATTGGCATCGTATTCATCCACGTAGAATGCCACCGCTCCGCTAGCAATTGCCTGTAGATTCAGGAAATTTTTGAACATGTACGTTGTATAGGGATCAACTGACACTTTGGGCGAGAACAGGTGGGCTGAGCCGCTGGCCGGTGAGGTTAATTTAACCGCATTAGTCGCATCAGGATAGCTGCCGTTTGTGCCAGCATCAGCCGTAATCGAAGCGCTGTCAGTCGTCCAACCGCTAGTAATTCCACTGTTGAAGCTACCATTTGGCAGTAAGTTGCTGTCGCTGGTTACCGCACCCTGGTTCATATGCACCGACTGCAATAAGCCTGCACTCTGCTTGGCAGCGACGTAAGCAGCAATCTGATCAAGCTCAGCGGTGCCATACTGGTAGTCATCAGGGTTAGTACTGGGTACCGGTACTATGTCGTGGAAGGTCAAAACCAGCCAAAGATTGTTGGCAATCGCATGATCTATTTTGCTTTCAATTTGCGAAACCGGAGTCAAACCCTCCTGCACCGCTACATCATTGAGCAGATATTCGTTATACGGCCATGCATTGTCGTTCTGGTCTTGGAAACCACGCATAGTGGCGTAGTATTTGGCAATCTGAGCCAACACGGCGTTATTGTAATCCCCATATGGTGGCGCAAAGTCAGTCGCAGCAACCCCGTTCGTAGCCAAGGTGGCCTTGCTCTGACTCAGCTCAGTAGCAACCTGCGAAGCCGTAAGCTTACCAGTTTGACAATCATCAGGGTCCTGGGCTGCGCTACTCGCCAAGCACGAGTGGTCAACTGTGTGCGAACCGATTTCCCAACCGTCCACGTTTTGCAAGGTTTGTATCTGAGGCCAGGTCATGTAGGCAGCGTCATTATTTGCCCGGCAGGTATTTGGTACCGTTGTCATACCAACGCAATTTGTAATCACGTAACTAGTGCCTGTCAGCCCATACTTAGCAAGCGTTGGCTGAGCGTTAGTCATAATACTCGACAAGCCATCATCAAAGGTAAATGACACTTTTGCTCTTGGTGCAGAGTTGATTGCAGCCGCGTTAACGGTTCGCCCAAAGGGTATCGTTACCAACCCTACAATCGCCACCAACGTGGCCGAAATGCGAACTATTTTAGTAAAGGTCTGATTCATGTTGGAGCCCCTCTGCCTTTGCTTTATGACTTACCGCAAATAGAATAACTATGCTCACGTTTATACGCTGCGCATTGCCGTCCAACTGTAAGCTTTTTAACTCTTCCAAAGAAATATGTATGGTTAGATTGTTTTGGTTAGCAACCGGGTAAGTGACCGCACAGTGCCGCATTTTTCTAACGGAGGGTCCAGCCAAAATGATGTATGTACCACATGTAGTGAATCACACCGCCAGCCTCACCTTTGGCCGTGACATTACCCAGTTCAAGCAATTAGTAGCATTCATGACGGCTATTAGCATAGTGTTATGGGCATGCGTATTAGTGACCTTTTTGATGCGCGTTTGGCTGTGCCATGTTTGGTACCGCCATCTTCGTCGTAAAGAACGTGCCCGCTCATTACCAACATAGGAATAAGGCTGTTGCATGTATACTTTTCTGCAGAATTTCACCTTCTACACGTTCGCCTCCGTAAGCACTTTATACGTGGTTCACCTGGGCCTGTATTTAGTGAGTGCCAATCTCTATGACGTATGGAGGCACAAACATCTCAACCGACGCCCGCAGGCCTACGCCGGACCGGGTGCACAAGCAACCAAGTCAGCTTTCCCACTCGTGAGCATCATTATTTCGGCCCACAACGAGGAAGCAGTGATTGTCCGCAGCCTGGATTCGCTCAGGAAAATCACCTATCCAAACTTTGAAGTACTTATAGCAGATGACGCCTCGACCGATCGCACCAAACAACTAGTGCGCGACTACATACTGAGGCATCCCGATATGCGTTTGCAGATATTCCGTATGCATCGCAATGTTGGCAAGGGCGCGGCCCTTAATATGCTGCTCAGGCGGCATGCACGCGGCACGTTTGTGATGACGCTCGACGCGGACTCTATACTGCGCCCCAACACCGTAAGTAATGCTATTGCTTATTTCGGCGACCCGACAATCGCTGGCGTTGCCGCCAATGTGCGCATCATGGACGAGCCGACGGCACTTGGTGTGCTACAAAAGTTTGAACACATGGTAGGGTATCGCTCCAAGAAGATGTATTCGCTACTCAACTGCGAATTCGTGGTTGGTGGCGTTGCCTCCACGTACCGGATGAGCGTCCTGCAAAAGGTAGGGTTTTACGACACCGATACGGTCACCGAAGACATCGGCCTCAGTATAAAAATAACCAGCCTTGGTAATCATAACTACCGTATGATTTATGCAGCAGATGTCGTGGCAATGACTGAAGGCGTTGCAACATTTAAAGCGCTTCTACGCCAACGGTACCGTTGGAAATATGGCAGTTTTCAAAACCTGATCAAGTACCGGGGTATGCTCTTCAACCCCAGTTCGCAGTATTCGCGCATGCTCACCATGTACCGCCTACCCATGGCAGTACTCAGCGAGCTTGGACTGCTCGCAACGCCCCTTACTATTGGTTACATCCTGTACATGACGTTCGTGCAATACAATCTCGCGTTCATCGTTGGCGCCTACTCTACTATTACCGCCTACATGCTGATTACCATCTGGCTTGACGAGAACTTACGCCCCGCTGGTCGGTTACGCCTGTCTGGCTACGCGTTCGTTTCGTATTTCATATTTTTTATAATGGATATCGTCCAATTGACAGGCATCGTACGCTGCCTGCGCAATGGCCAGGCACTACTCACACAAAAAGATGTCGGCAGTGCTTGGGTCTCGCCCAAACGGGTTGGGAAGAAAGTGCAATACATGTATGAGGCATAGGGTTCTACAAACGCTGCGTAATCCTTTGCTTCGGATACCTCCGCTTGTAATCTTCCTGGCAATCGCCTGGCAACACTACGCCTATGCCGGACGGAATTTAAGCCTACCCTCCTCTGGCGGCAACATATTGCCTAATGGTGATTTCGCACGCTTTGATGGCAGCCTGCCAGTCGGGTGGCAGCTTATACACAGTGGCGCAGCACAATACAGTACAACATTAGCCGATGGCTACGTGGCAGGTAAAAGCCTGGAGCTGAATGTACACGACTACCGGGATGGTGACACGACCCTACAGAGTCCCAAAGTTTCGCTGCAACAAAACATGACCTATTTGTTCAAAGGTTACTATAAAACGACCGTACCGTTTGAGCTACTAGCCCGCTATTACCACACCGATGGTAGTAGCGCGCTTGTCCTCGTACAGTCATATCCCGGCGATAGCAGTGACTGGTCAACAGCAAGTGACGCCTTTGCATCTACCAATATTACCGCCGTCCAGTTTGTATATAGAGTCTCAGGCAATGGCCAGCTCTCCCTGAACGGCCTCTATCTCGAACCACAGCACGATATCTATGTGCCCCCGACAGTCGCAGGACAAAATCTAATTCCAAACAGTCGGCTTGCTACTAGTGATGCCAGTAACATACCGCAGGACTGGTCAACCTATCACGTCGGTGACAACAATGCTGAGTTCACCTATGAGCAGGACCCGGCTGGCGCTTACCTACAAACAACTGCCGTAAATTACCATACCGGCGAAGCAAAATGGCAATACGCCGAGCAGACCGTGCATGCCGATCAATACTTCCAGTTTAGTGCCGATGTTCGTAGTACCGTACCAACGCCCATAGTCGCCGAATACGTCATGCAGGACAATACACGAAAATACGAAACAGTTGCCACTGCGCAGCCGGCCGATAGCTGGACTACTGTTAGCTGTCGCTTCGAGGTGCCGCCAGGTGCTCAAACATTGTACGTGTCAATGCCGCTCCACCGGAGTGGCACAATAGCCACGCGTAGCTATCAACTCATTGACATCTCTGGGAGCGGTTCTGCGCGCTGGAATCAGCCCCTAGTATCAATCACTTTTGATGATGGCTGGGAATCGTCATTCGCCAACGCATTGCCTATCTTGAAACAGTACAATTACGCCAGCACATTTTATATAAACCCCGCCGCTATCGAAACGCCCAATTTCATGACTGCGCAGAATCTCTCTCAGCTCAAAGGCAGCGGCAATGAAATTGCCGCTCACGGATATGAGCACGCCGACATGACTGCGATAAGCCAGCAAGAACTCAACTACCAGCTCCATCAAGGCCGGGACTACCTGCGTAAGGCTGGCTACACCACTACCGATTTTGCCACCCCCTATGGCCGCAGCGATCCCGAAGTTCAATGGTACGCCCGGCATTACTTCACTACACTGCGCAGCACAAGCAGCGGTATCAACACCCGCCAGAACTTCGACCCGTATGACCTGCAAGTGTTCTACGTTACCAACACGACAACCCCAGCAGACATACAAGCCGCTCTACAGAGCGCTCGAGCCTACAACGGATGGTTGATTTTTGTGTACCACCAAATAGGGGACAGCACGCCACCGTATGGCACATTACCCGTTGAACGCTCGGCAACATCAGTTGCCACCTTTCGCACCGACTTACACTTGATACAGGCTAGCGGCATACAAGTGTTGCCTGTATCACAGGCATACCAAACCATAACAACGCAGGAACATTCATGAAACGGCCCACCTTCAAAACCACACTATCGGCCACTGCCCTCCTGGCCGTCATCTTGATCGCAGCTGCTACCACTTTAGCCGGACCACCTAGCACACCACTGCACACCGCGACGAATGCATCACACACTCAAAAGCAACACTCGGCCAAACAGGCTAGCACACCCCCGCCAAGCGCTTCCGCTACGTCCGCCCCCTCGTCAACAGACACATCAGCCACGGACACACATAGCAACGTATCCACGAGTCCCGCATGTGCATTACTCAGTCAAGCCATTGCCACGCAAGCCTTAGGTGCAGACAGCCAATCAAGTGCCGCTAACACGAAGCTTCTGCCCGAAACTGCCGACACCACCGTAAGTTATTGTGCGTATGCAACCGCTGCCGAGAGCTTACAGCTCAGCCTGCGTACCCCTAAAAATGCACTGGGCACGTCAGAAAACGCCACCCCGTTTGGCTCCGAAAAACCAGCCAATGCAACTATCGTTTCAGGCTATGGACAGGCTGCCTACTGGAATCCGGCGAGCCACCAGCTGAACATCCTTGCCGGCAATTGCTGGTACGCCATCACCATGCACATCGGTGGCCAGCCAGCTGACGCCACTCACACCGAGGCAGCCGCCAAGCTGCTGGCACCAAAGTTATGACAATCTCAAAAGGAGTACACATGCACGCAACAAGCCTTCGCACCAAAATAATTGCTTTAGGGCTTTCCGCAATAGCCATAGCCTGCTGCCAGTACAGTCTTGCCACAGCAGACGCTCCCGCCATAACCTGCACCAGCTTGTCTGTAGTACTCAGCAGCAACAAGAACTACTATGTTTTTAAGGCTACCGCATCTGGCGATATTTCAAAAATCACTGGCTATACATTTGGTTACGGCGACAAGCAGTCATATATGGTACGATTTGATAAACACACCACAGTCAGTCACCAAAGTGCCAGCACAACCCACGTATATCAAAAAAATGGCGCTTACAATGCAAACGTGCATGTTATTACCGCCAACAGCAGCATAACTTCACCAGCTTGCAACGTTAAAGCCCTCATAGGACCACCCATAAGTACGCTGCCGAATACGGGCGCTACAGATCTGGCCAGAGCATTTACTACAGCATCGGCAGTAGGCATAACCACTTACATAGTGCGTTTGAAAACAAAGATGCGTCTCGCCGTAATCCGGGAGACGCATCTATCTTAGTTTTTAGATATTTTAGTTGTTGTACCAGTAGCCATAGTTGCGATCGTAGTGCCGGTCGTTCCTATGACTGTCGTAACGATCGTGGTCGTTCGTCAGCTCCCAACAATTACGATGCGTGTTCCAGCCTATAAGCACCCACCGGTGCAGGTATGGGTCGAACACCCAGCGATACGAGCTATACGTTCGGACCACAACGTATGAATGGTGGTAATTCCTGGAGTGGCTATAAGTATTGTAATGGCTACTCTGATATGTGTTACCGGTATAGGCATTTGCAGAGGTTGCCGCGCTTACACCCAGTGGCACGACCGCCATCAGAAGTCCTCCGCCGACGAGCGCCAGTTTACGTAGTTTGGTTTTAGCGAGTGGTACGATGTGTCGCATATCCACCTCCTCCTAACTCCTTACTTATTATCAACTGCACCCACCGAGTCGTTACCCAGCCGATACACACTAATCGCCAGTTTTCTTTTCATATAGTTATACCACCCTGAGCTTTAGGGGCAGTAACAACCTTCACAAAAGGTTAACAGCCCCTCCGACTATGGTGTCAGGTCAGGGCTAGACGGATTTTTTCCGTATGGTTTATGTACTGCGCGGTTCTGGAATACGTGCAAACGCATACAGCGCCGCATACCCCACGAAACCACCAAGTGTATTTGCCAGCAGATCCCAATAGGCATCGCTCGTAGAGATATCCACGAGGCCCAGTTTAAGCAAGGTGAACTCAGCTAGCTTATTAGCAACACCAAGCGCCGACACCCACGCAAACAACGCCAAAAGATCTACGAACCAATGCATTTTCCATCCGAAAAGTTGCTTAGCATACAGATACAAGGCAGCACTGTATAAACCGCCGCCTACAAAGTGCTGCTGGAATGTAGCAGTTTCACTGGAGACGTGAATATCCGGCAGTAGTGTGCTGACTACCATAAGCACCCCCGCCACAATGGGTAGCCAGGGGCTTGCAGAATGTAGCCTTACCTTCGGAAAGAATTTTGTGAGGCGCGGCATTAGCAGTGGCAGGCAGGCGGTCACAATCGAGAGCAAAACAATACACATGAAGAACATAGCTGCAATTATACGTCACTCACTATGCATATTGTCTATACCCTAACCCAACAAAAGACACCGCCTGAGATAGGCAAGTATACAGTACTAGCCTCTCACCAGTTTGCGATTGTGGTAGAGCACTACCAGTACACTGTTTACAAAACTTGATGTGGCAATGAACAAAGTAGCCAGTATGTATAAATAAGACTCTGCCAAAGAATATTTCAATACACAATAAAAACTGTGCAGATGAGTTTCTAGGCTCATCAATATGTACGTAGCGTGATTAGTAATAAACAAAAAAGACCCTCGAACAAATCGAAAGTCTTTTGATAGAACACCTCGAAAGAGTTTACCTCTCATTTTCGACGAACTGACCGGATGGAAGAAACTGATCTGGGAGGATTATCTAGACTATCAGGCTGAACGAAAACGACGGAAGAAGATGGCGGTCTCTTTAGGTTATACACCCCCAGCTATCTCCTAAGTGTAGCAATGAGTCGTTGTGGGTCGATGAGTAAATCAAGTGCGTCGTTGATACTTGACACAACGACGTCTGAATTTAGTAGCGTCTGAACGTGCACGCCTTCTGCTTGCAGCGTAACAATACTTAGCTTAACTACCTTCATGAGCTCCAGATCAATGAGGCCATTGCCAATTGATACGCAGCGGTCAGGCTCCAATCCTAAGGCAAGGTCCCGTTTGTCCTCATCGCTTTTAGCTAATTTCCACTCAATGCCAAGGTCGTCAGACAATTGATCTGCATCGTTACGGGTATTACCCGTGAACAGCACTAGACTAAAGCCCGCCGTCTTTAACTGCCCGATTCGTTCCTTGACACCTTCCACTACATTACCTGCAACGGAAATCGTACCGTTTAAATCAAGAATGATCGTTTTTAGTTCTAACTCACCTTGTCCAGGAATGTTATAAATCATGAATTAATAGTATCAGGTTATACAAAAATGACCTCAAGCGAGGTCATAATGCTTATTTGGTGGAGCTGCCGGGTACTGCCCCCGGGTCCGTCGGCGTATAAGTTAGTCGTCTACAGGCTTAGTTGGTTTTACTGTCTTAGCATGTGAGTATCGAAACCGACAAACATCTCACATGAGCAATCCTAAGCTTAGCGGCTGGGCTGGATAATTCCGACCGAGCGTCCAGAAATATAGAACGCTTATTGCACTATCTGAAGTCGTACAAGGCGTTGCCTAAAAATAAAATTAGGCGGTTGCGAGTGCGAAGTCGCTAGGAGCAAAGTTAAACTTTGCCTTAGCAACAGCTAAACGCTCTTTGAAAGATTTTGCATCTATTCAGGTTTGCCTATAACGCTGACAAGCGACCTGCTGATCTAACCGTAACGTTCCAACGTCGAGCTTAAAATTCAGCCCCTTACGTTCATTGCAAGAATATAAAATCCCTACGATCGCTTATTATAGCATAACTACAAGCTTTTTGTCTATATCTGCTCTTACGCGATCTCGGCCTAATTTTCTCTATACTACGCAGCATCTCCCCTGGGAGTTCGTCCACGCATCATCCGGTAGCGTGTTAACAGATCGGAAAGGAACCGCAGTGATGCCCGCTCGTACGCTTAACCCGCGCATCTCCAACGCCCTGGTCAAAGTCCTCCACGACATCGTCAGCATATTCAGCCTCCCTAAGCCGACATGCATCGACCTCGTGGTCAGTGCACGCCAGGAAGACGGCAGGCTTGTCGTGAGCTTTGCGCTCCCGGAAGCAATGCGACTCGTACCACCGCGCAACTCTCCACTCACGTACGGGGAGTTTGGTAGCGCGCAGGGCTTCAACAAGGGTTGGGAGCGAGGCGTACATCTCAGCTATTCGTACGTCCCGGAGAAAGAGTGTACTGTCAGCGTCTACACAGACCGCTATCAGCGCTTCATCTTCGAGATACTCCTCGGCTGCCTAGACGTCGCCGACCGCATCTTCATCGAGGGTCAATTCGCACTCATCTTCAAGAAGTGGGAGAACAACGAAGCCGCCGAGCACAGCCAGACGTTTCAGGTTAAGCAATGGTTCCTATACTGGAACCTGCAGCGCATACTGAACGCAATCGCGGACATTGCGAAGCAGTAGGAGCCGCTCCACCTATGGCCCACCAAGAGTATAGCGGCGCATGCGGAGGGTGGGTCAGACAATCGTTCTGACATGGTCGTCCATTTGGACACCCCACCCACCGCCGTGCGTGTGCTGCCTTTCCGATCTGTCTTCAACCAAATCCTTCAATCTATGGAGCGTTTAGTTGAAGCCATCCTTATGCAAGGGTTACAGAGTATATTAAGCATAATCGTTGTTATATACCCAAATCATGACGCTTCAACTAACAGGGGTCGGCTTTGTGATTCAGGGTTAAAAAGCATTTACATATTTGCATACATGTGTTATTAATATAAAAGATCTTCTCGGGGGTCCCCTGGAGGCTCGCACGCAACACTAGCCAGTGTCGCGTTTGACAGATCTGAGACAGAAAGGAGCCTTTCATGGCTGCCTTCCTCATCCTGGTTCTCACCCGGATTCCGCTCCTGCGCCACTTCCCCGCCGTTCGCCGCTATGCGGACAGGCAGAACGCGACGCAGTTCAGCGAGTGGTTGCGGAGCGCGCAGACCGTGGGCATCAAGATCCAGGCTTCCCGCAGCAAGGACGAGGCCGGCGCGGTAGTGCTCACCGTCCAGTACGTGAACCTCGTGGAGATGGCTCCGCAGTGCCATGACCTCATGGGCCAGGTCGGCGACAACATCAACATCTTCATCGAGGGCAAAACCCTCGTGATCCAGGCCACCGGCCGGCGCGTCGATGACGCCGCGTTCACCCGGGTTCTCGCCACCTGCTACGGCATGGACAGCACTGCTCGCACGGGCATCCGCGCCATATTCCACCCGGAGTCGGCCAGAACCCTCCCGGTGCTCGGAGGCAACAACATTGTCGCCGCCGACAACGTTGAGGTGGGTACGACCCTGTCCTTGCTCTTCGAGCAGTTCTCGCCGGCACACTGAGCTAGCACCAGGAAGGAATACTGGCCATTGGACCATGAGTCTCTGAGGACGAGGTAGTCGTGCTGCGGCGCGGGCGGTCTGGACATTCGTCTCGACCTTGGTGTCCACATGGACACCACCCGCCGCACACGCCAACCCTCAGATCTGTCCTCAACTAAATATTTCAAACACTGGAATATTCAGTTGAGGTTTATAGCATCTGCATCATTATCTCGTACAGTGCATACCAATCGTCTAGCGAAAGGGCTTGGGCACGGGTGTTTTCGGAAATATCTGCTGCGCCAAGCATTGCCCGGGCCTCGTCTTTTGAAATTGCCAAGCCGCCGCTGAGGCTATTTACCAGCGTTTTGCGCTTTTGGCTAAAGCCAGCCCGCACCAAACGGAAGAATGCCCTTACATCTATACCCTCGTAGAGCGGTTCTGACCGATACTTGAGCACCAGTACTTGGCTATCCACTTTGGGCGGCGGTGTAAACAGCTCGGCCGGGACCACTGCACTCAACGACACGTCGCAGTAGAACTGCGCACTGACGCTGAGCAGCGACATATCACCAGGCTGCGCCGCCACTCGCTCGGCAACTTCTTTTTGGATAAGTATGGCTGCAGTATCGAATGGATTTGTACTTTCGCATAGTATCCGAATAAGATTGCTCGTAAGGTAGTATGGGATATTAGCGACTACTTTGTAGTTTGGCGGTAATGCCGTAAGATTGAACCGCAAAATATCTTCATGAACAACGGTAAGATTTTCGGTAGATATGCCGGCATCCTGAACGTTTTTGGTGAGACTCGCCGCTAGCGCGTCGTCAAATTCGACTGCGGTTACCTTGGCACCACGTTCGAGTAAACGCTTCGTGAGCGTACCCAGGCCTGGACCAACTTCCAACACCGTATCACCAGCTTGCACTTCTGCCGCATCACAAATTGCATCAAGTGTTGATGCATCATATAGCCAGTGCTGCCCTAGGGATTTTTTTGGTATAGGCTGCATACTAATACGAGAGCTTCAGGTGCAAATGCTCAGCGATTTGCTCTATTTGTCGCTCCAAGCGATCTACTTTTTGCCCAAGTGCGAGCATTTCCTGCATGTAGGTTTCTGCTTCCTTCGCATAGGCGTCCACTGCCCGAGCATAGATATCAATTTGCGCCCGAAAATCTTCCCGAATACGCTCACGGTCCTTGCCCGCTTCATCAAAACCCGTCACAACAGCCACAGCCATTCGTTCAATCTGGCTTTCGATGCGCTCCAGCCGCTCATCTATGGTCAATTGCTTTGTCATGGGCTAATTATACCATGCAACATGACTACCAGTTATGGCTGACCGTCCAGTGATTGTATGCGCCCTCCCAGCTGCCGTAGCGCGCGTCTGCGTAGCCTGTGGCCCAGCGAATTTGGGTTACTGCGCTGGTTGCCCAGTCACTGCCCGCCGATGCCATCTTGCGGCCCGGGGTCGCTTGGAATATGCCATAGCCGCCATACGCAGGCACATCACTCGGGTTCATATAGCCAGGGCAATTGTGCGTGCCCTGGATTTTGGTAGGACACCACCCACCTTCGTGACTGGCAATATAATCGACGTATTTGTAGTCATTAGCCGAGATGCCTGCTTGAGCCATCACCGCTTGCTTGTCGGCCGGGATACTCACTGCCTGCCCGCGAGCAATAATCTGTGGTACGGGCTGTACGGTTACCACTGTTTGGAGCAACGTACGGCTCACTTCAATACTATTGATTGTATTTACCTGATATGTCAGCACCTGTGTGCCATTACTGCCCTGCTGGCGCACTGCGCTCGTGCCAAACGATAATGAATCATCGGTGACCGTCTGCACCGGCGCAGATACGGCTTGTGTCTCGGTAACAATCTTGGTTCCTTTGCGCGTTACAAAAACCTGCATATTAGCGGTGACGGGTGTATTAAGTGCAGGGATAACGGTGTCAGCGGCTGTCAGTTGTACGCCCTTATTAATAAGGAGCTGCTGTACCGTTTTGGCATGCGTACGCAGGGTTAACATCGTGCCATAATCATTCAGCGTAACTGGCACGGCACGATCTATGACCACCCGCTCGCCAACACTTTGCTGCGCAACCAGGTTTTCGGCCGGCTGAGCAGTAACACCGTCTTCGGCGTACACTGGCACACCAGCATCCGCTACCACGCTACGTGGGGTCGCCGCAGCGCTATAGGCCGTTGTAGTGGTTGTGCCATCGGTAATAGTAACTGGCACTGCGCGGTAGATATTAATGCGAAAATTGTCCTGGAGAATCGCAGTACCCCGGCTCGGCTCCACGCGATCCCGTGGACTAAGCGGTATATTAAGTTTTTTCAGGAGCTCCCCAACAGTTGGCTCATTGGTTGGAATCGTCTGTTTATGATGATCATACGAAATAATGGCGATATAGCTTGTGTCGGGATGAAACGTGACCGTGTGACTCGTCTGAACCAACAATAGGAATGCCCCGCCACTGGCTGCAAGCAGCCCTAAAAATACAGCAATGGGCAAGCCCAATGGATGCTTACGCCAGCGGTGAAAACGCTCCACATGCGCCTGTTTTGAGCGACCGAGTACTCTCCAGATTTTTTGCATAACTAAAGCCCCGGACCGTTTTCATAATCCGCACATTACGGAACAGAGCGTTATTGCTAAGTATAGCAAAGTCAGCTTTTGTCAGCCAAAAGCTTCAGCGCCCAGCTCACCTCTTGTTTAACCATAGCCGGCTCTAATGCATCGATTGCATGCCATTCGGCAGCAGCGACTTCTGATGCCCGCGGCCGTAGCTGAACGGCGCTGGATACATGAGCTAGCAAAAAGTATCCCTGATACCGCAATCCGTACCCGCCGATACGGCCTTGCCATAGCAACTCGAGCTCTGCTGGGTTCAACTCTATACCTAACTCTTCACGGACTTCACGGACAGCTCCACTGGTTGGTTTTTCAAATACACGCAAACCACCGCCCGGCAACGCCCAGCGGTCTTGGCCAAACCAAAGCTTCGACCGGTCCTTAATGAGTAACATGCGGTTGCCATCCACTAGCACTACGCGTGTTCGACGGCTAATGCCGAAATACACGAACAAACCTGGCCACAGCAGCCAGAATAGCACACGTCTAAACACCTTACAGTTTCTCCAGAGGAGCGAAAGCTATGTTGAGCTTTTTGGGCCCTTTACGTTCGCATAAGACAAACCTACGGTTTTTCTCATCGCGCGGTGTGGCGGAATGAATCCGCCAGCTCCGGCTGCTCTTTTCCCTATCAGCCACTACAGTTTCTCCAGAGGAGCGAAAGCTATGTTGAGCTTTTTGGGCCCTTTACCTTGGAAGTAGATGGTGGCTGTCTCGCCCTCGAGCTCTACGATAGTACCATTGCCAAACAGCTGATGGCGTACACCATCACCGATTTCAAAATCGGGCACATAACGCGGCTCACCGCTGTCGGCCGAGCCCGGCGGAGCAGGTGCTACATATTGGCTATCATCGTAACGATCCTGCTGGTACGGTCGGCTACCGGCTAGACTCGAGCCAAAGCTGACGCCCATGGCAGTTTCCTCGATATGCGCACCGTCTATCTCACTCAGAAATCGACTTGGTACATTGTGCTGTACGCCGCCGTACAGCATGCGTGACGTAGCATAGATCATGTAGAGTTCTTCGCGGGCGCGCGTCATGCCAACATAACACAGCCGCCGCTCCTCCTCCATCTCGGTTTGGTCATAGAGTGCTCGGGTGTGCGGGAAGATGGTTTCCTCCATGCCCGTCATAAAGACAGCCGGAAATTCCAACCCTTTTGCAGCGTGCAACGTCATAAGGGTTACCGCATTACCACTGAGTTCGGCCGTATCAAGGTCCGAAATAAGTGCGATTTCCTCTAGGAAGTTAGCCAGACCGAGCTCTTGATAGCCCTGCGCCACGCCCATAAACTCACGAACGTTCTCCTGGCGACTCTCGGCCTGCGGCGTACCATCATCTAAATAACTGAGGTAGTTTATACGGCGGACCAGTGAATCAATCAGCGCTGCCGGTGGCACCTCATCAATAAGTGCACGCAGACTTTTTACGATATCACCCAGATCAACGAGGCCCTTCTTAGCCTTGCCCGTTACGGCACCACAATTCGCTGCCTGTAGCAGTGCCTCGCTTAAACTCAGCCCAAGCCCCTCATACCATGCGTAAAAATTTTGCAGGCTCTTAGCACCAATACCTCGCGTAGGTATGTTCACGATCCGCTCAAAACTAATACGGTCTTCAGGCTGATAGATCAGCCGCAGATACGCCACTAGGTCTTTAACCTCTTTGCGGTCATAAAAACGCACGCCACCGACAATGCGATACGGAATGCCATATTGTATAAACGCTTCTTCGACGCTACGACTCTGAGCGTTCGTACGGTAGAGCACGGCAAAGTCACTAAAACGCCTGCCACTGTCCACGCCAAGTTTTACCCGACGCACGATTGCTTCGGCCTCAGCCCGCTCACTTCCGACCTGCAAAATTTGTACTGGCTTGCCCTCGCCTGCCGCCGTCCAAAGCTTTTTTTCGCTCCGCTGTTGGTTGCGCGTCACTACCCCATGCGCTGCATTTAAGATATGACCAGTCGAGCGATAGTTTTGTTCGAGTTTTATCACCGTGCAATTCGGGTAATCACGTTCGAAGTTTAAAATATTCCGAAAATCGGCACCTCTCCACGAATAGATTGATTGCCAGTCATCGCCGACTACAGCAATGTTGTTGGCTTCGCTGGTGAGCAGTTTTACCAGTTTGTACTGCGCTGCGTTTGTGTCCTGATATTCGTCAATCATAATGTAGGCGAATTGCTGCATCCACTTCTTGCGAATATCGGGAACTGTCTGGAGTAAATACACAGTGCGGCCAATTAGGTCGTCGAAATCGAGCGCACCACTATCCTTTAAGATGCTCTGATACAGTGGGTAGACCTCGCTAGCTGCACGTGTTGCCGGACTACCGCCGGCGCGATCATAGTCGCTTGGCGTTACAAGTTCGTTTTTAGCACTGCTTATTAAGCCCGCAATGACGCGTGGCGGAAACGTCTTTTCGTCGAGCCCCAACCGCTTGCTCGCTTGCTTAACGGCACTCAGGCGATCAGCCTCGTCAAAAATAACATAGGAACGCGGTATGCCGATATGCTCTCCGTCCATGCGCAGTATTCGCACGCAGATACTGTGGAACGTACCCATGTAGGGCATGAACCCACGATTTTCGGCACTCTGGCCGAGCAGGTGCGCCACACGTTCACGCATTTCGCGTGCAGCCTTGTTCGTAAACGTCACTGCCAAAATGTTATACGGCGTGGCTTTGTGCGAGGCAATAAGATGAGCAATCCGGTGCGTAAGTGTTTTAGTTTTACCACTACCGGCGCCGGCCTGAATAAGCAGTGGGCCATCCGTTGTTTCAACGGCGCGGCGTTGTTCGGGGTTGAGACCCTCCAAAAGATCTTGCATCACCCTATTTTACCAAACCTGGGCCAGCTTAGCGTGACGAAGGTGTAGTAGAAAAGAAATGCGTGTGCGGAATTGCTTTGGGTGCCTGTACCATCCCCATATCAACCGCGACATCAGCCAACACTACCATTAGTAATACCGCTACGGTCGACAATAGCAGCACGTGGGCATGAGAACGCCGCCGCTGGACCGCATTTATTGGTACACGATACTTGCCGCTTGCTACAAGCTGTTCGAGTTCAAGTTCTCGAGCCGCCTGTGCTTCGGCCGCAGCGATTTCTTCGGCGCTCAGTTCAGCCTCTGGATCGCGTACTGGCTGGGCCGTCGTCTTGGCAGCAGGTTCAGTAGCGCCGGGAGATGAAACGGCGGCCTCCGTTTCAGATTCAGCACCGGCAGAGGCCTTGTCGGGGTTTTCGGCCAATGCCTCCGTTTTTGGTTCAGCATTAGCTTGGTCTTGGTCGTCCACCCTTGGAGGGCTATCCCCTATTACAGCTTCGACAGACGTATCACTGGCGCTAGTTCCTGTAGCCTCAGCCTTAGGTTCGGCATCAGTCGATGGTGGGGCCTGTTCTATAGACGCCAGTGCGCTATCAAGCGGCTTGATGACTTTGCTCATATGAACGACTGGCGCTGTCGGCTTTATGTCCGACTGACTCACTGCCGCCTCGGGCACGACCATAGGATCATTAGAAAGAACCGAGCGGTTAGCCACCAGAATCGGTCGACTTGTCGGCGCAGGCGTAACCTTCTCCGGCCGTTTAACGTCGTCTATCCTGGTGGGTTTTTGGGCCATATTTATGCCTCAATCCGCATTCGGTATGCCGCATCCACAATGCCTGGGAACTGGTGATAGTTTAAGCTTGCAGCCCCCACGAGCGCACCGTCCACGCCGGGCACTTCCAGGTAGCTCCGTGCGTCGTGTTCGTTGACACTGCCACCATAGAGTATGTACACGTTTTCGGCTGCCTTTTCGCCGTACAGCTCGCGAATTTGCATACGCATATAAGCGACCGCCTTTTCGATGTCATCCGGCTTGGCAATAATGCCATCAAAAGTACTAATGGCCCACACCGGTTCATACACCAGCACAACCTTTTCAAGCTCACGGCTCGTAATGTTCATAAGCGCCGTCGTGAGTTGATCGTGAATAACTTGGCGACCTTCGCCAGCATCGCGGTCCTGCTTAGTTTCCCCAATGCAGACAATGGGGATCACGTCGTTACGCACAGCCGCCTGCACTTTGTCCCGTACCATCTCAAGGGTTTCGCCAAAATAAATACGCCGAGCAGAATGGCCGACAATACAATACTCGGCCAGGCCAGACATCATAGCAAAGCTAACTTCGCCCGTGTATGCGCCCTCGTCGGTTGCGTAAGCATTCTGAGCCGAAAGCTTGAACTTACGACGATCAATTTGCTGCGAAAGTGGCTGCAACGAAAGTGTACTCGGGGCTAAGACCACCTCGATGTCCCGATGGATTTTTATACGCTCGCTTAGACGATGCACCAGCAAGCTGGATTGGTGCACGTTCAGGTGCATTTTCCAGTTGCCGACAATAATTGTTTTTTTCCTTAGGTTCATAGTGTTTACGCTTTACTATACCATTATTTATTTTCTAGTGCTTCGACGCCAGGCAATTTCCGACCACTCATTAGCTCCAGGCTAGCGCCACCGCCCGTTGATACATGGTTAAACGCCTGCAAAAGTCCCCGGCTTTCTATGTAACCCACGGTGTCGCCACCGCCAACCAAACTAAATGGACGATTACCGAACTGACCAGTCATGGCTTCAACAAGCAGTTCGGTGCCATGAGCAAATGGCCCCACTGGCCCCTGCAAGCCCACCGTTTCAGTCACACCAAGCGCACCATTCCACACCACCGTGCCGGCTAGCTGCAGTGCACCGGCTATGAACGCACCACTGAACGGTCCGACATCCAAAATCATTTCGTCATGACCAACCTGACTCATGACACGTTCAGGCCGCTTCGGATAGTTTTCGATGGTGGCGATTACATGCGCGCTCCAGTCAACAATGCGCGTCTTAGCTGCTGTCGCAGCTTTGTCCGCCACAACACCATCTTGCGGTAAATAAAAAACAAACTTGCCGCTGCGCGATTTTTCTTTAGCCAGCTCAAGTATGTGTTTGGCTAGTGGTATATCATCGGGCTCAGTTTTGCTTTTACCGATTTTAAGTCCGGTAGCCTGCAAAAAGGTATTCGCCATGGCGCCGCCCACCGCAACCACGTCAGCGATGTCTATAAAACGTTTAAGCACATCAATCTTGTCGGCAATTTTAGCGCCACCCACTACAGCAACCAGCGGCTTCACCGGATTTTCCATAACACTCGTTATGGTGTCGACTTCGCGCTCAAGCAGTAGCCCGGCTACGCTCGGCAGAAAGCGCGTCACACCCTCGGTGCTGGCATGCGCCCGATGCACTACACCAAAGCCGTCCTGCACAAACACCTGCGCTAAGCTGGCGAGCTGGCGAGCAAAATCGGCGTCATTTTCTTCTTCCTCTTCGTGGAAGCGCAAATTTTCCAGCAAGAGCACCTGGCCAGGCTGTAAGTTTTCGGCCGCCTTTTGGGCACGCTCACCAACACAGTCCGGCGCAAATTCTACATGCATGCCCAGCAGTTCCTTAAGGCGCTTAGCTACCGGCAGCAAACTGTATTTTGGATCGGGTTTGCCATCCGGCCTACCAAGGTGCGAACACACAATCACTGACGCGCCCTGTCCAAGCAAAAACCGGATAGTCGGCAAACTCTGTTGCACCCGATAATCGTCAGTGATCTCCCCCCGGTCATTCAGAGGTACATTGTAATCTGCCCGTAGCAATACTCGTTTGCCGGCTAGATCAATATCGCGGATTGTTTTTTTGTAGAAACTCATGCCACCCCCTGGACAAAGGCTTTAGGTTCGCCAATAACCATCTATTATATTGCTTATGGTTTTACTATACCCCACAACCTGCTAGTCCAGAAACGGTTTAGTCCAACTGGCGGACTTTTATCGTGTCGGTCGTACCGACCACGCCTGGATATTGACCGCTGGCTGTTACCACGATATCACCCTTCTTGAGGACCCGGCTTTCGCGCAGGAAATCAGTGAGCTTTACGGCCGCCTCACGGCTCGCAGGACGCACATAACTCTTCGTGTCGTAAACGATTGCTAGCTGCTGCGCTGTCCGTACATCGTCGGTAACAACAATAAGGGGGATCTCGGGTCGCTCGGAAGCAATCTGCAGCGCCGTTGCCCCAGACTTTGTCTCGGCCACAATTGCCGTAGCCTTGATACTCGTTGCCAAGCTAATCACGCCACGACTAATCGCCAGTTGACGCGACATCGTCCGATCCTCTGCGTTAGTAAACAGCGGACGCACCGGCGCATGCGACTGGGTATATAGAATAACTCGCTTCATAATCTCCACCGCTTCGATTGGATATTGGCCGTTGGCCGTTTCGTCGCTCAACATCACACAGTCGGCACCCACCAGCACTGCTGTTGCCACATCACTCGCCTCAGCCCGAGTTGGCTCAGGCATCTCAGTCATACTTGCTAGCATCTGCGTTGCCACAATGGTTGGTTTGCCATATCTGAGTCCTAACCCAATAATCTGGCGCTGCACGATTGGCACGCTTTCGGGCAAGGTTTCAACCGCTAAGTCGCCACGTGCCACCATAACCGCATCGGCAACTTGCATAATTGCTTCAATGTTCTCAACTGCCATAGGCGTTTCGATCTTGGCGATCAGCTTGCGCGGGCTACCCAGATTTTTAATCAGCCGCTGCATATGCTCGATATCGGCAGCAGTTTGCACAAAGCTCATCGCCACGTAATCAATGTCGTGTTGACTGCCGAATGCAATGTCGGTCTTATCCTTTTCGGTAATCACATCACCCGAGAAATCGGTATCTGGTAGGTTCATACCTTTGCGAGCAATCAAAATACCATTGTTGTTGGCCTCGGCATACACAATACCGTCCTTAACGCTCGTAACGGTGGTGCGCACCTTGCCGTCGTACAGATACAGCCGCTCACCCCGCTTTATTTTGGTACTCAGGTCGTATTGCGTAGGAATAATGCCGCTTGCCACCCAATCAGCTTTGTAGCCAAAACGTAGGGTCTGCCCCTTTTGTACCTGAATGATATCGTCAAAGTCGCCCAGACGAATCTTAGGACCCTGTAAATCTTGAATGATGGCCACCGGTTTTTTAAGCTCTTTGCTCGCTTTGCGAATCCAATCGATCTGCTCTGCCTTTTCAATATGTGTGCCGTGGCTAAAATTAAGCCGCAGTCCATTCGCTCCACAGGCAATCAACTGCTTAATGGCTTCGTAACTGTGCGTAGCCGGGCCGACAGTCGCAATAATTTTAGTACGCTTGTATTCATGCAGGGGCACCACCCGCGTCTTGTTTTGTTCGCTCATTTCCCCTCAAGTGTACTCGCTTGTCCTTACTTCCTGCAAGCTTCTATCCGATGGTACCGGCAAGGTTAATGCTATGGGTTAGTCCGATTATTCACCACCAAAGCCAACCCAATATGGCTTAAGCGGCACTCTCCCCATCTGAGCTAAATCACGTCGTGCTTGGCGCTCCAGTAGTCCCTCACGTATACGCTGACGCAGGCGGTCACAATCGACCCTGGCTATCCATATCTCACGGTCTCCACGAGTTATAACCGAGTCAAAATATCTCAGGTTACCATCTTCATCCCGTGGCCCTTCAATAAGCCCACAGTTATACGTAACACGGCGTTTTGCATGCAGCTCCACGCCAGGATCATGAGGGAACATATCCGGATCAATAAGCGCTTCGGGGTCAACCCACGGGACTGAATAGCGACCACTACTATCTTTCAGCAAGACGCCGTAGGTGCATGAGTAGTAAAAATCAGTATCCCCATTTGGCCCAAAGTCATGCAAGGGAAGTAGGAAGTTGTTGCTCCTAGTAATCAATTTAATCGGTGGCGCACCGGTACCTGTCCTGCGTATATTCTCCGACCTTTTGGGGATATGCAGAATTTGCGTTACTTCCGACCGTCCATTTACATTTCGAATGACATGCAGACGATCATTATTCTCTTCGCCCTCCAAGCGAAGAAACCGAACGCCAGGCTCAACAAATGTATAATTCTTGCCGTCTAAATTAAGTGGCTCAGGTTGATGGTCAATTTTAGCCCTTCGCAATGATTGGCCCAGGACTAGGCTACCGAGGCCATTATCCCCATCAAAAACCCACTCGACAGGATGTGGCACAAAAGCAGGTCCTATTTCCGTCTCGACCTGGCTCACACCCACGCCACAAGCCACAATACTACCATCAGCCAGCCTTGCAGCCCGAAAGTCTTCAAACGTCTCATCACTATCTCCCACTCGATGTATCGTATGGGTTTTAACAGGGTCCCACGTGCCGTCTCGGCCCTTCCTTAGCGTAACGCGGACAATATTTCCAGAGTCAGGTAATCCCTCTTCCGCTGCACCTGCTTCCCGTGCGATCAGGTCTACCTCGTTGGGGTCTGAACCCGGAGCTACACCTGCATTATAAGTATTCGTTAACGGCAACTGATACAAGCTTTCGACAGCCGGATGAAGAGGTTTGGGAGGATTTAAATGCTCTCCAGTTAACATAGTGCACCCCAAAAATTATTTAGACTATGTATTAACACGCGCTACCTCTCGTCATATTATTTGTATAAGCATACTACCGCACAAGCAATATAATGCAAGGACCCGCTTAATCTCATCTATCCCTACATCGTAGCTGTGTCGTTTATTTGCTCCTTGGCCAGATTGCCTTGAACGTTTCAGGCCACACCGAGCCTGCCGAGGGAACCAGCTCATTTGGCGTGGAAGCCATTTTTTGCTTTAGCTCGTCAATGGCAAACCACCGTATTCCTGCCACCTCTTTCGGATCAATGCGAATCAATGCCGTTTTAGCCTTAGGTAGAATTGCGGCATACACCCCAAACTGACGCACCTCACCGTCAGGATGGTTGTAATCAGCCTCAAGCAAAAAGCGTGGCGTGTAGTCTGTGGTTTTTAAGCCAAGTTCTTCTTCCGTCTCACGCACGAGCGCCTCATCAAAGCTTTCACCAGATTCTAGCTTGCCAGTGACCGCCGGGCCCCATACGCCCGGGTCTTGCGCTTTATCTAGCGCTCGCTGTGCCAACAAGACTTCATCATGCTCATTAAGCATCCACAAAACCGCAACTTTGATCATAAATAGGTAATCTCCTAGATTCATGATAGCAGTAACCGGCATCTGTATGTGCTTGATGAACTGACTTACTACCAATTCGCGCTTCAAAGTGCATCCTAAATTAGCGTCAAATGCACGACATTTTGCAACCCTTTTAGACTATGCGACGTATACCTTAAAGGAGCACTAACGAAGCGCTGTAGAATAGGGCGAATCTAGCCTACGTGCCAGGGTGTGATCCCAAATAGCCATAAGGAGGTACGACAACAGAGATTTAAGACGTTCTCTAAAAAACTAAATATATGGGGGGAAACAATGCATACGCTAAAAGTCAGAAAAAAGATGAAGGTCACCTCGGGCCGAGTTTTGTCGGCAGCAGGAGCGTTAACCCTGGTAATAGCCGCCACGGCAGCTCCATTCAGGGCAGCCCAGGCTGCAACTCCAGCCAGCCTAAAAAGCCTCGCGAGCACAATTGACGCTATTATAGCCGACCCACACCTACAAGGAGCGCAAGTGGGCGTGCTGGTACGCGACGCCGAGGATGGCTCTACACTATACAGCCATCATGCTCACCAGCTGCTCATTCCAGCGTCAAACGACAAGCTATACACGTCAAATGCGGCAATCAAGGTACTAGGGCAAGATTATAAATTCACCACCACCGTCGCTACCAATGGCAGCCGTAGCGGCAGCAATGTGCAGGGTAACCTCTACCTCAAAGGTACCGGCGATCCAACTATGCAAGCTGGTGACTACGATGCCTTAGCCGCGCAAGTAGCGTCTAGTGGAATTAAAACAGTCAGCGGCAACATCGTGGCCGATGATACCTTTTTTGACCATCGGCAACTTGGCTACAACTGGGGATGGGACAGTAACCCGTATTACTATCAGCCAGAAATTTCAGCCCTAACTGTAGCCGCAGATTCACAATTTGACATTGGAGCATTGCTAGTCGAAACTGCCCCCGGCAATGCTGTTGGGCAACCGGCTAAAGTCACAACAAATCCGGCCACTAACTTCGTTACCATCCAAAATGAAACAACCACCGGTGCCGCTGGTTCTCCCAATACCATA